>JACCDQ010011964.1_pt1 | contig 27636 bp, 11 predicted proteins | sample 7446031 | NCBI WGS metagenome assembly JACCDQ01 (sample SAMN15323442, study PRJNA562643) | freshwater metagenome | isolation source: river surface water | place: USA:Blue River Watershed | collected 2017-08-17 | reverse complement strand
TATCGGCTATAAGATAATTGACGTAACTCTTCATAGCATCATAATGCTCTTCTAACAGACTTGTATCTCCATATTGCAAGTAGTTTTCCCAGGCAACTGTAATTCCGGCACTTCCCCACATGGTTTCTCCAAATCCAACACCTATAGGAGCCACATCCGGAAAACGTCCATCTTCTCTTTGAATATCACGCATCGCAAGCATGTGTCTTTTCAGAAATTGTTTCACATCTGATAAATGAACTGCAGTTCGGGAAAAAACTGAAATATCTCCACTCCATCCTAAACGTTCGTTACGCTGAGGACAATCGGTAGGTATGGATAAAAAATTACCACGCATTGACCAGGTAATATTTTCCCATAATTTATTGACCAAAGGATTGGAAGTTTCGTAATGAGAAGACAATTGATGTATCGAACTCAATACTGTTCCTTTTACATCGGTTAACGGCAACGGTTTTTCTATTCCTGTGATTTCGATATAACGGTATCCATGAAATGTAAATCGAGGTGCTATAGTTTCATTACCTCCTTTAGTCACATAAGTATCCTGCGACATGGCTGCCCTGACATTTTCAAGCATGAGCATCTGCTCATTTCCTTTATATTCGGGCAAATCAGGATATAAAACTTCAGCATAACGCAAGGTGATGGTTTTTTCTTTCTCTGTATTGTTCAAAATAATTTCAGGAACACCTACCATATTTTGTCCCATATCATATACAAACACACCCGGACGAACTTCGGCAACCGATTGAGCCGTTAATTCTTTAATTGGTTTGACCGTAGTTCCAAACTGCCCCATTAATTGGGCATCATTAAAATTATTAAAATTGGGCAATTTAGCCGTTCCTTCTGAACTTACAAATCCATCAGTTCCTATGGCTACCACCTGATGCCAAAGTGATTCATCATATCCAGCTGTACTCCAGCCTTCAATTGCTTTTTCTTTTGTAGCATCATACACTTCTCCCTGAAAAAAGCCGCTGTATTTCACAGGTCCGTCATTAAAATACGTCCATGTTTCGGGATTAGTTGTGATAATTTTTTCGCTTCCATCGGCATACGTAACTACCAATTTAGCGAGTATCGATTGACGATCACCAAAGAAATTCCAGTTATCACCAACAAATGTGCTACCGCCACTCCACCAGCCTTCTCCAAGAACGGCTCCCAATACATTGTTTCCTTCCTGAATATTTGCCGTTACATCATAGGTTTGGTACAGATGAGTTTTATTGTATTGTGTCAATCCCGGATTAAAATAATCATCTCCTATTTTTTTTCCATTTAAATACACATCATAAATACCACGTGAAGTGACATACAATCTTGCTTTACTTATTTTAGGTGAATCGATTCCAAAAACCGTACGCAACATAGGCATGGAATGCTGACTTGGATTAGCTAAAATAAAGGCTCCATTATTTCCTCCCGTTACAGCATAGTTGTTATTTTCAATCTTAACTTCCTTAAATGACGAAAACAAACTTGAAGAATTACTATCATCAGAAAAAATCACATTCGAAGGGCTTCGATAATTTTTAATTTCAACTTTCGAAAACTGTGCTTTTTCTCCCTTAGATATTAGAAAACCAATATCGCCAACTACAGGAAAAGCGACGAAATCCCCACCGGATCCTAATGGATTTAAATTGATATTAGCCACAAGATTTTCTTTTGAATTTCCATCGATATAAATATTAGTAACTCCTAAACATATTTGAATACTTATCGTATGCGAATTATACTTATTTTCTTTATTAATAATCGAATTCGGAATAGAAAAACTTTTAAAAGGAATGTCTTTTTTATCATTTGGATGATATCCCACTCTGTAAACATTAAGCTTGGCATTTCCATTTGATTTTAAAGCAGCAATATCCAACTCAACCTGAATATAGCTGTCTCCTTTTTTATTCTCCAACTTATATAAATTTTTATTTCGATCCATTAAGCGCTGGTCGTTAGCGCCAAAAATCAAAGAGGCGCGACTAGATTGCGTTTTTTTATCAAGTTGGATGGTATTATTAATTATAAAAACAGGAAGGTATTGGGAATATAAAACCATATCATTAGCATTTCCGCCAATCCACTTAGCCCCTGACCAGGCGGTTGTTTCTTTATCTGAATCCGAATTCGTTACCATTTTTGGATTCAGTAAACCCGTTTCAAACCAAGACTTTGCAGAGTACTTTTTCCCTTTCTGATCCCAAACGTTTACTGTCCAATTGTACAAAGTTGTGGGCTTAAAATTTTCTCCTTTATATTTGATATTAATGGATGTTCCACTTTTAACTTTACCTGTATTCCACATCTCATTACCCAGATTGTTGGTTACAATAATTTGGTAGGCATTTTGATAATAGCCTCTGTTTTTACTTGATGTTTCCATTTGCCAGCTAAAGACAGGCTGAGTCATATCAATACCTAAAGGACTAACTTCGTTCTCTACCTTAAGATTTACAATTTGTATATCGGCTGCAAAAAGCAATGCAGGCATTATAAAAAACAATAGGGCAATTAGTTTTTTCATGAAATAATCAGATTTAAAAAAATATCAAATCCGAATTTATGTATTAAATCCAGTTTTCAATAGCTATTACCACCAGTTTTTCAAACAAAGCCACTAGATAAAAAAACAAAGCATAAATAGAATCCAATATTCTTTAAACTTGCTTGATAAAACAATAGCAATTACTTTTTAATTATTAATTTTTGGTTATTTATTTCTCCATTTGAAACATTCAATAAATATACTCCCGCCGGCAATGTTCCCATATTAATTTTTGAAACAACATCTACTGTATTCTTACTTATTATCAATTCTCCTCTCATATTATAAAGCATAATGCTTTTATCACTCTGGATTATCCCCGAGTTGATTGTTAATTCATCAGATACTGGATTAGGATAAGCAAAAACTTCTAATTCCTCATTAGAATTTACACCAATTTGGCCATTAAAATAAGATAATGAATAACCAAAAACTTCCTTAGCAATTTTCTCACCAATAAGTCTCCCTGGCATATCATCCTGCGGAGGATGAATTCCGCCCCAAATTCTTGACAAACTACATTGATCGGAAGCATCTCTATAAGTAGCCCATTGCAATATCACATCTTCAGATGGTCCTTCTTCAAAAACCAAAAATTCATTTTTACGAGCTACAAATTCCCCCATACCTCCCGGAAAATAAGCATCTCCAGTCAACAAAGTCATTACTTCGGCTCCAGCTCTGGAATAAGTTGAATGCCCTGAAATATATCCGGCAAAAGGAGGCGTGACAAAAGAGGGTCTTTGATAAGGCCACCAATTTTCGGCTAAAATCCAGCCTGCACCAGCTACATCCGCATTTGGATTTTTAATTTGAGTATGTCCTTTCCAACTGTATAATTTTATCTTACCCAGATTTTCATTATTTGTTCCGATTAATGGATCACCTTCTTTAACAACCTCAATGAATCCAGGTTCCAATGGAATTCCAGTTATATCATAATTAGGCAAATTAGGATCTGAACTTTGTCCTTTTGAAGCCATATAACGAATAGCCGAAATAGGTCTAATATAATCATACCACCCTTTTATTCCCCAAGCTGTTATAGCACAATCGTGCATAGCTCCTCCTAAAACAAAATACGTCTTAATATCCCAGTCTAAATCAGTTAAAATATTACCTGTTCCATTAAACCTCTTCTTAAAATACTTACTATCACTTACATAATTCAAAATAGAAAACCAATGCCCCGGAGGAGTTTCTGAATTCGGACCATCTGCCCAAAATTCAGCTAAAACCCTTGTATAATCACCCCTCAACACTTTTTGTTCTGTATACGGCTGTTTTGTATACGGATTAATAAAATATCCTTTCCCGACATCTCCTCCTGATAATGCATTGTAAAAATTAGGATATTCTAAATAATTTTTCGGCAATTTCGAGAAATCAATATTACCTAAAGATTTTGGAGAAATATCTATACGAACACCGTCTTTTGGGTCAAGATGTGAAGACCATTTAGCAACCATTGAAAATCCCCATTTATAAACTTCACTTGATTTTGTATTTTGGGTCAAACTCAAATTTGGAGGCATCCCGGGATCATGATAAACAGTATAAGTATTACCTGATTTTTCAAAGACATGCTTATCCGATTCATTAAGAGAAAAAGGAAAAACATTTCCCCATTCAGGACTTAAAAAACTTGGTGTGGAACCAGGTATTGAATTTCCATTTTGATCTATAAACGAATCAAATTTTAAAGGTTGCCACCTATTTGGATCAATAGAAGAAATAGGATATTCAGCCGGATTCAATAAATTCAGAGGCTGATTTACCGGTTGGTAAAATATATTTTTATATTGATTAGCTTCATTAGATCCGTCAACAAGACCATAATCTATAACTGTTTGTGCTATATAATTCCCTAAAGCTGCGGCATCACCATTTGAATAATCTACAGAAGTATAAGTAATATCATAGCCCAATTTATTCATTAAAGCGTCAAAATTAGCCTGAGCAATTACTTTTCCCGGAGACTTACTAAAACGATGAGTCAACAATCGATATGCTGCATAGCTTATCGCTTTTTTTCTGGAATCGGTAACATTTTCAGAAGGCAAAAACCCTTTAAATTCACTTGTAAAACCATGAACTTCTTTTCCCAGTAAATAGGTTTGGGCTTTATCATCAAAAACTGCCCAAGCATCATACATAGCCATAGATGTATGGAATAAATTTCGGGCATGTACTGTTGGTCTTGCAAAATCTTTTCGAATGGCTGCCAACAATGCTTCATTCCAAAGACGGGCTACAGAAAACTTAGTACTTGGATCAACAACTGGGGTAGAAGACAAATAAACATCTAATGATATTTTTTCACTAGAACACTTATTACTTTTTTCAGTTACCGATACTACACCCCGATTAGTTGTTCCCCAACGCACTTTAATCATTCCACCCGTTCCTCCTTCTACTATTTCACCTCCCGAAACTTCCCAAATAGCAGTTGAAGATGCATCAATAGGATAGGTATAAATTTCCTCACTATTATATAAAACATTTATATTTCCTGATAATGTCTTGGATTCCAAAAGAAAACAACTTCCCGAGCTAACAGTTGCATAGGGATTATAATTACAGGAAGTTCTATCCATACAACCATGAATTTTCTTAGTTGGCTCAATAGGCAGAACCTTAAAACCCGCTCCCTCTTTTGCTGAAATTATTTTATCAATCGGTACATTTTGATAGGTTTCAACTAATCCGGAAGGCCAAGTGATTTTTAATTCGACAATTTCATTAGCCGAACCAAAACCAAAATGAATCCCCTTTAAACTATGCGAAAGAAATCCTGACCCATAATTGTATCTATGAAATTGACCTTTGTTTGTTTTTACTGATACTTTTGCCCCTATTGCATCTCTGTTAGAAACAGTGCCTTCTAAATTTATTTTTAACCAATGTAAATCGGTTCTGGGATTTGTAAAATCAGTCATTTTATTTTCATAAAAAAAGGAAGCCCGATCATTATTGGTAACCAAAACATCCAAATCACCGTCATTATCATAATCAAATACCGCTTGACTTACACTTATACTGAGCTCTCCTAATTTAGTTTTACCAGAACTATCTTTAAATGAATACTCCCCGTTTGATACTAAATTCTCAAAATACTTATTGTTGTCCGTAGAAGAAGAACCATACATAAATCCATTGACAACAAATAAATCTTCATCTCCGTCCAAATCAAAATCAGAAAAATTGACATCCCAGGCCCAGCCGGATTTATTCACTCCAAATTGAGTTGCCTCATTTGTAAATTTTCCATTCCCAGTATTTCTAAATAAGGCATTTTGATCTATCGCAGACACAAAAAAATCGAAAAGACCATCATTATTATAATCTCCAACTGCAATTCCCATATCGTCCTGAGCATGATCTAGTCCATACAAAATTGCCTGTTCATCAAATCCTTGACCTTTATCATTAATAAACAAATCATTCTTTTGATTTGTATAATCATTTGCAACATAAAGATCCATCCAGCCATCGTTATTAAAATCAAAAGGCACACTTTGATAAGACAATTTATTAACGGCGCCTCTGAAAACTTTACTTACATCTGAGAAAGTACCGTTCCCATTATTTTTATACAATTTATTACTGCAAGTGGTTGACCAAACATTAATATAAATATCCAAAAAACCATCATTGTTATAATCAAACCAGGTTGCACTTGTATTTAAACAGCCATTGTATTTTTGAAATCCAGCTTGCTCTGTAACCTCCACAAAAGTCCCGTTTGTTTGATTATGGAAAAGTTGTACTTTCGAAGTGTTTGTTAAAAACAAATCAGGAAAACCATCATTATCATAATCTCCCCAAAAAGCTCCATTTTTATACCCTGCTAATCCTGCAAAAGTATCAGCAGCCTCAGTGGATGGAAATAAATTAACTAATCCTGAACTATTAGTAACATCAGTAAAAGTACCGTCATTATTGTTTCTAAATAAGCTACTATGACTTGAAGCCACACCATCTTCATCTCTTGCCTTAGCTACTACAAATACATCTAAATCGTTATCTCCATCAAAATCGGCAACAGCCACACCATTATTTTTTTCTAAACCTCCTAAACCAATTGCTTTTTCCACTCTATCAAAAGTTTGTGCATTTAGAAAATTCAGATTGATAAAACAATCACAAATCAGAATAAATAAAAAATATCTAAAGCTTGGCTTATTTGACAACATAATTCATATATTTTAAAAATAAACTTAGATTACAACTTAGAAAACACATTACAGATAAGTTATATCAAAAACAAATAATCGCATATTTTGTCTTCAACTACTTAATTGTTAAAAACAAAAGTATTGATTGATTTACCTTTTAGATTTAAAGCTACTTTTTTATCATTTAACTCAAGTAATACAGCTTTACCTTGTTCGTCCTGATTCATTAGTAACAGAACAACTTCTCCATTTGGATTCATAAAAGCCAATTGATTACTCCCTCCCGAAGTTTCAAGTCTAAAAGCTCCAGATAAAACATAATGACTCAAATGTTTCATCAAATAATATTCAGGATTATAAGTCACTTTTTTAGTCTCCTTGTCAATTGTTATCATAGCATTTTGTTTCCAACCCCAAGTACTTGCCCCAGTTGGATCTAAAACCATATTCCAGTACATATAACTATTGGCTCCATTTGACAAATAGGTATTGATTAATGACCAGGTATACTCAGCAGATTTCCAGTTTCTTTCTCCATTCCCACATTCTGATTCTGTTTGCATTTTAGGGAGGTTTGGGAATTCTTTGTTGATTGTAGCAATAGCATATTTCATATCCCATTGTACACCAAGCCCTTTAATATATTTAGAAGCTTCTTTATCATTCAATATTGTGCGGGCATAATTAGGGTCACCAGAATTAACAGTCCCTAACCAAATATCTGCTTTAGTCTTATCTTTCTGAAACTGTGGTCCTAAAAATTTCCCCACAAAAAAAGCTAAATCTTCCGGACGCCATGTACAACTCTGCCAATGCGGTTGGTAAATAGGCTCATTCTGGACCATAACCGATGAAATATCTATTCCTTCTTTCTCATAAGCCTCTACAAATTTTGAAAAATACAATGCATATGCTTTCAAATATCTATTTTCCATTTTAAAAGCTGTTGCATTGTTCTTAATTGCCTGCCCCTCGTCTATTGTCTTATCACCATTATAAGATCCCATAGCATAATGATTATTTACTTTCATCCATAACGGAGGACACCAAGGTGAAGCCCATATTTGCAAATTAGGTCTAACGGCTAAAGCAGATTTTATGTAAGGCATGATAATATACCGATCTCTATCAATACTGAAATTCTTCATTTCAAAATCTTCAGGAACATCATTATACGAATAATAATTTAATGAATAATCGTTAGAACCCAGAGGTATTCTACACAAAGAAAAGTTCATTCCTTCAACTGAAAATAAATCGGTGATTATATTTTTTCTCACTTTTTCATCAACTCCTTGTAATACCTCCCAACCTAATTCATTAAAGCAAGCACCAAAGCCATCTATTTTTTGTAACTTTTTTTTAGGAAAAATAACAATATCCGCTTTTTCATCAGATACTTTAAAATTTAAATTTACCCCATCTTTCCAAGCCTCTTTTTCGGTAGTATATTTCCAATTTACTTTTTGAGCATTAACACTAAACACAACAAAAAACAACAAAAATTGTATTATATCATTTTTTTTCATCTCTCTATCATTTTAAATTATTTCAATAAAAACTAATTACTCGGTAAACCATCCGTTTTCATTCCTTGCAATATTAAAGCATTCATCATATAGAGAAAATCACTGCCATCATCCTCCCATGACCCATTAATTCCATAAGGCCAAAAATGAGTACCATCCCCTTTTACTACAGCATTAGAATCATTTGTCATCATTTTAAGTATTTCGTTAGCTCTCGCGCCATGCCATGTTCCTGAATACATTAATTCCCAATATTTTGCATGTTGCCCAACTCCTACGGTGTGAGCCATTTCATGCATGGCTGTACCGGCTTTTTGATAAGCTGAATTAGCTCCCATATTAATCCAACCCGAAAAATTTGCATCGGCTGTAGGTGTTCCCGGTGAATAATTCACCGTAACATGTTTTACTATTGAAGTAAAATTATTATAATAAGACGTTGCTAAATCAAATGCAGCCTTTATTCGATTCACAGTTGCAGCATCAGCACCGTTTTGATTAAATGAATAGGTAAAATTCCCTTTTTTAATCGTACTGATTACAAATTCTTCTCCATACAAAACTTTCGAGGGTGTAATCGCATAAGGTCTGACATAATACAGCGTTTCAGGTGTCAAATTAGAAATACGTTGTTTAAACTTACTCTCCACCGTACTTCTGGCAATTTTATTATTCGCAACGGTAGGCTCTTTTACAGTATTATACACCAATCCTATTTCCTGAATAGTTAAATCACCCTGTTCTTTCAACTCTACATCAAAAAATAAATCTTGCGCACCGGCAACTTTAATTGCTCCTAAAACCAATAATGGAGAAGCTAAGTCTTTAGTTTTAAAACTTATCTGATTCCCATAAGCAACCCCTTTTTTATTTACTGCATAAGCTCGGGCATAATAAACTGTCCCTCCTTCAAGATTTGCAAGTTCTGCTTTGAATTCACCGGTACCCTTAACAACACTTGCCATACTTTTTGAACCATCATAATTAGGATTAGTCATTGTTCCATAACACACTCCACGCTCTACAACACTAGTTCCTCCATTATTTTGAAGTATTCCCCAAACTACAGCCTGCTTTGCAGCAATATCTTCAGCTTCATTGGTTTTCAAAGTGGCTAAACTACCCACGCTATCAGGTTCTTCTGCAATTGAGTCATCTGAAGAACTTCCCGATGACGAACAAGAACACACTATAAGAAATAACAATAGTAACACATCAATACTTTTTCTCATACTTTTATTTTTTATTAATTATTGTAAAAATCTAAATCCCATTTATCAAACCATTTCAAAACCGGTTTGGAATTAACTATTTCTATTGGTAACCAAATATAAGTTCCCTCAATAGGATTGCTTGGTTTCCAACGGTCAGCCATAAATAGGAATTGATCTTTTTTTTCCTGTACTGGCAAAACATAAGTACTCTGCGAATGAAAAGTAAGCTCCGCCTCTTTTCCTACACATGGATTTCCTAGTGATTCCCATGGTCCCCAAATCGATTTTGAACTAAACGAACGAGCCGCATTTGGATCCCAGCCCGTACATCCGGAAGTTATCATATAATAAATTCCATTCTTTTTAAAAACTGCCGGTGCCTCATTATGACCTGCCGGCTCCATTCTTATCCATTTTTCGGTAAAGTCTAAATAATCATCAGTAAGTTCAGATATGTGAAGTGTCAAATTATCTTCTGCGGCATGTACCAAATAAGCCTTATCATTATCGTCAACATACACTGTCATGTCTCTGGACATCTGTCCTCTTTCGAAATCCCTGCGAACCAACATTCCATTTTTAACTGCTGTCAACCATTCCGGAGTCCAGGATTTAAATCCTTCCTCATTGGCTGATGCCAATTTGGATTTATCATCAAAATTCATTGGCCAAATCCCTGCATTTGGACGAAACGATTTTATATATTTAAAAGGCCCTTTAGGAGTATCACTTATGGCTACAGCAGCCCGAGCAGCCTCATAACCCTGACCTTTTATCTCCAAATGAAACCACATAACATATTGCCTCGTTTTTTTATTAAAAACAACTTTAGGACGTTCAATTACACAACCTTTAGTTATTTCTGAATCAAGATTATTTTCAACCTTCAAAGCAATCCCCTCATCATTCCAATTGTATAAATCTTTTGAAGAATAACATCTTACACCCTCTTGAGCCGTATTCCCTTTCTGACCTGCGGTTTTATGTTCTCCATACCAATAATAGATTCCATCTATAAAAACAACCCCACCTCCATGAGCATTAATAGGTATTCCGTTAGTATCTTTCCATTCCTTTCCCGGAATAAAAGCTTTGTTCTGACTAAAAACTGTAGCAGTTGTCAGACTAAAAAAGAATATTATTAAATAAACTTGTTTCATTTAAAATGCATTTTCTGTTAAAATTCCCAACAAACAACTAGAGGTATTATTAGAAGAATACTTTTTCTATTATTAGTTAACTTTAAAATTCCAAACTTGTCCAACTGTTATACCTCCTTTTCCGTCTTTCACCACTACTTTCCAATAGTAATTAGCTGCGTTTGGAGCATTAACATCAAATGTTTTTAAAGTCAAATCAGCAGCCACTTTTTCGGTTGGTGAATTTGCTGTCCCAAAGTACACATCGTACTTTAAAACATCAGCTGCATCAGCATCGACTGCTGTCCAACTTAAAGTTATTATTCCTTTTGCTTGGTTTGAATTTAAAACAGGTGTAACTAAAGAAGGAGCAAATGGCAAATGGTTAACAACACCCTCTCCTTCAGTATAAAAAGTATGTATCGCCGAAAAACTACCTGAGGCATTTTTACTATCAGTAGCTTTGACCCTCCAATAATATAATTTCCCTTTTTCTAAAGTAATTTGTTTACTTAGGGTCGTAATAGTAGAGGAGTTTACATTTTGAGTAAAAGCATTATCAGTTGCAATTTCCAATTTATAAGATATTGCATCATTTTGAGCATCGGTAGCAGCACTCCACTCAAAAGTGAGTACATTATTGATACAAACTAAATTATTAGTTGGATAGGTTAAACCGGGAGTAGTTGGCGCTGTATTAGTTGTTGATGCGGGATCTTCCGATCCCCCATCACCACCACTACTACAAGAAGAAAATACAACTAAACTTAAAATAAACAGGCTTATCTTTTTCATCTTAAAATCTTATTTTTTTATAATTTTAATAGTTTCCTGCGGATTTGACTCAACTCTCACCAGGTATATACCAGTTGCCTCCTTCTCGATATTGAGATGCACTTTCCCATTTTCAATGAAATGATTTCCTTTGGACACCAATTTTCCCCCCATGGTATATATTGCAATAGCAACTTTATTATCATTTGTTGGCAGATAGATATCAAATTCACCTGAAGTTGGATTTGGTGATGCCGTTGCAACATCATAAAGTGTAATTTTTTTCGAAAGAACCCCTTCGCACACCTTGGCAGTTGAAACCTCCAATAAATCTCCCGGAGCCACAGCAACTTCAAAACCTGTATTATTAGTCTCAAACTGTAGCTGACCATTAACAGACACCTGATAAGGTGCCGTACCTGACTGAATATCGACCTGCAACTTATCTGAGGTCACTACAGTTTTGGCAGTTATAGCAGCACTCTCAGGTACAACTACTGAATAACATTGCTCGAAATTTGCTTCGGCAACAGTGATACAGATATCATAGGTTTTTGGTTCTAAATTTGGCAATGATAAGGTCTTATTCGTAAAAGAATATGCTATGCCGTTTACCTTTGCATTATAGGTATAATCTGCTGATGCAGTAATGGTAATTTTTCCATTATTCTTATCCGGACAGCTTTCCCCAACACTCTCAATTGCAAAATTATCATTAGCTAAAGTGAGCTGGGCAATTTCCTCGGCTGTCAACGCATAATTATATACTTTAAAGTCGTCCACTTTGGCATTCAACAAAGAATCTGAATACTGACTACGTCCTATATAATTGAATATAGGTTTAAAATCCAACGGACTTATATTGATAGTATTTGACGTTGCAACCAATTTACCGTTAACATACATACTTGCACCCGAAGCACTAAGAGTAACCGCCACGTGAGACCATTGAGAAGTAACTAACTGCGGTGCCTCTAAAACTTGTTCGGAACCGCCATTCTTAATAGCGAAACGTAATTTACCAAAATCCGATTTAGCCGTTAAAAACATATACTGATCTGTTCCATTCCCAAAATCAAAAATGCGCTGCCATACATTTCCTCCATTATAGTAAACCCAAGCTGCAATAGTAATTTCCTTATGATTGGCTATATCGGATGAAAGCTGTACAAAATTCGTAGTTCCATCTAAAGACAATGCCTTAGAACCCACTTTTCCTGTAGAATAAGCGGCAGTTCCGTACACAGCAGCATGATTTAAATTCACCGAAGAATCGGATAAATTATTCTCGAATTTTAATTCTTCCACCAATGCATTCTCTCCTGTTGCCGTTGCAGAAACCTCACTTGAATAAGCCGAACGATTCAAAGATTTATCGACCGTCTTAATTTTATAAAAATATTGTTTCCCAGTAAGCACTGTATTATCAACAAATGAAGTGGCTTTTACATTTCGTGCAATCGTATTGTACTCCCCGCCGGCTGACTCGGCACGAAAAACAATATAACTATCCACATCAGCCTCAGGACTGGCAGTCCAATTTAATTTTACAGATACTGCCTGAGCGGTAGCTACTAAATTAGAAGGCACACTTGGCGCTACAAACTCTATTGGTGCATCTACAGGAAGGAAACGCCATTGCTGATTAAAACCGCCATTTTTTTCCCATTGAAAAATATTTGCTCCCTCGGCTGTACTTGCATTATCTACATCCAAACAATTTGCACTATGACGGCTACGAATATAAAACCACCCATCTCCTGCATAGTCAAGATACCATTGTTGATTTGCGCTTTTAACATTATCCCACACAAGAACATTAGCTCCATTATCCAATGAAAAATTTAAAACATCCGGAGACTTAGCACTATTCACATTCGCAAATGTAAAATAACTAAAATCACCTCCTATCCTTGAGTCAACCGGAGTCACATCCCATTGCTGATAAGTTCCGCCTGTGTTTGCACCTTGTTGAACATTCGCTCCACGGTCTATAGAAGCACCTGCCACTTCGATTACTTTTCCACTATTACGGTTTACCAGTTTATAGCGTCCATTAATTACCGGCTGAATATCTTCACCATAAGTAATATTGATAACCCGTTCTGCATTAGTTTGTCCATTCTGATAACTTCCAACTGTTCCTCCCGGCATTTCTAATACAAACTCACGTTGTGGTCCCTGACCATCATAATAGACTGCTCTATCTTTAGAAACATAACGATAGGTTGTAGTTGCAGCCTGACGTTCAGAAGTTCCTCCAAAAGCCTGAACTTTACCTTGAGGACTTCGATAAACTGCTGCTGCTGTCCAATTAGGACGGTGTTCTGCATATCCCAAACGCACACCACTACTGGCTTTACAAAGTTCACCGCGTGCATATTCTGCCCATCCCCACCAAATACCGGTTTGCATACCATATTCAACCCCAACAATAGCATCCATAACATTATGCATCTCATCGGCGGTAGCATAATCGCTATTAGATCTAACTGCCTGAAAAAAATTAGCATAAGTATCAAAACCGCCAGCTAACTGATGCGTATTCCCTTCTGTTAATCCGGCAGGATTCAGGTAATTGTACCAGTACAGTGCCTGATCATTATTAAGTGTATTACCTCCAGAAATGCGGATTGCATCAAATCGGGATTTTTTTTTCAATTCAAGGATAATATTATAAAAATCCTGAATTGTACCTTGGCCCGTAGCTGAATAGTCCGGTTCGTTAAAAGGTGAAACCGTAACCACATTAAAACCTGCATCCTGATGCATCGCAGTTGTAACATCTATTAATTTAGCCCAATTTACAGCATTACCATTAAAATAGGAATTCACACTAGGATGATCTGAATTTAGAGCTACCTTAATGTTAGTCCCAAAATTTCTTTTAATGATATCTATTCTTTTATTGGTATTAGTAAGTGCATCACCCTGTAATTGTAAATCATTAAGTAAAGGCTGTGTAGGCATAAAAGACGATCTTATTATACTCACATTTTCTTTCCCCATAAAACGAGACCCCTTAACAATATTTGCTTCATCAAGCCAGGCTAAATCCAATCCCCAGACTACAGGTTTAGAAACACCTGTACCTTTAAAATCATACATTATGGTTCTATCTGTAACCCGATAAGCCTGTATTTTATCAGCTGTACTTGCTGTCTGCGCATTAGTTTGAGTAATCTTGACTCCAAACAACAACAGCACAATTATGATAATAGTAGTTTTTTTCATCAATTTGGTTTTTAATTAATTATACCCCCTTTACAATAGCAAAGGGAGCATAAGTTTATTTAGTAATAAATTTCCAAACCTGACCTACAGTTGTCCCTCCTTTTCCGTCTTTAACCACTACTTTCCAATAGTAATTAGCTGCGTTTGGAGCATTAACATCAAATGTTTTTAAAGTCAAATCAGCAGCCACTTTTTCGGTTGGTGAGTTTGTTGTCCCAAAGTACACGTCGTACTTTAAAACATCGGCTGCATCAGCATCGACTGCTGTCCAACTTAAAGATATTGTTCCTTTCGTTTGGTTTGAATTTAAAACAGGTGTAACTAAAGAAGGAGCAAATGGCAAATGGTTAACAACACCTTCGCCTTCGGTATAAAAAGTATTTACTGCAGAAAAACTACCTGAGGCATTTTTACTGTCTATCGCTTTGACTCTCCAATAATATAATTTCCCCTTTTCTAAAGTAATTTGTTTATTCAAAGAACTGATAGTTGAAGAATTTAGATTTTGACTAAAAGCATTATCAGTTGCAATTTCTAATTGATAAGACACTGCATCATTTTGAGCATCGGTAGCAGCACTCCACTCAAAAGTGAGCACATTATTGATACAAACTAAATTATTAGTTGGATAGGTTAAACCAGGAGTAGTTGGCGCTGTATTAGTAGTTGATGCGGGATCTTCCGACCCCCCATCACCACCACTACTACAAGAAGAAAATACAATTAAACATAAAATAAATACACTTAGCCTTTTCATCTTTAATATTTTTTATTTTTTTATAATTTGGACAATCTCTTCCGGATTTGATTTAATCTTAACTAAATAAATACCTGCCGGTTCTTTCTCAATGTTTAGATGAACTTTACCATTTTCTATTTGATAATTTGCAATTGAAATTAACTTAGCATCTACACTATAAATCGCAATACTTACCGAATCCTCATTTGTTGGTAAATAAATATCAAATTCGCCCGAAGTAGGGTTTGGAAAAGCTCTTACAGCATCAAACAACGTAATTGTTTTTGAAAAAGTTCCTTCACAAATTTTAGCAGTTTTAACTTCCAATACATCCCCTGGTTTTACAGCTACATCAAAATTAGCATTGTTGATTTCATATTGTAATTCGCCATTAACAACAACTTGATAAGGCGCTGTTCCCGATTCAACAGTAACCATTAATTTATCGGCTGCAGATACTGTTCTTGCTGTAATGGCATTACTTTTAGGAATTTCTACGGCATAACATTGTTCATAAGTCTTACCTGAAATGTTTATACAAACGGAATAATTACCGGGTGCCAGATTCGATAATGTTAATTTATTATTTGTGAAATTATAAGCTGTATTATTAATAGTAGCAACATAGTTATGAGTTGCAGTTGCCTCAATCAAAATTTGTCCATTATTTTTATTTGGACAGCTTTCTCCTATCTGTGTTATGGCAAAATTATTAACAGGCAATGAAAAACACCCATTAGCATTTACAGCCTCACCAGTTGGTGTATTAGGACATACGTCTAAACTATTAACCACTCCGTCATTATCATCATCTAATTGATTATCTGAACAGCCTTTAGAATTAACAGTAGCACCTTGTGTTGTATTAGGACATTGATCTAAACTATCAACTACACCATCCTTATCGGTATCAATTTGAGAATTGGAACATCCTTTAGCATCAACAATTTCTCCCGACAGGGTATTAGGACATATATCATTATAGTTATAAACACCATCATTATCATCATCCGAAGGCTTAGGTGTAGAATTAAACAAAGTAGTAATCTCAGTCGAAGACAAAGCAACACTATAGATTCTAAACTCATCTATAATCCCCTTTAAATAAGGATCACTAAATTGGGATTTACCTATATAATTTTGAGTTGTAAGCCCTAAAAGTGATGGATTAAGAGTAAAATCTTCTTTTCTGCCTACCTCAACACCATTAATATACATAATACCCACTGAACCTTGCATGGTAATTGCAATGTGGGTCCAAGCACCAATAACAGGAGCTACTGAACAATTAATTTGTTGTTCTGCACCTCCATTTTTAATCGCAAAACGATAAAAATTGTTCGCCCCATTTTGAGGAGTTAAAAACATATAAACATTAGTTCCTGTACCAAAATCGAATATACGTGACCATGTACTAATAGCATCTAACTTTACCCATGTTGAAATAGTAAAATTTGTTAAATTTTGCACAACTCCATCTTCTATATCCATATAAGATGAAGAACCATCAAACTGTATCGCTTCTCCGGTTTTTCCAGAAACCCATGAATTTGTACCTAATATATTTGCTGAATGATTTCCCCAATTATCATATGGCGTAGTTGTTTTTACTTCATTAAAATCATAGTAAGTATTTTGACCACTATTTGGCTTTGCAACTACATAATCAGAATCCACTCCCTCACCAAAAGAATTAAAAGCAGAAACCTTATAATAATAGACAGTACCATTAATTACGCTAAGGTCTTTAAATTGAGTAACACCGGAAGCAACAGTAGCAATTGTTGTATATGGACCGGAAGCAGAAGTTGAACGTTTAACATAAAACTGTGCATCATAAATCAAGCCCCATTTTAAATTGACCTGCGCATCAGCTGATGAAACTGACAAAACAGAAACTTTTTGAGGAATTGCTAAACTCAGAGTACTTACTGCTACTGGATTAGAATACGCACTTTCTCCTCCTGAGTTTAAACTGGAAATTTTATAATAATAAGTAGTATTTGGATTTAAATTATTGTCTCTAAAAGTTGTTGTTGTCACATTGGAGGCGACTGTTTCATATACACCATTAGGACTAGTAGATCTCATAATGGTATACCCCCTTGCCTTTTCAACGTTTGTCCAGGTCAAATCTACTATAGTAGTTGCTATTGCAGTACCTTTTAAATCTGTTGGGGCACTTGCAATTAAATCTTTAATAAAAGAAACTACAGCTGAATAAGTTGACACCGCATCATCTTTACCTACAACTTTCAATCTATATTCTGCAAATGAAGCTGTTGCAGGAACAACATCACTAACTGACAACACCGAGTAATCCGAAATTTCGCTGAATAATGAAAAATCCATTTCACCCTGTAATCTTCTTTCAACGACATATTTTTTAACCAAATCATTATTTTTACCCGACCAGGAAAGAACAACATTCTTATAATCTGCTGATAATTTATAACTTAGTGTTTCCTCCAATGGTTTATAAGTGGATATATATTCAAAAGTTGGATTATAAGCTTTTTTAGAAGCATTGTTAGCATAATATTCTCCTGCCGGAGTCAATACAGAATAACCTCCATTCCATGTTGCGATTACAGGAGCGGTTTTCAACCATTGATAATTAGCCCAATCAGGGTTTCTTGTTTTAAACGCATCATCTATAACTACAAACATAGCTCGGGAATCTTCCACCCAATTGTAAATTGAATAACGCTCTACAAAATCAAGATTATCAAGTACATTTAATACTGCTGCAATATCATTCTTATGTTTGATGGCATTGGCATCAGTAAGCTTAACTGAACCATCCGGGAAATTATTCCCTGTCCAGTTGGCACCAATATTCCATTCTGTAATCCAAAATGGTCTTTTGAAAACAGTATATAAATATTCCAGATCGCTTTTCCATTGAGCAGCGCTTTTATACCAATAACAATGCATCACTGCTGCATCTACACGATAATTGAGTTGATCACATTTCGTTAAAAAACTTTGAAGCCATCCATTCCATGGATCTGAGGGAGCTGGAGAACCTAATCTTAACCCAGATTGTAAAAGACCTGGCCAACCACTAATAGCGGTATCAACAGAAATATTGGCCTGATCCGGACGATCCGGTTCATTATAACCTAAAAGATGTGTATAACCTTCCTTTGTATATGCGGCTTCAAAACCTGGCCACCAAAAAGTTTGTCTTATCGGAACATATTCTCTGTCGGGTGTAGAATTCAGTCCGGAATTCCAATTATAATACCATGTGGTTTTTAATGCAGCTAATTCATCTGCACTACCTCCTGCCAATCCTTTTTTAGTAACATTATCATGCCATACCATAGTTCTTATAAAAGAAACAGTACCCTTTAAATAGGAAGGCATTACGGGCACCAATAAATCAGCATTTTGAGCTATAAAAACTCTACTATATCCCGTACCATCCGAGTTAGATGCAAAAGTCACCATATAACCCTGTTTCAATTTAAAAGACTTAATTTTATTATCAAATTCCCCTAAATTCTTATAACGCGTAACAATCTCGTATTGCTGAGAAGTTCCTCCAAAATTTTCCTCTGTAAACACTTCTAAAGGCGTTACATTGACTGCGTAAATTTTGCATATAAAAACAGATAGGAAGAATACTAAAAGGGAGTATTTTTTTTTCATAATTATATTAATTAATGTAAAAAAGCATTAGAAAAATTAAAAAACATCTTTCATTACATTTAGTGCATAGCAATCTATTACACCAATTTCCAAAGGCATTTTTAAGATTATTTTTAGTAAGATTCTAATGATTAAAAAACAGTTGAATACTTTGAAAAGGGAGTAATTACAACTTAAAAATATAAAAGCAGTATGATTATTCTTTTTCTCATACTGCTTTTATTATATATACAACCTAACTATAGAATTAGTTATTTTTCTTCAACAAACTGAAAGATAAGAAATGTCCGTATCTGGCATCTCCCTGAGTTGTTGAAATTCCTAATGATACTTGTTGAGTTTGAGTAATAGTAAATGTAACAATGACACTATCAGCACTCATCGTATTTACTATTCTCTTAAATCCTAAAGTGGCTGGATTTGTTTCAAGTGCTCCACCACTGGAATCAGGCAATATAGTGCCCTTTGCAACAGCTAAATAAACATAATCCGACAAAGTATAACCACTATTAAGACCTGAACCAGATGCTAACATAGGAGCACTAAATATATATGTTCCTGCCTCTAATGTTATAGTTTGATGAATCTTACCATTAGTGATTACCGGTGAACCCCAACCAGATTCTAAATTTATTGTTTGTGGAGGATTACCACAACATCCAAAATCAATTCCACCATATCCTCCATGGTTTTTACAGGCATCATTGGTTGTCCAATCTGCCAAAGTACCCCATCTTCCGGAAAAAGAAGAAGCTACAAATGGACGCTTATTATTTTTAATTAAATAAGTAAGGTCGATAACTTGTGGATCTTTTGAAACAAAAGGTGTGTAAAAAACATCAATAGATGTTGGTGTTGGTAAAAACAAGGAACGTTGTTTAAATTTACTACCCGCTTTATAATTAGCTATAACTATTTGACTTGTGGTAACCGGAACATTTACCGTATGTTCCACATTCAAATTATCAGTATAAACTACCTCAGTAGCATATGCACCTGTTGTTATATCCATCGTTGCAAAATCAATAGTAAGAGAAAAATCACTCGATAATTTACTGGTAATAATTTTTCTATCTGTTAAACTTGCCTGATAACGCACTCCATAGGTCTGAGCATTAACAGTTTGGGAAACAGAACCATTTCCTTTAGCATCAAAAGTTTTAAATTCAAAATTATAGATGTTTTCAGGAAGATTTTCCACAATAGAGGAAACCTTATCTACTCCTGAAGTTCTATTAATTGGAATAACTGCAGAATCTTTTTTATTATTCCAATACACTCTCAATTCAGACACTTTTGGGTCTGAAACAATAAGCCCCTCAACTTTTATTCTATCATGTCCGGAAAAAATCTTTAATGAATCAATTTTTCCAGTATAAGAGATCGCTCCACCTTCGGTAAACTTCAAATAATCATCGGGACTTGTACATGAAAATACACCCAAAACACACCCTATGAGGATAACTACAAACCATTTATATTTTAAAAATTTCATATTATTTCAATTTAAAAATTAGGATTACCATATACATGCACCTCTGAAACTGCCATAAATTTACCACCAGCCCAGTTTTCTAAACATTCTATTCGAAGATAGCGAACCGCCGGTTTCTCTAAAGCTATCTCGTAATCGGCTCCATCTCTGGCTGCTAAAAGATCATCATTATTTTCCTGACCATAAGGTAAACCGGATGGTTTTTTAATTTCATATTCTCCTAACAAAGTCCAATTACTATTAAGCGTACCATCATTCAAGGTATTACTTCCCCAGATTCTAAACTTTTTCATAGCTCCTAAATAGTAATACATACGTTGTCCACCAATAGGTTCTGAGAAATTCCAAATTCTTAAACGACTTAATTTTGTTGTTTTTCCAATATCCCAAGTTACCAAATGGTTTCCAACATCAACTGTTCTATCAGTAAAGTAAGACCCCCACCATTCTAAGAATTGACCATCAAATAAATTAGAAACAGGATAAGTTCCGATAACTTTTGTATCATTAGCAAGGTGAACCCCTACATAAGCCGATTTAGGCATTAACTGTTCAAAAAATGGTTCAATGTTAGTATATAAGGTATCAGTATAATTCAACCACTTGTCCCTTACAACGATTGCAAAATCTTGAGGAACAGCCTGCATACCTCTCAAACTTTGTCCAATCTCGTCTACTGATGTATAAATACTTGTAGAAAGTGGTACCCAATCCCCTTGTATATTTTTTTGCATTACCAGAATACCTATTTCTTCTTTAGTAGGATTATCTGCGGTTATACGAATACCTCCAAAATCAGGCTGAGCCACTAATGAATCAAAAATATCAAAAATAGGAGCCTTAGAAGGTGTAACAGTAACTGTAACCGGTTTAGATTCCGTTTCACTTCTGTTAACAGCATACACTTTAACTTCAGTAGGAGCTTGCCCTGCAAAACCTTCTAAAAGCATTGTGTTAGAGTAATAAGAAGCCTTTACTTCCATTGGCGTTCCGTTCTCCAATTTATAACGAGCAACAACGTATAATAAGTCATCATCAGATGGCAAAGTATAAGTTAGTCTTGCTTTCCCCGCTAAATTCTCAACAGCAACATTTGTTACTTGAGCCGGCGCATTTGAATTATGCTCTAAGGGCTGAGGCCCTTGATCTTCACTACATGCCACAAAGCTCAAAATTAGGGACAACATAAATATCCTTAAGGATGAAATTATAATTTGTTTCATAACTTTTATTTTTATGATTATTACCAACCTGGATTTTGAATCAAGTTAGGATTTTGAATAAGTGTTGTTTCATCAATAGGCCAAAAGTAATCTCTAGGAGATACGAATCGTTGTTGATCTAAAGTTCTAATTTGATAGTAGTTACTTTCTGAAGACCCAAAAACATTCCATCCTTTAACTGGTTCATTAAATTCCTGAGTTGCTTTTTTCCAACGTCTGATATCCCAATAATTCTTTCCTTCAAAAGCCATTTCTATACTACGTTCTCTCTGAATAATCTCTCTCATACCTTCTTTAGTAGTATATTTTGTAGGATTATTAGAGAAATTTGTCCACGAAGCCACTACACCACTTAAACCTGCACGAGTTCTAATAGCATCTATATATTGTAAAACTTCAGCTGTAGGACCATTCACTTCATTAAGTGCTTCAGCGTACATTAAATATAAATCTGCCAAACGTAATTCAGGCCAGGCATATTCTTTATACAAAGTTCCTCCACCAAAATGTTGTTCCCAGTTAATGAGTTTTTTAATATAATATCCTGTTACATTAAAATCGAAAGCATCTGAACTTCCTGCATAATCTTGATATTTAGCTCTTATAACTTCTTTTGTCTCATCAGAACCACTATCATATTTGTAGAAAATTGCACCATCAAAACCTAAGTCGGCGTAAAAACGAGGTTCACGATCAAAATTGATTACCGAAGTACGGTATCCTTCTTTGATATTGAATTTATCTGCTGCAGTAGCCTCTCTCAATTCTGTAATATCTCCAAAAGTCAAAGTTTTATCTTCCTCAATAGGCACACCATTTTTAGTATAAAAATTCATAGCAGATTCTAAAGTAGGAGAGAACACCTTTCTGGCCTGAGTATGAGCAATTGTACTATTTAAAGGCATCATACAAAGACGTTGTAATTCATAAGTACGACTATTTGGATTTGCCCAAATGATTTCATCGTTCCATCTTTCAGTTACAGCTTGTGTAATATTCAGTTTTGTTTTTGCAACATTAGAAATATTAAAAGCTACATCATCTTTATAGAATATTTTATGACCATTTGCTTCTGCCGCATCAATAGCTTCTTTAGCAGCAGTGGCAGCTTTTGCCCATTTAGTTGCATCATAAACAGGATTAAAAAATGGTTTCCCGTCTTTAGTATTAAAGCCTGCCATATCAGCATTTCCATTAAATAATGGACTTGCAGCCATAAGTAACATTTCCGCTTTAATTCCTAAAGCAATAGGTTTAGTAATCCTGCCTAATTCATTTTGCGTATCTGTTATCTGTGGAGGTAAACCAATTGCTGCCTCATCTAATAAACTCACTAAATAATCTATACTTTCATCAATTGGTTCTCTTGAAACCTGAATTTGATCGTTTGATGCATCAATAGGAACATTAGTACGAATAACCGGAATAGGTCCATACATACGCATTAAGTAATAATGATAATAGGCTTTTAAGAATTTAGCTTCGGCAATCCATCTTAAACGCTCAGATTCGGAAAGATCAGCCACCTTATTTCTATCTTCTACATTCTCCAAAAAAACATTGCAATGTCTAATTCCATCAAAAAGAGGATATAAATCTCCAGGTCCGGCTGCCTGATAACGCCCTTCCCAGGCATTCATATAAGGATCTGATCTTCTTTGTGTACCTGTAGCAATGTTAAATGCATAACTGGTAATTGCCGCACGATTAGGTGCAACCCAGGTTTCATCACCTGCTAACATCCCTATGTTATATATTCCATCCCCATTTTTAGGAATATAAGCATAACAGGTAAACAAATATTTTTGGGCTTCATTTCTTAATTTAAAAGCATGTTCTAAAGTAGTTACGTTATCCGGAACTACATCCAAAAAACTGTTTTCACACGATTGTAAAGCCAATAAACTTAGAACAATCATTGAACCACTAAAAGCTTTTCGAATTTTTTGCATACCCTTATTTACTATAAATATATTTTTAGTTTCCATACTTTCTGTTTTTTAAAAATCAACTTTTAGTCCCATGTTGTAAACGGATTGAATAGGATATCCTAAACCATTTCCACCCATTTCAGGATCCCATAACTTGAACTTACTCCAAACGGCTAAATTTTGACCACTTAAATAAATTCTCACCCCTTTTACACCTATTTTAGACGTGAACGAATCAGGTGCATTATAACCCACTTCTATAGATTTCAATCTTAAGAAAGCTCCATTACGCATCCACCAAGTTGATACCTGATTGTTATTGGCTACAAATTTCTCACTTAACCTTGGCCAAAAAGCATACAAATCTCTATTAGCTTCAGACCAATGATCATCGGCTACTACCTTCAATAAATTATTCTGATACGGACCATTTATTACAAAAGGAGAAATGTTCTCTGGATTAATAAAGAAAGAAGTACGAGCTACTCCCTGAAAGAAAATACTAAAGTCAAATTTTTTGTAACCCACAGTACCTCCAAAACCATATACAATTTCAGGAACTGTAGGATATCCCATAGGAACCATATCACTAGTTGTGATTTGACCATCTCCATTAACATCACGGTATTTAATATCTCCTCCTGTATATTCTTTTCCATTATTAGAGCCACCAAATTGTGCAGGAGAATTATCAACCTCATTTTGATCAACAAACAATCGTTCAGCTATATAACCATAACCCTGATTAATATTCTGTCCTATCCTTGAACGATAAGCCATACTTTCAGGATAATTAATCTCATCGTATTCCAGAACTTTATTAGTTGCAAACGTAAAATTACCTCTTAACTGTGAATACCAATCGTTATTGAATTGTTTGTTATAATTCATAGAAAAATCAAGACCTTTACTTTCTATTTCTCCAAAATTAGTCGCTGGAATAGCTGTAAGTCCCATTGTTGAACCTATATTGGTTCTTGTTTGAAGAATATTGGTACGATTTTGTTTGTAAATATCAACAGTTATATTTAAAGATTTAAATAACTCTAAATCCAATCCTAAATTGATTTGTTTTGATCTCTCCCAACCTATATTATTATTGGCATAACGTCCTACGTACACCCCTGGCTGATAATATCCAAATTGTTCTCCAAAAGCAGCACCATAATTACCATCACCTATAGTAACATTAGACAAATAGAAAAAACGATCGTTTACATTTCCAATTTTATCATTACCTACTAAACCATAAGTAGAACGAATCTTTAAATTGGTAACTACATCTTTAAATCGGTCCCAGTATCTTTCATTAGAAATATGATAAGCCAAACCTACAGAAGGAAAAAATCCATAACGATTACCTTTGGCAAAACGTTCCGAACCATTGTACCCAAAATTAAATTCAGCTAAATACTTACTGTCAAAGCCATAAGTGAATCTTCCTGAAACACCTTGATTTCTTGCTGGCAACGAACTTTGTACCGTTCCGGAATTCCCTTGCTCATAACTCGACAACAAATTAACTAACATTCCTGTTACAGCATGTTTTTCGTTAAAAGTTCTGTTGTAATTAACAGCCGTTTCTAAATAAATTCTGGAATCTAAATTTTTATTTCCTTGTGCATATCCTAAAAATTCTGTTCCTACTGTTCCTACTGAACCCGGACCACCATCATTTAATACTTTCAACGTTAACTCCCCTGTCTCTGGACTAATAAAAGACTGGTAATAAAAAGGATTGTATTGTCTGGAAACATCAAAATAAGAATATCTTCTAACGTAAGCCATTGCTCTTGCGCTCAATCCAGGTGTTAATGCTTTTAAATCCTGTTGCAATTCTAATTGGGTTTGTATTGTTGAGGCCTTAGATACCTGATAACCACGAACCATTTCTGCATAAGGGTTAATTAGTATAGCTCCGGTAGTCCCTCCTGTCAAAGCTCCTCCAAACAATGGATGGTCAATATATGGCATATACTTAGAAGGATAAACTTTAGCAAATGCAACCGGATTTGACCACATACTCAAATTAAAAATACGAGCTCCTCCTCCCACTGGTCCGTTATAATCGTCAAATTGACCATAGAAACGAATAATTGCTTTTGTCGTTGGAGTCAACGTCATATCAACATTGGAACGCATAGAATAATTTCTTAATTTAATATTAGAATTAAAATTATTCAAACCATCCACCTTTAATACTCCATTATCAATATTATAGGTTCCAGCCACATAATACCTGGCTTTTTGTCCCCCTCCGCTAATACTTAAATTATAACCCTGATTAATAGTATAGTCTTTAATTAATTCATCAATCCAATTATTGCTCGGATATAAATAAGGATCATCACCAGCTGCAGTTCTGTCTATTTTATTTTGATTATAAATATCTCCAAGTAAAGGATTACGGGTTCTTCTAGCCTCATTAGCCAATTTCATATAAGTAATATTATCCGCAAAATTGAAATTTTTAGAATTAGAAGACATTCTGGTTTCTGTTCTAAAATTAAATTTAGTGATTCCATCTTTACCCATCTTAGTAGTAATCAACACTACTCCGTTTGCTCCACGAGCGCCATAAACCGCTGCTGCTGCAGCATCTTTCAAAACCGAAAAACTATCAATATCATCCGGTTGTAATCTCGCCATATCTGTTGCACTGGATTCAATACCGTCAATTAATATTAATGGATTTGAAGCTCCTGAACCAAATGTACCTAAACCACGAATAAAGAAATTAGCATTATCCTGTCCTGGCTCTCCACTTCTCTGGTAAGCCACCATTCCAGAAATTCTTCCTGCTAACATATTGGTCAAGTTACTGGTAGGCCCTTTTAATTCTTTAGGATTAATAGTAGTAATCGAACTCACCATGCTGGTTTTTTTCTGAGTTCCAAAACCTACAACAACCACTTCTTTTAATCCTTCTGAACTTGGTTTTAGATTTACCTCAAAAACAGATTTGTTTTGAATTAAAACTTCAGTCGATTCATAACCTACAAAAGATACCACAAGTACCTTATCACCTTCATTTATTTTTAGAGTAAACTTACCGTCAAAATCGGTCATTACAACATTCTTACTCCCTTTTACGAAAACACTTGCTCCAGGAAGAGGCATTGCATTCTCATCTGTTACCTGTCCGGTTATTGTTTTTTGCTGTTGCTGTACTATAGTATAATTTGTTACACTGGTAACGTTTGAAACATGTGCTTGAATTGGCGAAAAAGAAACTAGTACTACCATTGTGGCAAGTTTCTTTTTGAGATCAAATTCTACAACACTATGAGTCTTTGTCTTTATTTTAATAAAGTTTGTCATGTGTGGTTTTAATTTTAATGGTTAGTTAAATTATGCTCACCTACTTTAAATTAATAATGAGTAGATTTTTTGTTTTTAATTTCTTTAAAATGCTATTTCATATGATTGTTGTTAATTAAAAATTAGTATTAGTTAAAATATTGGTTTTAGTAATATCATTATAAATGTCTATTGTACACTTGTGAAATTTGATACACGACCTCATAATTTTTGCTTTACTGACAAAGCAACTCTTCACTGCCGTATTAACATATTATTCACATTACAAATCTAGTATATGAACACCTTTATCATGAGGGGTATTATAGCATTAATAGAGGGGTAAATTAGTATTACACCACAAAAACAAGGTTTTTTTTGCATCAAAAACAAAAAAATAAGAATAAAATTACTCGATAGACAATTAATTAAGAACTAAAAAACAGCACCTAAAAACTCAAATGTATTTATTTTTACTAAAAAAAAAGTTAAAAAAAAGAGCTTGTACTTTTAACAAAACACAAGCTCTTTTTAACTTTTACAAAAACAATTGCATCATTTCACAAAACGATACATCTCTGATGCTGCCAATAAAAAAGCCCCTACACCAAAATCGGCTGTTGATTTTTTATCAACTACCTGCCCGGGAATAGCTTTTTCACCTATAGG
>JACCDQ010662643.1_pt1 | contig 27637 bp, 24 predicted proteins | sample 7446031 | NCBI WGS metagenome assembly JACCDQ01 (sample SAMN15323442, study PRJNA562643) | freshwater metagenome | isolation source: river surface water | place: USA:Blue River Watershed | collected 2017-08-17 | reverse complement strand
ATGGCATCAACAGGCTTGTGGTTTGCCGTTGCTTGCGGCGTCATCGCCGTGATCTACGGGCTCATCTCTCGCAGCTGGATCCTTGGTCAGGATGCCGGCAATCCACGTATGCAGGAAATTGCGGCCGCCATCCAGGCGGGCGCTGCCGCCTATCTGGCCCGCCAGTACCGGACGATTGCGATCGTCGGCGTGGTGCTGGCGATCCTGATCGGCGCTTTCCTTGACCGGGTGACAGCGGGCGGCTTCGTGCTCGGCGCGATTCTGTCCGGTGCCTGCGGCTTCATCGGCATGAATGTGTCGGTGCGGGCCAATGTGCGCACCGCGCAGGCAGCTACGCATGGCATCGGCCCGGCGCTGGATGTCGCTTTCCGCGGCGGCGCCATCACCGGCATGCTGGTGGTGGGTCTCGGTCTGCTGGGCGTCTCCATCTTCTATTACCTGATCGGCGGCGTCGAAGCGCCGACCCCGGCGACGCTCAAGCCCTTGCTCGGCTTCGCGTTCGGCTCGTCGCTGATCTCGATCTTCGCGCGCCTCGGCGGCGGCATCTTCACCAAGGGGGCCGACGTCGGCGCCGACCTGGTGGGCAAGGTCGAAGCCGGCATTCCCGAGGATGACCCGCGCAACCCGGCCGTGATCGCCGATAACGTGGGCGATAACGTCGGCGATTGCGCGGGCATGGCAGCCGACCTGTTCGAGACCTATGCGGTGACACTGATCGCCACCATGGCGCTGGGCGCGCTGATGGTGACGTCGGCTGCATCGGCGGCGGTCACGTATCCGCTGGTGCTCGGCGGCGTGTCGATTATTGCGTCCATCATCGGCGTGATGTTCGTCAAAGCCAGCCCGAACATGAAGAACGTGATGCCGGCCTTGTACCGCGGGCTGATCGTCTCCGGCGTGCTGTCGCTGATCGCGTTCTACTTTGTCACCACCACGCTGTTCCCCGAGCCGGTGACGATGACGGGTGACCGTGTGGCGACGACCATGGGTCTGTTCGGTTCCTGCATCGTCGGCCTGGTGCTGACGGCGGCGATGGTGTGGATCACCGAGTACTACACCGGCACCGACTTCCATCCGGTAAAGCACATTGCGCAGGCATCGACCACCGGTCATGCAACCAACATCATTGCGGGTATCGGCATCTCGATGAAGTCCACTGCGTGGCCGGTGCTGTTCGTGTGCGCCGGCATCCTGGTGTCGTACAGCCTCGCCGGCCTGTACGGCATCGCAGTGGCTGCCACCGCGATGCTGAGCATGGCGGGCATCGTCGTGGCGCTCGATGCGTACGGCCCCATCACCGACAATGCCGGCGGCATTGCGGAGATGGCCGAGTTGCCGGACAGCGTGCGCGATATCACCGACCCACTGGATGCGGTGGGCAACACCACCAAGGCCGTGACCAAGGGCTATGCCATCGGTTCGGCCGGCCTCGCCGCACTGGTGCTGTTTGCCGACTACACGCATGCACTGGCTGATCGCGGCATCAACGTCACCTTTGATCTGTCGGACCCGATGATCATCGTCGGTCTCTTCATCGGCGGCCTGATTCCTTTCCTGTTCGGGGCGATGGCGATGGAAGCGGTGGGCCGTGCAGCGGGCTCGGTGGTTGAGGAAGTACGACGCCAGTTCCGCGAGATCCCCGGCATCATGCAGGGCACGGCCAAGCCCGAGTACGGTCGCGCAGTCGACATGCTGACCGCGGCAGCGATCAAGGAAATGATGATTCCTTCGCTGCTGCCGGTGGTGGTGCCGATCGTGGTCGGCCTCGTGCTGGGACCGAAGGCGCTGGGCGGCCTGCTGATGGGCACCATCGTCACCGGCCTGTTCGTCGCCATCTCGATGTGTACCGGCGGCGGCGCCTGGGACAATGCGAAGAAGTACATCGAGGACGGTCATTACGGCGGCAAGGGCAGCGATGCGCACAAGGCAGCCGTGACGGGGGATACCGTCGGCGACCCGTACAAGGACACCGCCGGCCCGGCCGTCAATCCGCTGATCAAGATCATCAACCTGGTGGCACTGCTGATCGTGCCGCTGCTGGCGGCGAATGGCCTGATCGGCTGATCTGCGACTTCTCTTGTGGCCGGCACCACGGTGCCGGCAGCAAGGCCCGCTTTGGAAAACAAAAAAGGCAGCTTCGGCTGCCATTTTTGTTGGGGCGGTATCATACGCGTTTTGCCAAGGGCGACCTGCCCCGGGCAAGGCCTGCGCCAGCTGCCGCGTATCACCGGCAGGGCTGATGCGGGTGACGCCATCAAGAACACCATCAACCACAAGCAGATCGGGAGCAATCATGGAATTCAGGGACAACGTCTTCATCATCACCGGCGGTTCGTCGGGCCTCGGCGCCGCGACGGCGCGCATGATCGTCGACAACGGCGGCAAGGTCGTGCTGGCGGACGTGCAGGTCGAAGCGGGTGAGAAGCAGGCAGCCGAGCTGGGCGGCAAGTTCCTGAAGTGTGACGTGACCAGCGATGCCGACGGCCGTGCCGTCGTCGCTGCGGCAACCGCGATGGGCAAGCTGGTGGGCCTGGTCAACTGCGCCGGCGTCGCGCCGGCCGTCAAGACCGTCGGCAAAGACGGCGCGCATCCGCTGGACGTGTTCCAGCGCGTGATCAACATCAACCTCGTCGGCACCTTCAACATGTCGCGCCTGGCTGCGGAAGCCATGTGCGCCAATGAGCCGAACGCCGCCGGCGAGCGCGGGGTGATCATCAATACCGCATCGGTCGCGGCATATGACGGCCAGATCGGCCAGGCGGCCTATGGCGCATCGAAGGCCGGCGTCGTCGGCCTGACCCTGCCGATGGCACGCGACCTGTCGCGCAACGGCATCCGTGTGATGACCATCGCTCCGGGCATCTTCGAGACCCCGATGCTGCTGGGCATGCCGCAGGAAGTGCAGGACGCACTGGGCAAGATGGTGCCGTTCCCGCCGCGCCTGGGCAAGCCGGTCGAGTATGCGCACCTCGCCAAGACCATCTTCGAAAACACGATGATGAACGGCGAAACGATCCGTCTCGATGGCGCGATCCGCATGCAGCCGAAGTAAACGGAAGCAAGCCACAGGCATCGCCTGAAAGCCGGCAGGGCGCTCACGCGCCTGCCGGCTTTTTTGTTGGGTGCCCGGGAAAAACCCGGGCGGGCTGTGGCAAACGGGCAATAGTCCATCATCCGATCGTCTGACTGATTGTCTGACGAGCTTGCTCACTGGTAATCTATCCGTATGTCCCGGCCCGACAAGATTGCCTTGTTCCTGACTGGTGGCGGCGCTCGCGCTGCGTACCAGGTGGGCGTGCTGCAGGCCATTTTTTCGCTGCTGTCCGAGGCCGGCTGGCCGGCTGCGAAAAATCCTTTCGACATTGTCTGCGGCACCTCGGCCGGCGCTATCAATGCGACGGCCTATGCGTCCAAGGCCGATGATTTTCAGGCCGCCGTCACCGACCTGCTGGCCATCTGGCGTGAGCTCAATGTCGAGCAGGTCTACCGTGCTGATTCCTTTGGCGTCATCCGTTCCGGTGCGCGCTGGCTGACCTTGCTGTCGTTCGGCTGGCTGCTGCGGCAATGGCGCGCGCAGCCGCCCAATTCGCTGCTCGACAATTCGCCACTGGTCGGCTTGCTGCACAAGATGCTGGATTTGCGTCGGCTCGATGCTGCGCTCGAAGCCGGCCACCTGTCGGCACTGGCGATCTCGGCCTCGTCTTATACGACCGGCCGCCATGTCACGTATTACCAGGCTGCGTCCGAGATCCCGAGCTGGACCCGCGTGCAGCGCATCTCGGTGCAGCAGCAGATCGGCGTCGACCATTTGCTGGCCTCGTCGGCGATCCCGCTGATCTTCCCGTCCGTGCCGCTGTACTGCAACGATCGTTGCGAATATTTCGGCGACGGCTCCTTGCGCGAAGTGGCGCCGATCTCGCCGGCCATCCACCTCGGTGCCGACAAGGTGCTGGTGATCGGCGCCGGCAATATCGGTGGCCCGGAAAGGCGCTTCGAGGAATTTTCAGGCTACCCCAGCCTCGCGCAAGTGGCCGGGCATGCGATGTCGAGCATCTTCCTGGATGGCCTGGCGGTCGACATCGAACGGCTGTCCCGGATCAACCGCACGCTGGCGCTGCTCAATGCCGAGCAGCTGGCCCAGACCTCGCTGCGGCCAGTGGAGATGCTGGCGATCACGCCGTCGCAACCGCTGGACTCGATCGCCAGCCGTCATGTGGGCAGCCTGCCGCTGCCCATCCGTACCCTGTTGTCCGCCATCGGCGCCACCGAACGCCGCGGTGCAGCACTGGCTTCCTACCTGCTTTTCGAGGCTTCTTATACCCGCTCCCTGATCGAGCTGGGCCAGATCGATACCCTGTCGCGGCGCGACGAAGTGCTGCAATTTTTCGGTGTGGAGGCCGCGCCGGCACGCTCGACGGTCGCCGGTCGGGCCGGGGAAGTGGCTGCCTGAGTCCCCGCCTGCCTGGGAAGGGCAATTAATTTGCGTGGATTTGCAGTCTATTTAGCGCGATTTAACGATTAATTTGCCGAATTGTTACTGACTTTTCGGTCAAAAATGCCCGGAGGGGTTTTTCCGAAACCAAAGGGCAGGTATCATCTCACTACCGGTAGTCATGCGATTGGATCATTTGATTCCTTGAAGGCATGAATCTCAGCCGGCCGCGCGCATTTGTTGCAGTTGCGATAAGCGCTGAATCGGATTTGCGCGCGTATTTGATTGTCTCAAACCGACCGTGAATATTTACATGTTCAACGCGCCTGTACAGCGCGAAGAAGAGAGCGTGGAGCCCCTGTCGACCGACAGCTTGCTGCGCACGGTGCCTCACAATGTCGTTCAATCGATCCGGGCATTCCGGGTCGAAGAACTGCAGGCCGAGGCGCTCCGCATGGGCCACCATTTCCTGTATGCGAATTGCTCGCAGGCGTTGACGCGCCAGCAGGTACTGGCCGCGATCACGGAATCCTTCCATATTCCCCGGCCCTTCGGGAAGAATTACGACGCCCTGACCGATTGCCTGACGACGACGGTGTTCGAAGCCGGCGAACAACCTGGTTTCCTGGTCGTGCTGGAAGACCTGCCGAACGCGCAGAAATTCGACAAGGAAGCCCGCGAGAACCTGCTTGACGTGTTCCGCGACGCTGCCGATTTCTGGGCCGAGAAAAAAGTCGCGTTCCGCGTTTTCTTCTCCTTCCATCTTTCCGCTCAGCAAGACCCAGCCTGACCACCAGATCGCGCGCATTGGGCGTGCATCGCCCACTGTTAGAATGCGCGCAATGAAAAACCTCGTCATCCTGATTTCGGGACGCGGCAGCAATATGGAAGCGATACTGCGCGCTTCCGCTGCCGAACACTGGCCCGTGAACATCGCGGCCGTCATCAGCAACAAGGCCGATGCATCGGGCCTGCAAACTGCCGCTGCCGCCGGTATCGCCACCGCGGTGGTCAATCACAAGCAGTATCCGGACCGCGCAAGCTTCGATATGGCACTGGCCAAGGTGATCGACGAGTATTCGCCGGACCTCGTTGTGCTGGCCGGTTTCATGCGCATCCTGACGCCCGGTTTTGTCGAGCATTATCAGGGCCGGCTGCTGAATATTCACCCGTCGCTGTTGCCGAGCTTCCCTGGCCTTGCGACGCACCAGCAGGCGATCGACGCCGGCGTGAAGTTCCATGGCGCGACCGTGCATTTCGTGACGCCGGTGCTGGACCACGGCCCCATCGTCGAACAGGCCGTCGTTCCCGTGATGGACGACGACACCGAAGATAGTCTTGCTGCACGTGTGCTGCAGCAGGAACACATCATTTACCCGCGCGCAGTGCGCGACATACTGGAAGGACGCGCATGGCTCGATGGTGAGCGCGTGCGCCGCAAATTATGAGATTACCCCCCTGGATCGTCGGCAGTACTGAAGACGCACTGCGCGACGTATTGCGTTTTACCGGCCCGGCTGATGTCGTGCTGTCGCGTTATTTCCGTGAACATCCCAAGCTCGGCAGCCGCGAACGCGGCGCGATCGCCGAGGCGGTCTACGCATTGCTGCGCCAGCGTTCGGCACTGACGCATTTCGCCGAATCCGGCCAGGGTGCACAGATGCGCCGCATCGCTCTGCTGGCGCTGGCCGAGTCGGCCGGCATCGACACGCTCGGTGGCCTGACCGAAGGCGAGCACGAATGGCTGACGCGCGTGATGGCCATCGATCGCGCGAACTTGCCCCGCGCCATGCGGGCCAGCTTCCCCGAATGGATACTTGAGCGTTTCGATGCCCAGTATGGCGAGCAGGACACGCTGGAACTGGTCGATGCGCTGAACCGTCCGGCACCGCTGGACCTGCGCGTCAATACGCTCAAGGCGACGGTCGAAGACGCCGAAGCTGCGCTCGCGCATGCGGGTGCGGACTTCGAGCGCACGCCCTTCGCGCCGCTCGGCCTGAGACTGGCGCGCAAGCCGGCCTTGCAGAACCTGGATATTTTCAAGAATGGCGGCATCGAGGTGCAGGACGAGGGCAGCCAGATGCTCGCGCAACTGCTGGGTGCGCGTCGTGGCGAGATGGTGGTCGATTTCTGCGCTGGTGCCGGCGGCAAGACGCTGGCGCTCGGCGCGCAGATGCGCAATACCGGTCGCCTGTATGCGTTCGACGTTTCCGAAAAGCGCCTCGCCAAGCTCAAGCCGCGCATGGCGCGCAGCGGGCTGTCGAACGTGCATCCGGTCGTGATCGCGCATGAGAACGATGCGAAGGTCAAGCGCCTCGCCGGCAAGGCCGACCGCGTGCTGGTCGATGCGCCATGCAGCGGCCTCGGTACGCTGCGCCGCAATCCGGATGTGAAGTGGCGACAGACGCCGGAAGGCATTGGCGAGCTCAATGCGAAGCAGACCGCCATCCTTGCCAGCGCCGCGCGTCTGGTGAAGCCGGGCGGCCGTCTCGTGTATGCGACCTGCAGCCTGCTGCACGAAGAGAATGAAGCGATCGTCGAGCAGTTCCTTGCCGCGCACGAAGCCTTCACGCTGGTGCCGGCGAATGCCGTGCTGGCCGAGCAGAAGCTGGTGCTCGATACCGGCGATTACCTGAAACTGCTGCCGCATCGCCACCAGACGGATGGTTTCTTTGCGGCTGTGCTGGAGCGCAAGAAGTCCGTTGCGCCAGCAGACGACCAGGCTGCTGCGAAAACCGACAAGAAGGCAAGCGCAGGCAAACGCAACAAAGCCGGCGCGGCGGATGGCGCGCAAGAGGGCGCGGAAGATCGTGTGGATGCCGGCGCTGAAACCGGCATAGAGGGAAGCGCAGAAAAAGGCGCAGACACGACAAGCGCCGATACAGCAAGGGTCGATGCAGCAAGCGTCGGCACCCAGCAAGACGCCGGCAAATAAGCCAACAGATAAGCCAGCAAACAAGTACGCATATTTACTTCGGGCCGTCGCGCCGCCGCTGCCATGCAAACTTCGTCGAATCTTTTGCCTGAACTGCTCGCCGACTTCGACAGTCCGGATTTGCGCTGGCAGTTGCTGGCCCTGGTGCTGTGCATGGTCGGCGGCTGGCTGCTGTCGCATGCGCTGATGCGCCGCTTCTCGGCGCAACCGGTCAAGCTCGGCAGTTTCAGCACGGCCCTCGACAGTTTCCAGCGCGTGCTGACGCCACTTGTCACGCTACTGCTGATCGCGATCGCCATTCTCATGCTGGGCCGCTGGCAAACCGTCGCGCTGCTGCGGACGGCCTTGCCGCTGCTGCTGTCCTTCCTGCTGATCCGATTGGTGTTCTACATGCTGCGCAAGTCCTTTGCGCGCAACGGCCGCGTCGGCGGCGTACTGCAAGCCTTCGAGCAAGTGTTCGCCGTGCTGGTCTGGTCGGGATTAGCCATCTACATCACCGGGCTGTGGCCGGAGTTCGTGCTCTTCCTTGAAGACACCACACTGCCAGTCGGACGCCATCGCGAATCCTTGCTGGTGATCCTGCAGGCGCTGGCCTATGTCGGCATCACGCTGGTGCTGGCCTTGTGGGCATCGGCGCTGATCGAGCATCGCCTGATGAAGCTCGACACCATGCACTCGTCGTTGCGCGTCGTGCTGTCGCGCGTTGGCCGCGCGACGCTGATCCTGGTGGCGGTGCTGGTCAGCTTGTCGCTGGTGGGCATCGACCTGACCGTGCTGTCGGTGTTCGGCGGCGCGCTCGGCGTCGGCCTCGGCCTGGGCTTGCAGAAACTGGTCAGCAGCTACGTCTCGGGCTTCGTGATCCTGCTCGAGCGCAGCCTTGCCATCGGCGATGTGGTGACGGTGGACCGCTACAACGGGCAAGTGGTGCAGATCAACACCCGTTATACCGTGATCAAGGGCGGCGATGGTGTCGAGTCGGTGATCCCGAATGAACTGCTGGTGTCGTCGCCGGTGCAGAACCTGTGCCTGAGCGATCGCAATACGCGCGTCGCCACCACGCTCATCGTCTTGCAAGACACGGACCTCGATGCACTATTTGCCGCTGCGCTGCCCGTGATCGCCGCCGTTCCGCGCGTGCTGGCCACGCCGGCGCCGACCGCTTTGCTGCTGCGTTTTGCACCCGACGGACTGGAACTGGAGTTCGCGTTCTGGATAGACGACCCCGAGAAAGGCAAGTCCTCGGTGCTGTCGGCGGTGAACCTTGCGTTATTGACGATATTGAAAGAGCGGGGCGTACAACTCGCAGCGCCGCTGCCGAAATGATAAAAACTTTCATCTGTGACTAACAAGTCATTGATTCGAAAGGCTTTATATTCACGTTCTCGTCAAGTTTTGGGGCTCGCGCACCCAAAAGCGCGTACAATTCTTTCTAATGGCTAAGAGCCGTTGACGAAGCATCCATGGCCATGCGCCGGAGAGGTTTTGTCGGGGTGAGGAGCAAGCCGCGCTGATGCCCGCTTGTTGCCGAGCCTGTGCCTGATTTACGTACTGGAGAAAAAATGTCTCAACATTCCGGCCTGGATGCCGTTCTCGATTTCCTGCTCAACGGCATTACTGGCGCCAGCGGATGGCAAATCCTGTTAGTCACCCTGCTGTTCACCCACATCACGATTGCTGCAGTCACCATCTTCCTGCATCGCTGCCAGGCGCACCGCGCACTGGACCTGCACGCCATCCCCAGTCATTTTTTCCGTTTCTGGCTGTGGCTGACGACCGGCATGGTCACCAAGGAGTGGGCAGCGATCCACCGCAAGCATCACGCCAAGTGCGAGACCGTCGATGACCCGCACAGCCCGGTCACGCGCGGCATCGAGACCGTGCTGATGGAAGGCGCGGAACTGTATCGCGCCGAATCAAAGAACCGCGAAACCATCGAGAAGTACGGTCACGGCACGCCCGATGACTGGCTCGAGCGCAATCTGTACACCAAGCATTCGGCATGGGGCGTGTCCCTGATGCTGATCGTCGACGTCGCGCTGTTCGGCGTGCTCGGCCTCACCGTGTGGGCTGTGCAGATGATCTGGATTCCGGTGACTGCCGCCGGCATCATCAACGGCATCGGCCACTACTGGGGCTACCGCAACTTCGATTGCAAAGATGCGTCGACCAATGTCTTCCCGATCGGCATCATCATCGGTGGCGAAGAACTGCACAACAACCACCACACCTATGGCACATCGGCGAAGCTGTCGAACAAGTGGTGGGAGTTCGATATCGGCTGGCTGTACATCTCCATTCTGGTGTTCTTCGGCCTGGCCAAGGTGAAGAAGGTTGCACCGGCCCCGAAATTCGATCGCAAGAAGCTGGTCGCCGATATCGACACCCTGCAGTCGGTGATCGCTAACCGCTACGATGTGATGGCCAAGTATGCGCGCTCGCTGCGCAGCACCTGGCAGGATGAACTGGCCCATCTGCGTGACAACGCAGCGCTGGAGTCGGGCTACCTGAAGTCGGCAAAGCAACTGCTGCAACGCGAGCCGGCCAGCCTCGAAAGCGGCCAGCAGCAGCAACTGAGCGAGCTGTTCAAGCACAGCAAGGCACTCAAGACCATGCACGAGATGCGCGTCGAACTGAGCGCCATCTGGGAGCGTTCGCACTCCAGCAGCGACCAGCTGCTGCAGCAGCTGCGCGACTGGTGCGCACGTGCGGAAGCCTCGGGCATCCGTTCGCTGCAGGAGTTCTCGCTGCGCCTGCGCAGCTACGCCTGATCGCGAGAAGAACTGCCCGGCGCCAGCGCCGGTTCAGTGCGCGGTGCTGAAAGACGCACCGCAAAAAAAGCCCACAGCAATGTGGGCTTTTTAATTTATCCGCTCAATGTTGTACGCTCAAGCGGCGGTTGCCTGAAGGGGCAGCCGTGCCCCGCGCTCGGGCAGGGCCGGCGGGGGCCGTCTCAGTAACGGTAGGTAGCTGATGCCAGCATGCGCGGACCATTGTTGCTGTTGTCCGAGGGCTTTTTCTGCGTCAGGCGTGACGCCACCAGTACTTCGAAATTCCAGCCCTTCAATTGCTCACGTCGAACGCCGAGGCCCGCACCCTGTACCGATTCGGTGGTCGAGGAGGAGGTATCCCACGGATTGACGTTGGCAGTCGAATGGCCGGCATCGAACAACAGGAATCCGGTCAGGCTCTTCCAGCGCTGGCGCAATTCGGTTTGCAGCAACCAGCCCTTGTCGCCGACGCCTTGTCCGAGCGGATAGGCGCGAACGCCGTAAATGCCACCCAGCGAAAACTTTTCGGATGCGTCCAGATTTTTGTCGGCCCACTGCGCGGCAAACCGCGTGAACAATGAGAAATTCATCGGCAGCGTCTGCAAGCGCGACAATTCACCATTGAGCTTCTGGAATCGGCCCTGCGTGCCGCCGACATCGTTGGCCAGAGCCGTATCGTCCAGCGACAGTCGGCCCGGCGTCCAGACGATATTGCCGTAAGTGAGGCCACCACCGATGAACGAGTCGCGCACATCGAAGACGGCTGTCAGTGGCGTGGCGATGCTGTGCTTGTTGGTCACCGAGTTGTACGCGCCGATTTCATCATGCAGATTTTTGTACACGATGCTGCCGCTGATGCTCAGGTTGCGCGCCTGCGTACGCACCACCGGATACCCGACGCGCGCCGACAGGACGTCGGCGAAGCCCTTCGCATCGAGCGTGGCGTATTCGCGGCCGAGCTGGTAGCTGGTGCGTGCAAAGCCGATCTGTCCGCGCCAGCCTTGGCCATTGAGCGGGGCCTCATAGTCGGCCGAGCCAAGGAACATGTCGGCATCGGACTTCAGCGCGCGCAGGCGAATTTCATCACCGAAGCGCAGCAGGCTGAAGGCATTGAAGCTGCCACGTAGCCGGTATTCGCCGGTGAAACGATTGCCCAGATTATCGAGGCCCACATCACCGCTGTACCTTTCCTGGCGGGTAATGTGCGCTCCGAGATCGCCGGTGCCATAGGCTGCCCCGGGCTTTACGTTCGGTGTGACGTCGATGGCCGGCAGGTCATCGATGATCAGCATGGTTCGTTCCAGCAGCGCTGCGCGGATCGGTTCGCCCGACCGCAGGTTCGCGAGGAAGGGATCGGCATCCTCAGGCAGGAACTCGCCGCTCGAATAGACGCGACCGTATCGACCTTCAATCACTTCGATGGTCAGTGTGCCGCCCGATACCTGCTGCTCGGGCAGGAAGGCGCTGGCAAACGGATAGCCCTTGGCGTGGTAGAAATCGGCCACCTTTTCAGCGAGCGCATGCATGCCCGACAGGTCATAGCGGCTGCCAGCCGTGAAACCTGCGGCTGCCAGCAGTGCTTCGCTGCTGAAGCTGGTGTTGCCTGTCACGCTGACGCTGTTGATGACGACTTGTGCGCCACCGGGGGCGATATTCTGCACTTTCGAAGCAGGCGGCTTGGTGCCGGCCGAGCTCTTGCCGGGCAAGGGCGCCGGTACAGGCGCCCCCTGTTCCAGTGGCGTCGGCGACAGTGCCTGCGCGCTGGCCGTGCAGGAGGCGATGGTGATGGCAGTGGCACCCAACAAGCTCAGTGCTGCGGCGATGGGGGGTAGCGGAAAAAACTGACGCATAAACGGTTTCTGATCCTTGGAATGAGGAGTGAGGCGACGCGGGATCAAGGTTCGTTGTTGATGCCGCCGTCGAGCACGCGCACGTTGGTCGGGCCGAGCAGGTCGCGCACCTCGCCGATCGCGGTCAGGCGTTCGGCGGTCTGGTTGTTCGAGCGCGTGCCGGCATTCGAGGCCGGTGTGTTTGCAGCCGGTGCTGCCGCATCGGCGGTCGGCGATGCATTGCCACGCGTGCTGATCGGGATGTAATTCAGGCCGCTGGGCGAAATGACGAGCGGGGTCATCGGTTGCACAATGATTGGGGTCGGCACGTACTGAACAACGGGCTGCGATTCACCCTGGATCGTGACATCCACCTGACCGCCAGTGAGCGTGTAGTTCGGGTTATTCAGCACGAGGGTGTTCTGTGCGACCTGGCTGCTGCCGTAGTTGCCCGGCCGCGATTGATTGACCGCCAGTCCGCCTGAGGTGATCGTCGGCGTCGGATCGCCGTTGACCATGCCCGAGATCGTGTACCCATTGCCCGTGCTGACGCTGGTGCTGCCGTCATAAGCCTTGCTGGCCGCAAGGTTCAGCGGCTTGCGCGTCACCGACAGGACGCCGTTGTTGTAGGTGATGGTGTAGTTCGACGCGTTGAACGTGCCGCCGGTCGCGGCGCTGGGCACGATCGTATACGGCGAGTTCGCCACGGTAGCGGTCGCTGCACCGCCGGTGCTGGTGACGGTCACCGAGCCGATGGATTCGCCATTCTGCAAGCCGGTCGACGTAAACGCGGTGGACGAGGTCGCCAGCGTCTGACCATAGGTCTTGCTGACGTTCGAGGCAGTGATGGCCAGCGCTGCCGGATTGATCGTCGCCGACAGGGTGCCGCCGCTGAGCGTGTAGTTCGTGTCGCTCAGCACCAGGCTGTTGCTCGATGCGCTGGTATAGGTCGCCACATTCGGGCTGGCCACGTTCAGGGTGCCGGAGGTGATCGTCGGTGCCGACTCATTGCCGACCATGCCCGAGATCGTGTAGCTGTGGGTGCCGGTGAATTGCGCGTTGCCGTTGTAGGTCTTGCTGATGAGCAGGTTCAGTGCAGCAGGCGTAATCGAGGCCTGCACCGCTCCGCCGTCAAGCGTGTAGTTGACCGCCTGGTTACCCGTCAGCGCCAGCGTGCTGCTGGCCCATTCGGTATAGGTGCCGACATTCTTGCTGGCGACTGTGCCGGTGCCGCCCAGTTGTACATCGTCACCGCTGACGATGCCAGCCATGGCGAGCTGGTTCGCATTGAACGTGGCATTGCCGTCATAAACCTTGCTGCCGCCAACGTCCACCACGCTGACGTTCGCGGGAGTGATCGAGGCCGTATTGTTGGCGCTGCGTGCCGCCAGCGATGGCAGTACATAGTTGCTGGCGAGGCCCTGCGTGCCCGACGTGCCATTGGCCAGCGTCATGCCGCCCAGTGAGCTCAGGTAATTGGTCGTGTTGTCAGCGACTTGCGACGAGTTTGCGACCGCGGGTCCTGCGCCGTTCAGGCTGAGCGTTTCGCCATTCAGGCCGCTTGCCTTGATGCGCGATGCGATGAAGTTCGCGTCGCCGTCATAGGTCTTCGTCGCGCTCAGCTTTGCCGTGGCAGGCGTGATGCTGTAGCTAGCGTTGAGCTTGTAGCCCAGCACATAGTTCTGGTTATTCGCGCGGAAGTCCTGCGTAGCCCCGGTCAGCGTGGTGTAGGTGCCGACGTTCGGGCTTGTTGTGTTATACGACGCACCGGTCACGTTAGCGCTGGTATAGCCAGAGCTGTTCGGATCCAGAATCGCGATGTTCGAGAACGAAAGGCCCGATGCCGTACCCGTCGTGTCATAGACCTTCGTGCCAGTCGCAGTCGCCGTCACGTAGATCGGCAGCGTCGACATGTTGACCGCGTTGTAGGTCGCGTACAGATAGGAGTTGTTGGCGCTGCTGTTCACCAGTAGCAGGCCGCAGTTCGGGTAGGCATCGCGGCAGCCCGAGGTGGGCGGGCTGTAGGTGAAAGTGACGCCCTTCAGCGAGCCATTCAGGAAGAACAGCAGGTTCGCAACCGAATACGCATTGAAGTAGATGTTCCCGGCGAGGCCGTTGGTCGTCATGTTCAGTGCATACTCACCCAGCGTGTCATAGGTACTGCTGGCGTCGACAAAAATCGAACCGGTGGTACGCGATGCGGAAATCGTGGTCTGGCCCTGATTGCCGTTCTGCTGGTCGATGGTAACGCCGAACACCTTGTTCGAGGTACCGCCGGCACCGCCCACGTATTTGCCGGTGATCGTGATGTCACCGCCGGCAGCGGCTGACGTGTCGCCGGGGTTGGTGTAGCGGCCGCTATCGATCACGGCACTCCCGAAGACATGGACGCCGGTCGTGTCATTGCTGCCAGCCTTGACCTTGCTCGAGTAGCCATTGATCGTGATGTCGCCGCCCTTGCTCAGCACCTTGCTGGCGATGCCTATCGATACCGAAGGCAAGTCGTCCGAATAATTCAGTGCAAATCCAATGCCATTGACCTGCGCTGCGGTCTTGTTGCCACCAGCGCCGCCGATCTGGATATTGCCGCCATTCGAATTGAGCGTGACGGCATCGGCGATCTTCACGCCGCCCAGGCTGCTGGCGGCATTGTTGGCGGCGCTCAGGGTCAGGTTCAATGCGCCCGACGTCGATAAGATGTCGGCATTGACCGTGATGTTGCGGTCAGCCCGCAGCGTCAGGGTAGCGTCGCCCCCTGCCGCTTTGGTGATCGCGCTGGCGACCGTGATATCGCCATTGGCGGTGTTGCTGGTGCCAGAGCCATAGCTGGCATTGGCCGACTGGGTGGTGACGGTGACGCTGGTGCCGTTATCGAGCGCGCTCTTGATATTGCCTGCGGCCGTGGCATTGATTGTGTAGTCGTAGGGGTCGATCAGCCAGGTACCGCCCTTGCCGGATGCGGCGCCGGCGTTCACGTTCAGACCAGCGGTCGTGCCGACGCTGGCGGCCGAGGTCTCGATGAAGCCGCCCTCGCCACCGTTCGGTGCGGATGCATCGAGCGTGCCGCCCACGGCGATATGGTTTTTCGCCATGTCGCCCAGCAGGTAGATTTCACCTTTTTCGCCGGTGCTCAGTGTGCGGGCGCGAATGCTGCCGGTATTGTTGATGGCGGTGGCCATCAGGTCGCTGGCGGCCTTCGCCGTCAACAGCACGAAGCCGCCGTCGGCGCGGATGGCGCCACCATTGGTGATCAGCGCGTCCAGTGCTTCCTGATCCACCTGCAGCTTCAGTCGCATGCCGAGATCGAGCGTGACGGTCGAGCCGGCGCCGAGCAGCACCTGGCCGCCGTCGGCGGCAATGCTGCCAGTGTTTTCGATTTTCGCCGCAATCATGCTCACCACGCCGCCGGGCGCGGCAGTGATGCTGCCCTGGTTCGTGACGGCCTTGTCGCTGTGACCGGAGAACAGGTAATGACCGTTCAGGAAATCGCTGTTGCTGATGGCCAGCGTCGACGCCACCAGGCTGCCGACGTTGACTTGCGAGGTGGCGGTAAAGAGCACGCCGTTCGGGTTGACCAGGAACACTTGGCCATTGGCGTTCAGCTGGCCCTGGATCACCGAGGGATCGCTGCCGGTGACGCGGTTGAGCGCCGCGGCCGTGGCTGATGGCTGGATGAATTGCACCTGACTGCCCGGGGCAATGCTGAAGCTGTTCCAGTCGACGATCATCTTTTGCGATGACTGAGTGACGGTCAGTGCGTTCTGGCTGTAATTCAGCTGGCCGTTGCCAGCGACAATCTGGCCACCTCCGGGCAGATCGGCGGCAAAGCCGGCCGCGGGCAGTAACGCTGCCAGCAGCGTCACGCCGGGGGAAATCAGTTTGGAGGGTTTGCCGTGGCTGCGCGCGTTTTCGGCGGCGGGGACCATTTCTCCCCGGGAGGGGTTGAAAATCAGTCGGTAAATCTTGTTCATGCGAATGCCGGGGGTGTGAAAGTCAATCTGAATAATTAATGCGGACGTACGAACACCACATTAACGAAAGGGCGTGATGTTAATTCACACAAGAAATAAATTCCTAGCGGAAAATTTATTTATTGAAGATTAGTTATTTGCCTACAAAAAACCTACAGAAAAGAGTTTCCCAAGCGCTCTGGTTGCGAGGTGTTTTGCACCAATTTGGGCCGGGTCGCGGTGAGGAGGAAGTGGGGCGAGGGCGCGCCGGGCAAGGTGAGCCGCGGGCGATGGGCGAAAAAAAACCTCGCGAATTCGCGAGGTTTTTTGTATCGAGCTAAATCTAAGACTTTGCGAAGACTTCGATTACTTGATCTTGGTTTCTTTGTACTCGACGTGCTTGCGTGCCTTCGGGTCGAACTTCACGATCGACATTTTCTCGGGCATCGTGCGCTTGTTCTTGGTGGTGGTGTAGAAATGACCGGTGCCGGCAGTCGACTCCAGTTTGATCTTCTCGCGGCCTTTGCTGGTTGCCATGGTTCAGTATCCTTTGCGTAAACCTGATTAAACTTTCGCGCCACGTGCGCGCATATCGGCCAGCACCGCATCGATGCCCAGCTTGTCGATGACGCGGATGCCCGCGCCCGAAACGGTCAGACGAACCCAGCGGTTTTCCGACTCAACCCAGAAACGACGGTTCTGCAGGTTGGGCAGGAAGCGGCGCTTGGTCTTGTTATTTGCGTGGGAGACATTGTTGCCGACCATCGGCTTCTTCCCGGTAACTTCGCATACACGTGCCACAGCAGACTCCTTGTTGATCCAGAATTTGGCAAAGACCGCGATTGTACAGAAAAAAATACGAAGATTCAATGACTTGCGAATAAAAATTGTGACATGGTGTTTGGGTCGATATTTAACAATTTCCCCCGCCAATCCACAGTTTTGCAACAAATGCCAGCCACCATCGGGCCGGGGCCGCCTCAGCACAGCCCGTGTTCATGAAAAGACCAGGTCTCCTGGCCGGCGACGATCAGGTGGTCGAGCAGCCGGACCTCGACGCAGGCCATCGCCTGTTTCAGCTGGCGGGTCAGGGTCTTGTCGAGCTCGCTGGGCTGCGCACGTCCCCCCGGGTGGTTGTGCGCGAAGATCACCGCTGCGGCATTCTGCTTCAGTGCCAGCCGAATGACTTCGCGCGGATAGATATTGACCCGGTCCAGGGTGCCGGTGGCGAGCTGGACCGCTTCGATCAGCCTTCCCTGGGTATCCAGGAACAGGCCAACGAAGCATTCCGTCTTCATCCACGCTAACTGGTGCTGCAGGTAGCGCCTGACAGCTTGCGGTGAATCGAGCAGGCAGCCCTTCTGCAGATCGTCTTCCAGCGCGCGACGCAGCAGGACATTCACGCAGAGCAGGGTAGCGCGCTTGGTGTCGCCGAGGCCGCGCAATCCCTTCAATTCCTGCGGCTCGGCGCGCAGCAGTGCGCCGAGCGAGCCGAAACGCTCCAGCAGCTGGCGCGCTAGATCGATCGCGCTCTGGCCGCCGCTGCCGGTGCGCAGCAGGATGGCAATCAATTCGGCATCGGCCAGCGTATCCGGGCCCTGGGCGATCAATCGTTCGCGTGGCCGCAGCATCGGCGGCAGATCGGTGATGCGCATGCGCTCCCCCTCGACATGATCGAAAAGCAGGGAATCTAGCGGGGAATCCACCAAAACGGCGGCGGGCAGCGGCCTCCGGCTGGCTTACAATACGTGGTCCCTTTTCTGCCGCACTATTTATGTCGAATTTGCCACACCCCGTCGTCGCCGAAGGCGCCTTCCTGACCCTGCACTACCGGCTGTCCTCGGCCGACGGCCGCGATATCGTGACCACCTTCGACGACAACCCCGCCACGCTGCAATTGGGCGCCGGCCAGCTGGCGCCCGCACTCGAAGCTTGCCTGCTGGGCCTGGCCGAGGGCACGCACCAGACTTTCGACCTGCCGTCCGGCACGGCCTTCGGTCCGCGCAACCCGGAGCTGCTGCAGCGCGTGTCGCTGGCGACGCTGCGCGAGAACTCCGATGCCGATGAAAGCTATGCGGTCGGCGATCTGGTTGATTTCAATGCGCCGGGCGGCGGCAAGTTCGCCGGCGTGCTGCTGGAAATGGGCGAGCGCGATGCGCTGTTTGATTTCAATCATCCGCTGGCCGGCCAGCCGGTGAAGTTCGAAGTGCAGATCATCGGCGTGTTGTGACGTGCACTATGACGCGCACTGTGACGTGCACCGTGACGCCCACAGTGACGCCCACCTTGACGCCCAATTAACAAGCGAAAAGCCATGAGCAATGAAATCCTGCTAGCCCAGCCGCGCGGCTTTTGCGCGGGTGTCGATCGTGCGATCGAGATCGTCGAACGCGCGCTCGCGCAATTCGGCGCACCGGTCTATGTGCGTCACGAGATCGTGCACAACGCCTATGTGGTGGCCGATTTGCGCGACAAGGGCGCCATTTTCATCGAAGACCTCGACGATGTGCCTGCCGGCAGCCACCTGGTGTTTTCCGCGCACGGTGTTTCGCGCGCCGTGAAGGCCGAGGCCGAGCAGCGCGGCCTGAAAGTATTTGATGCGACCTGTCCGCTGGTGACCAAGGTGCACGTCGAAGTCGCCAAGATGCGCGAAGAGGGCCGCGAAATCATCATGATCGGCCATCAGGGCCACCCGGAAGTTGAGGGCACGATGGGCCAGAGTGAAGGCGGCATGTACCTGGTCGAGACCGTCGCCGATGTCGACACGCTGCAAGTCAGATCGCCCGACAAGCTGGCCTTCGTGTCGCAGACCACGCTGTCGGTCGACGATACGATCGAGATCATCGCTGCGTTGAAGCGCCGCTTCCCCGGCATCGCCGAGCCGAAGAAGGGTGACATCTGCTATGCGACCACCAACCGGCAGCAAGCGGTCAAGTTCATGGCACCGCAGGTGCAACTGGTGATCGTGGTCGGCAGCCCGAACAGTTCGAATTCGAATCGCCTGCGCGAAGTGGCGACCAATCACGGTGCCAACGCCTACATGGTCGACAATGCCGCGCAGATCGACCCGGCCTGGCTGGAAGGCGTGACCCGCATCGGCGTCACTGCCGGTGCCTCTGCACCCGAGATCCTCGTGCAGCAGGTGATCGATCGCCTGAAGTCGCTCGGTGCCGGCAGCGTGCGCGCGCTGGACGGCGTCGAAGAGAACGTGACCTTCCCGTTGCCCAAGGGACTGTCGGCCAAGCCGGCCGCCTGACGCCGCGGGCCCGCGCATGGATATCCTTGTCCAGCAGCTGATCAACGGCCTCGTCCTCGGCAGCATGTATGCGCTGGTGGCGCTGGGCTACACCATGGTCTATGGCGTGCTCAACCTGATCAACTTCGCGCATGGCGAGGTGCTGATGATCGGAGCGATGACTAGTTGGACCCTGCTGCAATGGCTGCAGAAAATCGCACCGGGTTTGCCGGGTATCCTGCAATTGGTGATCGCGATTGCCGGTGCCGTACCCGTGTGCATAGTCGTGAGCGTACTGATCGAGCGCATTGCCTACCGCCGGCTGCGCGATGCGCCGCGACTGGCGCCGCTGATCACCGCGATTGGCGTTTCCATCCTGCTGCAAACCTTTGCGATGATGATCTGGGGCCGCAATCCCTTGCCTTTCCCGCAGGTGCTGGCGACCGAGCCGCTGCATGTGGCCGGCGCGCTGATCACGCCGACGCAGGTGCTGCTGCTGATACTGGCGGCGATTGCGATGATGGGCCTCGTGCTGCTGGTCGAGCGCACCCGCATGGGGCGCGCGATGCGCGCCGTTTCCGAGAACCCGCGTGTGGCGGCGCTGATGGGCGTCGATGCCAATCGCATCATCGTGTTCACGTTTGCCATCGGTGCTGCGCTGGCAGCGGTGGCTGGCGTGATGTGGGCCGCCAATTACGCGTCGGCGCAGTTCGCGATGGGCTTCGTGCCCGGCCTGAAGGCTTTCTCGGCGGCGGTACTCGGCGGCATTGGCAATATCTATGGCGCGATGCTGGGCGGCATACTGCTGGGCCTGATCGAGAGCCTCGGCGCCGGATACATCGGCGACCTGACAGCCGGCGTGCTGGGCAGCCATTACCAGGACATCTTCGCCTTCGTCGTGCTGATCCTCGTGCTGACCCTGCGTCCGTCCGGATTGATGGGCGAGCGCGTTGCCGACCGCTCGTAAACCTGCCTCCCTGCCATGAGCTACGCGAACAATAACAAGAACAACGCCGGGCAAACGAACACTGCCGCTGCTGCTGCCGGGACTGGCGCCGGGACTGCAGCGGGTACCGCGGTCGCAGAGGCGCACGCGTTCAACAAGGGCAAGCTCTGGTGGGCGGTGCTGGCGCTGCTGGTGATCGTCTTTCCTTTCGTGGCAGCGCCTTATGGCAATTCCTGGGTGCGCATCGCTGACGTGGCGCTGCTGTACATCATGCTGGCGCTGGGCCTGAATATCGTCGTTGGTTTTGCCGGCCTGCTCGATCTCGGCTACATCGCCTTCTTTGCCATCGGTGCCTACCTCGCGGGCTTGCTTGCATCACCGCAGCTGGTGGCCGTGATCGAATCGCTGCAAACCGAATATCCGGCCGCCGGCGCATGGCTGCTGCAAGTCGTCGGTCAGGACCTGGCGACCAGCGGCATCCATTTGTCTGTATGGCTGATTGTGCCGATCGCCGCGGCGGTGGCCGGGCTGGCCGGCGCGCTGCTCGGTGCGCCGACGCTGAAGCTGCGCGGTGACTATCTGGCGATCGTCACGCTGGGCTTTGGCGAGATCATCCGCATCTTCATGAACAACCTGAATGGCCCGGTCAACATCACCAACGGTCCGCAGGGCATCAATCTGATCGACCCGGTGAGGCTGGGTGGCGTGTCGCTGGCCGGCGAGGCCGGCTCGGGGGGCATCGTGCACGTCGGCAGCCTGGCGATGCCTTCGGTGAACGCCTACTATTTCCTCTTTCTGCTGCTGTGCGTGGCCACGGTGTTCTTCTCGCAGCGCTTGCAGCACTCGCGCCTGGGCCGTGCATGGATTGCCATTCGCGAAGATGAGATCGCTGCCAAGGCCATGGGCATCCATGTGCGCAACATGAAGCTGCTCGCCTTTGCGATGGGCGCCAGCTTCGGCGGCGTGGCTGGCGCCATGTTCGGCGCTTTCCAGGGCTTCGTGTCGCCGGAGTCGTTCTCGCTGATGGAATCGATTGCGGTGCTGGCGATGGTGGTGCTGGGTGGCATAGGCCATATTCCCGGCGTGGTGTTGGGCGCGGTGCTGCTGGCCGCCTTGCCCGAGATCCTGCGCCACACGGTGGAGCCGGTACAGATGGCCTTGTTCGGCACGATCTGGATCGAAGCCGAAGTGCTGCGCCAGTTGTTGTACGGGCTGGCACTGGTGCTGATCATGCTCGCGCGTCCGTCAGGATTGTGGCCGTCGCCGCACCGCGAAGACCGGCTGCTGATCGAGCCCAATGGCAGGCTGGGGAGTCGGGCATGAGCGCACTGCTGTCCGTCACCCATGCATCGAAACGCTTCGGCGGCCTGCAGGCGCTGTCGGGCGTGAGCCTGTCGGTCGCGCATGGCCACATCCATGGCCTGATCGGCCCCAATGGCGCGGGCAAGACCACCTGCTTCAACGTCATCACCGGCCTGTATCAACCCGATGAAGGCAGCTTCACGCTCGACGGCCATGCGTATTCCCCGTCGGCCCCGCATCGCGTTGCGCAAGCCGGCATTGCACGCACCTTCCAGAATATCCGCCTGTTCGGCGACATGAGCGCGCTCGAAAACGTGATGGTTGGACGCCATGTACGCACGCACCAGGGCGTGCTGGGTGCGATCCTGCGCCATCGCGCGGCGCGTGAAGAAGAATCACAGATCCAGCGCAAGGCGTTGCAACTGCTCGACTTCGTCGGCATCGCGCCGCTGGCGCAGCGTACCGCGCGCACGCTGTCGTATGGCGATCAGCGCCGGCTGGAGATTGCGCGCGCACTGGCCACCGACCCCAAGCTGCTGGCGCTGGATGAACCGGCTGCCGGCATGAATGCGACTGAGAAGGAAGCCTTGCGCGAATTGCTGACCCGCATACGCGACAGCGGCACCACCATCCTGCTGATCGAGCACGATGTGAAGCTGGTGATGGGACTGTGCGATCGCATCACCGTGCTCGACTATGGCAAGGTCATTGCCGACGGCACGGCTGATGCGGTGAAGAAGGACCCGGCGGTGATCGCTGCCTACCTTGGCAAGGAGGCGGCATGAACCAAAGCCTTCCGTTACTGCGTGTGCGCGGCCTGTCGGTGGCTTTCGGCGGTATCGAAGCCGTGCGGGGCATTGATTTCGACGTATACGCCGGTGAAGTGGTGACGCTGATTGGCGCCAATGGCGCCGGCAAAAGCACGACGCTCAAGGCCATTACCGCCACCTTGCCGCGCGCGCGTCGCAGCGGGCAGGTACTGTTCGCGGGTCATGTGATTGATGCCGTGCCAGCCCATGCGCTGCCCGAGCGCGGTCTGGCGATGGTGCCGGAAGGGCGCGGCGTGTTTGCACGCATGACGATACGCGAAAACCTGCTGATGGGCGCCTATGTGCGCCACGACCCCGAAGCTGTTGATGCTGACATCGAGCGCTGGTTTGGCATCTTCCCGCGACTGAAAGAGCGCGAGTCGCAGCTGGCCGGCACCTTGTCCGGCGGCGAGCAGCAGATGCTGGCGATGGCGCGCGCCTTGATGAGCCAACCCAAGTTGCTGCTGCTGGATGAGCCTTCGATGGGCCTGTCTCCGATCATGGTCGAGCGCATCTTCGAGGTGATCCGCGAAATCGCTGCACAGGGCGTGACCATCCTGCTGGTCGAGCAGAACGTGCGCCAGGCGCTGTCGGTGGCCGATCGCGGCTATGTGATGGAAAGCGGGCGCATCGTGCTCGGTGAATCGGCCGAGCTTCTGCTGCAGGACGAGCGTGTGGTCGCCGCTTATCTGGGTGGTTGACCCCCGCCGGCTGAAAGGATGACGATGAAGCTCTACACCTATTTCCGCAGCTCGGCCTCGTACCGGGTGCGCATCGCACTGAACCTGAAGGGCCTGCCTTGCGAGATGGTACCGGTGCACCTTCTGCGCGACGGCGGCGAGCAGCTGAAGCCCGAGTACCGCAAGCTCAATGCCGATGCGCTGGTGCCCTCACTGGCACTGGACGATGGTCATGTGATCACGCAATCGCTGGCCATCATCGAATACCTGGAAGAAGTGCATCCCGAGCCGGCTTTGCTGCCGAAGGATGCGCTCGACCGCGCATGGCTGCGCGGTCTCGCCTTGTCGATTGCCTGCGACATCCATCCGGTCAACAACCTGCGTATCCTGCGCTACCTGACTGGCGAGATGAAACTGTCCGAAGAGGATAAGAACCGCTGGTACAAGCACTGGTGCGAGCAGGGGCTGGCCGCGGTCGAACAGGTGCTGGCCCATGACCAGCGTGTCGGCCGTTACTGTTATGGCGACACGCCGTCGCTGGCCGATTGCCTGCTGGTGCCGCAGGTGGCCAATGCGCAGCGCATGAACTGCGACCTGTCGGCGATGCCAACGGTTGTGCGCATCAATGACGCCTGCCTGCAACTGCCGGCCTTCATCGACGCTTCGCCGGCAAAACAGATCGACGCAGAATGACAAAGCGGGATGCCGGGCAAGCGCCCGGTCATCCCGCCCACGTTGCATCGCTGTATCTGTATCGCTGTATCGCCTGATTCCCGGCTTCAGGTCTTCTTGAAGCGAATCACCTTCTGGCGCTGCTCGCCCAAGCCCTCGATACCAAGATGCATTTCATCGCCCGGCGACAGGAATTGCTGCGGCTTCATGCCCATGCCCACGCCCGGCGGCGTGCCGGTGGCGATGATATCGCCCGGCATCAGCGTGATGAAGCGCGACACATAGCTGACGATCTTCGCGACCGAGAAGATCATCGTCTTCGTATTGCCGGTCTGGCGGCGCACGCCGTTCACGTCCAGCCACATGGCCAGTCGCTGCGGGTTGGCGATTTCATCGCGCGTCACCAGCCACGGGCCGACCGGACCGAAGCCGTCGCAACCCTTGCCCTTGTCCCAGCTGCCGCCACGCTCGAGCTGGAAGCCGCGCTCGGACACATCGTTGACCACGCAATAGCCTGCCACGTGCGACAGCGCCTGGCGCTCGCTCACATGATGGGCGCGCGTACCGATCACGACACCGAGCTCGACTTCCCAATCCATCTTGGTCGAATCCTTCGGCTGCATCACATCGTCATCCGGGCCCGACAGCGAGCTGATCGCTTTCGTGAAGAGGATGGGCTCCTTGGGAATCGGCATGTTCGATTCGGCCGCATGGTCCGAATAGTTGAGGCCGATCGCGAGGAATTTACCGACGCCATGGATAGGAACGCCGAAGCGCGGCTTGCCGCGCACCGCCGGCAGCTTGGCCGGATTGATGCGCGCCAACTTCGCCAGCGCCTTGTCCGATAGTTGCTCGGGCCCGATATCGTCGATGATGCCCGACAGGTCGCGCAGCTTGCCTTCGGCATCGATGAGTCCGGGCTTTTCGCGGCCGGGGCGGCCGTAGCGTACGAGTTTCATTCTTCTTGTCTCCCACAAAAATTTTTCATCATCGCCGGTCGCTGCTGCAGTGCCGTCGTGGCAAGGATTATCGGTGATAATCCTGAGGCTGAATTTTATTGGCTTATTGTTTTCTTGAAGGTCCCCTTATGAAAACCGGATTCCGCTTTCTGGCCGTCGCATCGGCCCTCGCTTCGGTGCTCGCGATGTCGCCGAGCTTTTCCGCCAACAGCGACAAGGACTTCATCGTCGTGCCGCCTGAAAAAATCGTCTGGAAAGATGCCGGTGCAGGTGCGAAGGTCGCCGTCATTCATGGTGACCCGTCGCAGCCGGGCATGTACGTGATTCGCGCCTTCTTCCCGGCCGGCATCATGAGCGCGCCGCACTTCCATGGCGAAGACCGTCATGTGATCGTGGTGGAAGGCACCTGGAATGCCGGCACCGATGACAGCTGGGATCCGCAGTCGACGACGCCGCTGAAGACCGGCAGCTACATGTTCCATCCGGCTGGCGCAGTCCACTTCGATGGCTCGATCACGGACAAGCCTGCGATGGTGCAGATCGTCGGCATGGGCCCGAGCAAGACCACCTTCCTGTTCCCGAAGGAAGGCAACTTCGGCAAGCCGCGCAAACTGAACTGAGGCAAGTCGATCTTGAAAGCAGATACCGGTATGGCGTCGAATTTTTCGTCTAAACGTTCATGGCTGGCGCTGTTGGCAATAGCCATGATGGCCGTGGCCACGGCAGCCCCTGCCCATGCTGCGTGGGTGTCGTACCAGCAGCGTGCCGACGCCGATGAGCTGTATGACAGCGCGTTCCTGTTGAACGAGCAGGGGCGCGTGAAGCTGTGGACCTTGACCAACTTCGCCAAGCCGCTGACCAGCCTTGAAGCGAAGGAGTATGCGTCCGAGAAGACCCTGACCACCGTCGATTGCGCCAACCGCAAGGTCGGCGCCGAACAAGTGATTCGCTACGCCGGCAAGGATGGTAACGGCGAGGTGGTCGGCGACATGCAGACTCCGCTGCGGATGACCGCTGTCAGGCCAGGCAGTACCGACGACCAACTGGTCGGCAAGATTTGCAAATAAACCGGGCACATAGCAGCGGACTCATTCAGGCAGCCTCACCAAAGCTGCCTCACCTCAGGGCCTCATCGGAGCGGCCTGACATAACCGCCTGCCAGCCAGCTTGCGCCTTGTCGATGAAACGCCCTGCGTTTAACGCAGGGTGTTTTCATTTTTGAAAACATTTTTCATTTCAAGGCTGCTCAGTTCAGAAAACGACTACTGCGTTTATACTCGAAGAATTCTTAGCCCGCGCATCGCCATGCACGTGTCTGCTGGTGGGGTGCACCGAGCCGAAAGTGAAGACTATGAGCACATTCACCATTGACCTGGCGGCCGATGAGCTGCATGCCTGGCTCGACCAGGCCAGCGACGAAGAGCTCGATCAATTGCCTTTCGGCGTGGTTGGCATGGATCGCGAAGGCCGGGCCTGCCGCTACAGCCAGTATGAAGTGCGCCAGGCGCGCCTCCAGCCTTCCGACGTCATCGGTCGCAAGTTCTTCGAAGAGATCGCGCGTTGCATGGACAACGGCATGGTCGCAGGGCGTTTTGCTCAGGCTGTGTTGCGCAACGAGGCGCTCGACTCGACCATCGATTACGTCATCGCTTTCCGTTCGGCCAAGACCAAGGCCAAGCTGCGCCTTCTGCATGCGCCCGCATCGCCGACCAGCTATCTGCTGCTCGAGCGCCTGGGCGAGCCCTCCGCATGATCGCGGGAGATCAGCCACCGCTCGAACATCTGATGGAGTACCTGTACCAGTCCGCGATAGGGCTGGTGCAGACCGACCTCGGGGGTGAGGTCCAGCTGATCAATCCGGTGGGGGTCAAGCTGCTGATGCCGCTGGCCAGGCAGGGCGATGCGCTCGACAACCTGTTCGACACCCTCGACCCTTTCGTACCTGACCTGCAGAAAATGGTGGCGAACTTCCCGCACCGGGAGGGCGTGCTGCTGAAGTCGCATCGCGTCTCGCTGCCGACCGGTACGCGCGGCCAATCCGAGGCCGTGCATTACTCGCTGACCCTGATCAAGGTCGCCGCTGATGCCTTGATGGCGAGCCTCGAGGACGTGTCGGTCGAGGTCAGGCGTGAAATGCTGCTCAACAAGCAGGATGCTTGGATCAACGCGATGATGGCCGGCGTCAGCCGCCATGCGCTGGTGCAGCTCGATCGCCATGGTCTGATCCGTGCGTGGAATCCCGATGTCGCCGCACTGTTCGGCGCGATGACCGATGCCTTGGTCGGGCAGCCTTATGCCAAGCTGTTCCCGAACGATGTGATCACGCCGGACCGCATGTATGACCGCCTCGAAGAAGTGCGGCAGACCGGGCTCAGCTTCACTGAAGGCTGGATGCAGCGCAGCGATGGCGGCCGCTTCTGGGCGCACACCTTGCTGACGGCCAGCGAGCCTGGCGAGCAACCCTCAGGCTTCAACCTCGTGGTGCGTGACATTTCCGATCATCGCGAGAGCATGGAGTCCCTGCTCAAGCAAGCGACGTCCGACCAGCTGACCGGCGTTGCGAACCGGCGTGCCTTCTACGAGGCCGCCGACATGGAGCTGGCACGTTATACCCGCAAGCCGCGCGACATCACGCTGCTGCTGGTCGATATCGATCACTTCAAACAAGTCAACGACACGTATGGGCATCCGGTCGGTGACCAGGTGATTCGCAACCTTGCCGAAGTCATGTTGCGCAGTGTGCGCGGCATCGATGTGGTGGCGCGACTGGGTGGCGAGGAGTTTGGCGTGCTGTTGCCGTCGACGGATCAAGCGATGGGGCGCCAGATTGCCGAGCGCATTCGTGCCAACGTCGCGCTGCAGGCGGTGCGTGCCGGCCAGCTGGCCATCAGTTATCGGGTCAGCATCGGCGTGGCGTCCGTGGGCAAGGACACCAGCTGCCCGGATGATCTGATCGCCGCCGCCGACCAGGCGCTGTACGAGGCCAAGCGCCACGGCCGTGACCGCGTCTGCGTGCACTCAGCCGAGGCTGCACCATCGCAGCACTGAGCTCTGCCTACTGCCTACTGCCTACTGCCTACTGCCTACTGCCTACTGCCTACTGCCTACTGCCTACTGCCT
>JACCDQ010755487.1_pt1 | contig 27638 bp, 23 predicted proteins | sample 7446031 | NCBI WGS metagenome assembly JACCDQ01 (sample SAMN15323442, study PRJNA562643) | freshwater metagenome | isolation source: river surface water | place: USA:Blue River Watershed | collected 2017-08-17 | reverse complement strand
GATAAGGGTAGTAAGCATATGGTCAAGGTCGTCATCGTAGGTTGCTCTGGTCGCATGGGACAAGCGCTCATTGAAGGTGTGCTGGCAGATAATGCTTTGCAATTACATGGCGCGGTTGATCGTGCTGATAGCCCAACACTTGGGCGCGATGCAGGTGAGCAATTCGGAAAGAAAACAGGGGTAGTGATTACCCATGAAGTTGGTCATGCCCTAAAAGGCGCAGATGTATTGATTGACTTTACCCGTCCTGAGCCAAGCTTGGACTATTTGTCGGCATGTGAGCAGGCAGGGGTGGCGATGGTGGTGGGAACCACAGGTTTTTCTCCAGAACAAAAACAACGAATACAACAAGCCGCGCAAAATATAGGGGTGGTGTTTGCGCCTAATATGAGTGTGGGTGTCAATTTGCTAATCAATCTCGTTAAAGCCGCGGCTAAGACCCTGAGTGAGGGCTACGATATCGAAATTATCGAAGCCCATCATAGACACAAAGTGGATGCGCCATCAGGAACAGCATTGCGTCTTGGAGAAGCAGCAGCTGAAGCATTAGGACGCGACCTCAATGAGGTAGCAGTGTATGGCCGCGAGGGTGTAACGGGTGAGCGTGATGCCAATACCATAGGCTTTGCCACTGTGCGTGGTGGAGATGTCGTGGGCGATCATACAGTGCTATTTGCCGGGATAGGTGAGCGCGTTGAACTAACGCATAAAGCCAGTAGCCGTGCCACTTTTGCACTTGGCGCACTGCGCGCTGCAAAATTTCTTAAAGGCAAAAAGTCTGGCTTATACGATATGCGTGACGTATTAGGTCTCAGTAAAGCCTAGTGACGCTCGAATACCTTTCAAACAACATCAAGCCTGCCTTCCCCCCATAAAAAACCCAAGCTCCAAAAAATGAGCTTGGGTAAATTGAACTGAGTTAATTTTTTGTACCAGGTATTGAGAGAGGATAGACTCATCAAATGTTGCAGCTTAAAGCTATTTTTCAGCGCAATCAGACTTGAAACAAACACGCCAAACAAGTATAATTTTGAAAGTTTTCAGAGCGGGAGAAATCACCATCTCCCGCTTTGCATATGTACCGTAGCACGGTGCTCATTGGCTCAATTCCGAGCAATAGATTGAATATTTAAGGGGTTTAAATTGCCGCAACACACACCAGCTTTGTTGGTCCTCGCTGATGGAACAGTGTTTCGCGGAATTTCAATTGGAGCCTCTGGCCATACTGTTGGTGAAGTGGTGTTTAATACCTCTATCACCGGCTATCAAGAAATCCTCACTGATCCTTCTTACACGCAGCAAATCGTTACATTGACCTATCCGCATATCGGCAATACCGGTGTGAATCAAGATGACGTAGAGTCTGGTAAGGTTTATGCCAGCGGTTTGGTGATTCGTGACCTGCCCATGTTGCACAGCAGTTGGCGCGCAGAACAGTCACTATCTGATTATCTCAAGGCTAATCAGGTGGTTGCCATTGCTGATATTGATACGCGTCAATTGACGCGGGTGCTCCGTGAAAAAGGTGCACAAGCTGGCTGCATTATCAGCCTAGAGGCTGGTGCCGATGAGCAAGCGCTGACCCAACAAGCGTTGCAGGCAGCGCGAGAGTTTCCGGGTTTGGCAGGGATGGACTTAGCCAAAGTGGTGTCAGTGACTCAGTCTTATCAGTTTAACCAAACTGAATGGGACTTGAGCAAAGGTTATGGCGAGCAAGCGCAAGGCGATTTCCATGTCGTTGCCTTTGATTATGGTGTGAAGCGCAATATTCTGCGTATGTTGGTATCGCGTGGCTGTCGCGTCACTGTGTTGCCAGCTCAAGCTTCTGCCCAGCAAGCGCTAGATTTAAATCCTGATGGTGTATTTTTATCCAATGGGCCAGGTGATCCTGAACCTTGTGATTACGCTATTCAAGCTATCAAGACCATCGTCGATAGCGGCATGCCGACTTTCGGCATCTGTTTGGGTCATCAATTATTGGCATTAGCTTCAGGCGCCAAGACTTTAAAGATGAAGTTTGGTCATCATGGAGCTAACCATCCTGTTCAAGATTTGGATGATAAGCGGGTGTTTATTACCAGCCAAAACCATGGCTTTGCTGTCGATTCTAATTCGCTTCCCAAGCATCTGCGTGCGACGCATGTGTCATTGTTTGATGGTAGTTTACAAGGCATCGCACGTACTGATCAGCCAGCATTTAGTTTTCAAGGTCACCCCGAGGCAAGTCCCGGTCCGACCGAGATGAGTTATCTTTTCGATCGTTTTATCGATTTAATGAAACAGCATAAGCGTTAATACCATGCCAAAACGTACCGACATAAAAAGTATCTTGATTATCGGCGCAGGCCCTATCGTCATCGGTCAGGCATGTGAGTTTGATTACTCCGGCGCGCAAGCATGTAAAGCTCTCAGGGAAGAAGGCTATCGAGTCATTCTAGTCAACTCTAATCCTGCCACGATCATGACCGATCCCAATATGGCAGATGCGACTTATATCGAACCAGTGACATGGCAAATTGTTGAAAAGATTATTGCCAAAGAGCGTCCAGATGCTTTGTTGCCTACCATGGGCGGTCAAACCGCTTTGAACTGCGCCTTGGATTTAGATAAATACGGTGTCCTAGAAAAATACAATGTTGAGTTGATAGGAGCCACCAAAGAGGCGATCGACAAAGCAGAAGATCGTCAAAAGTTTAAAGAGGCGATGACCAAAATCGGTCTTGGCTCTGCTCGTTCATCGATGGCGCATAGCTTAGAAGAAGCCTTGCAAGTACAAGCGCGTATTGGCTATCCAGCGATTATCCGACCATCTTTTACCATGGGTGGCAGTGGCGGGGGTATTGCCTATAACCGTGAAGAATTCATCGCGATCTGCGAGCGTGGATTGGAAGCCTCGCCAACCAAGGAATTGCTGATTGAAGAGTCGCTTCTGGGTTGGAAAGAATACGAAATGGAAGTGGTGCGTGATCGCAAAGATAACTGCATTATCGTCTGTTCTATTGAAAACTTAGATCCTATGGGCGTGCATACAGGCGACTCAATCACCGTGGCGCCAGCACAGACCCTGACCGATAAAGAGTATCAAATCATGCGTAACGCTTCACTCGCGGTATTGCGCGAGATAGGAGTGGATACCGGCGGTTCCAATGTGCAATTTGCCATCAATCCCAATGACGGTCGCATGATAGTCATCGAAATGAATCCGCGTGTATCGCGTTCCTCTGCTTTGGCCTCCAAAGCGACTGGTTTCCCGATTGCTAAAGTGGCTGCCAAGTTGGCGGTGGGCTTTACTTTAGATGAGTTAAAAAATGAAATTACTGGTGGTGCGACTCCTGCGTCTTTCGAACCATCAATCGATTATGTGGTGACTAAGATTCCTCGCTTTGCCTTTGAGAAATTCCCGCAAGCAGATTCACGTTTGACTACACAGATGAAGTCTGTGGGTGAGGTTATGGCGATGGGAAGAACTTTTCAAGAATCTTTCCAAAAGGCTTTGCGTGGCCTTGAAGTGGGCGTCGATGGTTTGGATGAAAAGAGTACCGATCTAGACGAAATACAGAAAGAATTGGGCGAACCTGGTCCTGAGCGTATTTGGTTTGTTGGAGATGCTTTCCGCGCCGGTATGAGTATGCAACAAGTGCATGACCACTCAAAGATAGACCCATGGTTCTTGGTGCAAATTGAGGACATTATCCAACGCGAGAATGCACTCAAGGGTCGCAATCTAGCTGATTTGGACAGAGATACGCTATTTGATTTAAAACGTCGCGGCTTCTCTGATAGACGACTCGCTAAACTATTAGGTACCGATCAACATGCAGTACGCGCCTATCGTCAAGCCTTAAAAGTACGTCCGGTTTACAAGCGCGTAGATACTTGTGCCGCAGAGTTTGCTACCAATACTGCCTATATGTATTCGACCTATGAGCAAGTATGTGAGGCGGAGCCAAGTGACCGTAAGAAGATTATGGTGTTGGGTGGTGGACCAAACCGCATAGGACAAGGGATAGAGTTTGACTACTGTTGCGTCCATGCTGCCTTCGCGATGCGCGAAGACGGTTATGAAACCATTATGGTCAACTGTAACCCTGAGACCGTTTCTACAGATTACGACACATCCGATCGCTTGTACTTCGAGCCTTTGACGCTAGAAGATGTATTAGAAGTTGTCGCTATCGAAAAACCAGTTGGTGTGATTGTGCAATACGGTGGTCAAACCCCACTCAAGTTAGCACGTGATTTGGAAAAAGCCGGTGTGCCTATTATTGGGACCAGTCCCGATGCGATTGACTGCGCCGAAGACCGTGAACGTTTCCAACAGATGTTGCAACAATTGAATTTGAAACAACCACCGAATCGCACAGCCAGAACGCCAGAAGAGGCCTTGCGCTTGGCGCAGGAAATTGGCTATCCATTGGTGGTACGTCCTTCCTATGTGTTAGGTGGTCGTGCCATGGAGATCGTGCAAGAGCAAGCCCAGCTAGAGCGTTATATGCGTGAGGCGGTCAAAGTCTCTAATGAGTCTCCGGTGTTGCTCGATCGTTTCCTCAATGATGCCCTCGAGGTGGACGTAGATGCTTTATCCGATGGCGAGCAAGTCATTATTGGCGGCATTATGGAGCACGTAGAGCAAGCTGGGGTGCACTCTGGTGACTCGGCATGTTCATTACCCCCTTATAGCCTTTCCAAGGCGCTGCAAGATGAGCTGCGTAGCCAAACCGTACAAATGGCCAAGGCTCTGGGCGTGGTTGGACTGATGAATGTGCAGTTCGCTATTCAAGGTGAAACGGTGTATGTATTAGAGGTCAACCCTCGCGCTTCGCGAACCGTACCGTTTGTTTCAAAAGCTTGTAGTTTGCCATTGGCAAAGATTGCTGCACGTTGTATGACTGGCAAAACCTTAAAACAACAAGGCGTCACCAAAGAAGTCGTGCCCCCTTATTACTCTGTGAAAGAAGCGGTATTTCCGTTTATCAAATTCCCTGGTGTCGATACCATTTTGGGACCAGAGATGAAATCCACAGGTGAGGTCATGGGCACGGGAAGTACTTTTGCTGAAGCCTTTGTGAAATCTCAATTAGGCTCTGGGGATAAATTGCCCAAAGGTGGCAAGGCCTTTATTAGTGTTCGTCGCGAGGACAGAGAGCGTGTGGTTGAGATTGCTCAAGCATTAAGCAAACTTGGCTTCCAATTGGTGGCGACACGCGGTACTGCAAATGCCTTGCAAGCAGCTGGCCTTGAAGTAACGCCAGTCAATAAAGTGGCTGAGGGTCGTCCACATATTGTGGACATGATTAAGAACAATGAAATTGATTTTATTGTGAACGTCACTGAAGACAAGCGTGCTGTGCAAGACTCTTATGCAATCCGCCGCAATGCTTTGCAACAAAAAGTGACCTATTACACCACTTTGGCCGGTGCTAAAGCGGCATGTATAGGTATGGCGCATATGCAAGAGTTGCAGGTAAAATCTTTGCAAGAGTTGCATCAATCACTGAATCAGTAATAACATTGCACTAATTCTGAACCACGCCTGTCAAAAGGTGTGGTTTTTATTTTTTATTCTTTTAAAACGTTGCTGGGCTTGCGACTTAAGCCAAGTAACGATGTTTTTAATGAAGTATTAGCTTTATAGAAATGGGATGTGAAAAACATGAATCAAATTCCTATCACGATACGTGGCGCTGAGTTGCTCAAACAAGAATTGCAACATTTGCGTGCTGTTGAGCGTCCTAGTGTGATTCAGGCGATTGCTGAAGCGCGTGCGCAAGGTGATTTGTCAGAAAACGCTGAATATGATGCCGCGAAAGAAAAGCAAAGCTTTATCGAAGGCCGTATTGCCGAAATAGAAGCCAAGCTATCCAATGCCATGATTATTGATCCTGCTACTTTGAACGCAGACGGACGCTGTGTGTTTGGTGCCACAGTGGAAGTGGAAGATATGGATAGTGGGGATGTTCATACCTATCAAATTGTGGGTGATGATGAGGCTGATATTAAATTAGGCAAAATTTCCGTGAGCTCGCCTATCGCACGTGCACTGATAGGCCGAACTGCGGGGGATGTTGCTGAGGTCATGGCGCCGAGTGGGATTCGTTCTTATGAAGTATTGGATGTAAAGTATATTTAATGGATGTTAGGCCTGTGCCTTGTTCCTTTTACTTAATGCCATGCTAAGGAGCTAACGATGCAAACGTGGATAGATAAATTTGCAATCATATTATTGACCCTTTGGGTGGGTAGCCTGTGGGCGATAGGGGGTATCGCGGCCCCAGTGTTGTTCTATCAAATCCATGATACCCAGCTCGCTGGCCAGTTGGCAGGTGAGATGTTTAAGTTGTTGGCCTATTTTGGCTTATTTGCAGGGGTGGTTTTGCTGCTGCATAGTCTCATGAAGCAAGGTGGCCGTGCTTTTAAGCAGGGTTATATTTGGTTAATTATTATCATGCTATTGCTGACCGTGGCGATGCACTTTGGCATTGCGCCCATATTGGCGCAGTTGAAACAAGATGCGCTACCAGCGGATGTCATGAATAGTGTCTTTGCCAATCGTTTCGAGCGTTGGCATGGGGTTTCCAGTGCTGCATTTATGTTGCAAAGTCTGTTGGGATTGTGGGCAGTATTAAAAGCGCCACGCTAAGATTTTTAGCAAGATCTGCTTACTGTTTGGGGATCACGATTTTTGGCGTGCTAGATGCCCGGTAAACCACTAACTGTTTGCCTATGTGATGCACTGCAACGGCGCCCATTTGTTGGCATATCTGCTCCAGCAGGCTGACACGAAGAGCGCGGTCATCACCCAATACTTTAATTTTAATCAGTTCATGCGCATTTAAACTGCTGTCGATTTCTTTCAACACAGATTCGCTCAGGCCATTATTGCCTATCATGACAACGGGATTAATATTGTGCGCTAGACTGCGCAAAAAACTGATTTGTTTGCTATTCATAAGAGGGTATTTGCTATTTGGTGATTAGATAAGCTTGCATATTCGCAAGCAGGCGTATTCTATCACAATGACCCTGCAAGCCATCGGATTGCAATAATGGGGTCATACAATAGTGGAAACAAAAGCGTATGTACGCCTACAACAGCGGAAATAAAGCATGAAGCCAAGCAAAACCAGTAAAGCTTGGATGCAAGAGCATCTAAATGATCCCTATGTGAAAATGGCACAAAAGGATGGCTATCGTGCCCGTGCAGCCTATAAATTACTCGAGATAGATGAGCGCGACCAGTTAATACGTCCGGGGATGCTGGTGGTCGATTTAGGTGCGGCGCCAGGTAGTTGGTCGCAAGTGGTTGCCAAACGTTTAAACGGTCAAGGGCGGGTGATTGCATTGGATATCTTGCCCATGACCGGAATAGCAGGGGTAGAGTTTATCCAAGGAGACTTTCGTGAAGAAAGCGTACTAAAAACCTTAGAGAATTCTATGCAAGGCAAGCAAGCAGACCTTGTAATTTCTGATATGGCCCCCAATATCAGTGGTATTAGTGTGGTAGATCAAGCCGGCGCTGCCTATTTAACTGAATTAGCACTGCTATTTTGCCAAGACTGGCTGAAACCTGGCGGCAACTTCTTAGTCAAAGTGTTTATCGGCTCTGGCTATGAAGAAATCGTCAGCACTATGCGTACAATGTTTACCAAAACTGTGACGCGAAAACCCAAGGCTTCGCGCGATCGAAGCAGTGAGGTTTATCTGTTGGGGATTAACAAAAAGGACTAAGCCGCCCATCACCCGGTAAATGGTGATAAGATTTTGCTTAATCTGCATACAATGTAAAGGATGCAATCTTGAATAATGTCATCAAAAATCTCGCCATCTGGGTCATCATTGCGATCATCCTGATGACCATTTTCAATCAGTTTGCGGGGAATAACGCCGACAAACAACAAGTCATTTACTCGCAATTTATCAGCGACGTGAAGCAGGGTCATATCAACAAAATCACCATGGAAGGTCGTGTGATTCGTGGTGAAACCACAGACGGTAAGAAATTCAGTACCTACGCACCATATGATCCTGGTTTGATTGGTGACTTGCTACAAAATAATGTGCGTGTTGAAGTAAAGCCTGAGCAAGAACAATCATTGTTGATGAATATCTTGATTAACTGGTTCCCCATGATTCTGTTGATTGCCGTATGGATATTTTTCATGCGTCAAATGCAAGGCGGTGGTGGTCGTGGGGGTGCTTTCTCGTTTGGTAAGAGTAAAGCGCGTCAACTTGATACCAATGCCAATCAAACGACTTTTGCCGATGTGGCTGGCTGTGATGAGGCCAAAGAAGAAGTTTCAGAATTGGTTGAGTTCTTGCGTGATCCAGCTAAATTCCAAAAATTAGGGGGTCGTATTCCACGTGGCGTGTTGATGGTGGGCCCTCCAGGTACAGGTAAAACGCTGCTAGCCAAAGCAATCGCGGGTGAGGCCAAAGTCCCATTCTTCACCATCTCAGGTTCAGACTTTGTCGAGATGTTCGTCGGCGTTGGCGCGGCTCGTGTGCGTGACATGTTTGAGCAAGCCAAGAAATCTGCGCCATGTATTATCTTTATCGATGAAATTGATGCCGTTGGACGCCATCGTGGAGCAGGGATGGGCGGCGGTAATGATGAGCGTGAGCAAACATTAAACCAAATGTTGGTTGAGATGGATGGTTTTGAACCTAACTCTGGGGTGATTGTGATTGCCGCGACTAACCGTGCAGATGTGTTGGATCGAGCCTTGCTGCGCCCTGGTCGTTTTGACCGTCAAGTGATGGTGGGCTTGCCTGATATTCGTGGACGTGAACAGATTCTGCAAGTACATATGCGTAAAGTGCCCATTTCTGGTGACGTGAAGGCCGATATTTTGGCACGTGGTACTCCAGGATTCTCTGGCGCTGATTTAGCCAATCTGGTGAATGAAGCCGCTTTGTTTGCAGCGCGTCGCAACAAGCGTCAAGTAGATATGCAAGACTTCGAAGATGCCAAAGATAAAATCTTTATGGGTCCAGAGCGCAAGTCTATGGTCATGCGTGAAGAAGAGCGCAAGAACACGGCCTATCACGAGTCTGGCCATGCTGTCGTGGCAAAACTGTTGCCCAAAGCCGATCCAGTCCACAAGGTAACCATTATGCCGCGTGGATGGGCGCTTGGTCTGACATGGCAGTTGCCCGAGTTTGATCGCATTAGCAACTATCGCGACAAGATGTTAGAAGAGATCTCTATCCTATTTGGCGGTCGTATCGCTGAAGAGGTATTTATGCATCAAATGTCGACCGGTGCATCCAATGACTTTGAGCGTGCGACCAAGTTGGCACGTGATATGGTGACGCGTTATGGTATGTCAGATGCATTGGGCACCATGGTGTACGCGAATAATGACCAAGACTCTATGTTCGGCAATATGTCCTCCAAAACTGTTTCTGAAGCGACTTTGCAAAAAGTAGATGCAGAAATTCGTCGTATCTTGGATGAGCAATATAAAGTGGCACGCCAATTAATCGAGTCCAATCGTGACAAAGTTGAGGCGATGACACAGGCCTTGCTGGAATGGGAAACCATAGACGCAGAGCAGATCAATGACATTATGGAGGGCAAGCCACCCCGCCCACCTAAGCCTTCTGCAAGCACCAGCAAGCCGAGTGAAGGTGGCGGTCCATCCGGTACTGCGCCAGCAGCTCAACCTCAGCCTGCCGCCAAAAGTTAGGCGAACTTACAGCGATTAAGGAGAAAAAGCCCTGTCCCATGGATGGGGCTTTGATTTTATGAAACTGCGTTGCGCAAATCTCAGCCTAGATTTATCTACCCCCAAAGTCATGGGGATACTCAATGTCACCCCAGATTCTTTTTCCGATGGGGGTAAATTTCACCACATCGACGCTGCACTGACGCATGCACAACAAATGATAGAGCAAGGCGCTGATATCATTGATATCGGCGGAGAATCAACCCGTCCAGGGGCACAGCCGGTGATGTTGGAGGAAGAGCTGCAGCGAGTGATTCCGGTGATTCAAGCGCTATCAGGATGTGGTGCAGTGCTATCAGTGGATACCTACAAACCAGAAGTGATGCGAGCAGCGATTGAGGCCGGCGTGCATATGGTGAATGATGTATTCGCTTTACAACAGCCTGGCGCATTGCAAGCCGTGCAAGATAGTCAGGTGGCGATTTGTTTGATGCATATGCAAGGCACGCCACAAACGATGCAAGTTCAACCCAGTTATCAGAATGTATTGGCTGAAGTACAAGCATTTTTGACCCAGCGCGTAGAGGTGGTGAGACAAATAGGGGTAGGTGATGATCGGATTGTGTTGGATCCAGGCTTTGGTTTTGGTAAAAAAACCGCGCATAACCTGACTTTACTCAAGCATTTGGCAGAGTTGCATATTGCAAACCTACCTATATTGGCTGGCCTTTCGCGCAAATCTGTACTGGGACAAATTGTTGGGCAAGATGCAGACCAGAGAGTATTTGCAAGTGTCGCTGCATCGGTGTTGGCGGTCAGTCACGGAGCCAATATCGTGCGTGTGCATGATGTGAAAGCCACCGTGGAAGCGTTAAAAGTCACGACTGCGGTCATGCAGCATTTATAATAGGCAAACCAACTCAACAACAGCGTAAGAAAATAGCGCGATAGGGAGCAAGATGGCAGATCAACAATCAGCGACACGCAAATATTTTGGTACCGACGGCATACGTGGCCGAGTTGGTGAATTTCCCATTACCCCAGACTTTGTGATGCGCCTCGGCTACGCTGCAGGGCGCGTGCTGATTGCCAATGACCAACATCATCGTGATGACCATAGACCCACTGTACTGATAGGCAAAGACACGCGTATTTCTGGCTATATGTTTGAGTCAGCGTTGGAAGCTGGTCTATGTGCTGCAGGCGTGGATGTGCGTCTGACAGGTCCTATGCCTACTCCAGCCATCGCTTATTTGACCCGTGCGCTGCGCGCTCAAGCCGGTATCGTCATCTCCGCTTCACACAACCCCTATCCTGACAACGGGATTAAATTTTTCTCAAGTCAGGGCACCAAGTTAGCCGATGATGTCGAATTGGCGATTGAGGCTGCCTTGGATGAAACGATGCAGGTCGTCCCCTCAGATCAATTGGGAAGAGTGAAGCGTATCGATGATGCGGCGGGTCGTTATATCGAATTTTGTAAGAGCACTTTTCCCAATCAACTCGATTTGCGTGGACTTAAAATCGTTTTGGATTGTGCCCATGGCGCGACCTATCATGTCGCGCCTCCAGTATTCCACGAACTAGGGGCAGAAATCATCTTGATGGGGCATCAACCCGACGGCCTGAATATCAATTTAGATGTTGGCAGCACCCATCCGCAAGGGCTGGCTAAACAAGTGCTAGCGCAAGGTGCGCATCTGGGGATTGCCTTTGACGGCGATGGTGACCGCGTGATGATGGTAGATAGTCAAGGCCGCTTAATCGACGGCGACCAACTGCTGTATATCATCGCCAAGCATCGCCAAGTCACTGGTCAGCTACAAGGTGGAGTAGTGGGAACCTTGATGACTAACTTAGCCCTTGAGCATCAACTCGCTCGTGACCAAATTGCTTTTGCCCGTGCCAATGTGGGTGACCGTTATGTATTGGAAATGATGTTGCAACATGGTTGGCAACTGGGTGGCGAGAACTCTGGACATATCCTGTGTTTGGACTGTCATAGTAGCGGTGATGGCATCATTGCGGCGTTGCAAGTGCTGAGTGCGCTGAAGCAAATGAATGCAACATTAGATCAACTTGCCATTCCACTGTATCCGCAAGTCCTAGAAAATGTCACCGTCCAACAACGCATAGACGTAAAAGCCAATGCGCCTATTCAACAGGCGGTAAAGCAGGCGGAACAAACTCTGAATGGGCAAGGCCGAGTGTTATTGCGTGCCTCTGGTACAGAACCGAAGATACGTGTGATGGTGGAAGGGCAAGATGCCCCTTTGGTGAAACGCTTGGCGGTGGAGATTGCAGAGGTGGTCAAACAGCAAGCGGTATAAAACACGCATGATTGAAATTGACCAGGCAGGGCGTTCCCTGCCTATTTTTTTGCTTTTTATTTCTTCTGCCAAGTATCGCGCAAGGTCACCGTGCGATTAAATACCGGTGCATTGGGTTTGCTCTCAACTCTGTCCGCAACAAAATAGCCATGTCGTTCAAACTGAAAGGTTTCGCCCGCTTGCGCTTGTTGCAAACTTGCTTCCAGTTGTACGCTGATTTCACGCACAGACTCAGGATTTAAATCATCCAGATAATTGTCCGTCTCGCTACCGGGATGCGGTGTTTTAAATAAGCGATCATACAAACGGATATTCGCTTGATAGGCATGAGCTGCAGACACCCAGTGGATATTGCCTTTCACCTTTACGCTGTCTGCGCCAGGTGTGCCAGATTTGGTGTCTGGTAAATACTCGCAATGGACGACGGTGATATTGCCAGCCGCGTCTTTCTCGCATCCTGTACATTTGACCACGTAGCCATAACGCAATCGCACCATATTGCCGGGGAAAAGGCGGAAATAGCCTTTTTCAGGCTGTTCCATAAAATCTTCACGCTCTATCCACAAAGTGCGGCTTAGTTTGACGGTACGTTTACCCAACTCTGGTTTATGTGGATGGTTGGTGGCGTAGCAGTCTTCTTCTTGACCTGCTGGATAGTTATCGATCACCAATTGAATTGGATCTAGCACGGCGATACGGCGTTCAGCGGCTATTTCCAATGTTTCACGCATACAATCTTCTAGAATGCTGTAATCAATCCATGAGTCTGCCTTGGATACGCCAATGCGCTCGGCAAAAAGGTGGAATCCCTCTGGTGTATAACCCCGACGACGGGCGCCCGCCAAGGTGGGTAGGCGCGGATCATCCCAGCCGGTGACATAGTTTTTCTCTACCAACTCAATCAGTTTGCGTTTGGATAGCACCACATAGGTCAAATTCAAACGAGCAAATTCATATTGTTTTGGCAGCGGTTGTGCCAACATTCCGGCTTCTGCCAGACGGGTCAGCAACCAATCGTAAAAAGGTCGTTGGTCTTCAAATTCCAGGGTGCAAATCGAGTGCGTGATATTCTCAAACGCATCTTCAAGCGGGTGGGCAAAGGTATACATTGGGTAAATACACCAGCGGTCCCCGGTATTGTGATGGGTCGCGTGTTTAATGCGATAAATCGCTGGGTCACGCATATTGATATTGGGTGAGGCCATATCAATCTTGGCACGTAATACCATACTGCCATCCGCATGCTTGCCATCGCGCATCTCACGGAAACGCTGCAAGTTATCCTCTATGCTACGGTCGCGCCAAGGCGAGTTTTTGCCAGCTTGGGTAAGGGTGCCGCGATTGACACGCATTTCTTCTGCGGATTGCTCATCAACATAGGCCAAGCCTTGCTGAATTAATGTTTCAGCGGCTTGGTACATCCAATCGAAATAGTCACTGGCATAGTACAGATGCGATTGACCTAATGCGTCCCAACCAAACCCTAGCCATTGCACCATTTCGCTGATGCTGTCGACATATTCTTGCTCTTCTTTTTCAGGGTTGGTGTCATCAAATCGCATATGACATACCCCGGCATAATCACGCGCCAAGCCAAAATTCAGACATATGCTCTTGGCGTGACCAATGTGCAAATATCCATTGGGCTCGGGCGGAAAACGCGTACGTATTTTGGCAGGATCGGCAGCGCCCTGGGCATGGTCCGCAGCAAGACCTGGCTTGCCAGCCCAACGTCTATTGGCGTAAGTGCCCTGACTTAGGTCGCGGTCAATAATGCCACGAATAAAGTTAGAGGCTGGCGGGTTAGCAGATTTTTCGGCGGACATGGTTTAGCTTCTATGCAAATGGGTTAACGGCGTTCTTATAGCAATAAGCGTCTGACGTCGCTCAACATCAAGCGCAGATGGCTAGTAAAGCGAGCACCATCGGCACCGTCAATCACTCTATGGTCATACGATAATGACATAGGCAAGATGAGACGAGCTTCGAAGCCGCCAGTTTCAGGATTGTATACAGGCTGCATACTAGAGCGAGATACACCTAGGATGGCAACTTCTGGGCAATTAATAATCGGTGTAAACATCGTGCCACCTATGCCACCCAAGCTAGAAATCGTGAAACATCCACCTTGCATCTCTTCAATTTTTAATTTGCGCTCACGTGCTTTGGCAGACAACTCGCCCAAATCGCGTGCAATATCCAATACATCTTTCTGATCGACATCGCGCACTACTGGAACCACCAATCCATCTGGCGTATCGCAGGCAAAACCGATATGGAAATAGTTTTTCATGATCAGATTGTCGCCATCGGCAGACAAGGAAGCATTAAAGTTGGGGTACTCGCGCAGCGCGTTCACAGCGGCCTTCATCAAGAAAGCCAATAAAGTGAGTTTTGCACCACGTTTTTCCGCCTCTTTCAGCATGGATTTGCGGAATTCTTCAAGATCGGTGATATCCGCATCATCAAATTGTGTGACGTGTGGAGCGGTCACCCAGTTACGGTGTAAGTTGGCCCCGGAGAGCTTTTTAATGCGAGATAAGGGCTTGGTTTCAATTGCACCAAATTGGCTGAAATCAATCACCGGCATAGGTAAGGCACTCAAGCTGTTACCCATATTTTCGCTACGTGGTTTCGCCAATTCACCCTTCACATAAGCTTGCACATCCTCTTGCAAGATACGATTTTTTGGTCCGCTGCCTTTCACTAGCTTTAGATTTACCCCTAACTCTCGGGCAAACTTACGTACCGATGGGCTGGCATGAGCCGCTTTACCATCTTGCTGTACAGGGCTTGCGCCGATAGGGTTGGGCGTATCTTGAGGTTGTTTCACCTTGGGCACTTCAGGCGCAGGGCGGCTAGGCTGTGGGATTTCCACAGGAATATTGGCCACCGGTGCTGCTTGCGCGGCAGGCGCTGGCGTTGGAGCTGGCTTTTCAGCCGCTACGGGTTTTTCCGTTGCTGCGGCGTCACTTGCCTCAACGGTCAGAATCAAAGCGCCTTGAGCGACTTTGTCACCGACTTTGATTTTTACTTCTTTTACTGTCCCGCCAAAAGGTGCAGGAATATCCATCGAGGCTTTATCTGACTCAAGCGTAATGAGGGAGTCGTCTTTTGCAATGCTGTCACCGGGTTTGACCAACACGTCGATGACATCAACGCTGTCAAAATTGCCGATATCCGGCACAACGATTTCTTTAATTGCCATGTTTTTTCCTTGTTCGCTTTACAGTTCTAACCTACACACTGGTGGGGTTAGGACGCTTGCTATCAATTTTGTATTTCTTAATCGCTTCTGCTGCTTTGCTAGCAGGAATCTTGCCATCATCTGCTAGCGCTTTGAGTGCGGCCAAGACGACGTAATAACGATCTACCTCGAAGAAGCTACGCAAAGCCTCGCGGCTGTCACTGCGTCCATAGCCATCTGTACCGAGTGCAATATAGCGACGTGGGACAAAATTGCGAATTTGATCAGCAAACGCTTTCATATAGTCAGTCGAAGCAACGACTGGGCCTTCCGTTTTTGCCAGACATTCTTCTACATAGCTGATACGTGGTTTTTGCTCTGGATTCAGCATATTCCAACGTTCGGCATCCAAGCCCTCGCGGCGCAATTCTGTAAAGCTAGGTACGCTCCACACATCGGCACTGACGCCCCAGTCTTTCTCTAATAATTCAGCCGCGGCAATGACTTCACGCAAGATAACGCCACTGCCCATCAATTGCACCTTAGGACCTTTGGCCTTAGAGACGCTAAATGGGTACATACCCTTGAGTATGCCGGCCTCTACACCCTTAGGCATGGCTGGATGGGTATAGTTTTCATTCATCAAGGTGATGTAGTAATAAATGTCTTCCTGATTCTGCACCATACGACGCAAACCCTCTTGCATAATCACTGCCAGTTCATAGGCAAAAGTCGGGTCATAAGAAACGCAGTTAGGAATGGTGGCGGACATCAGATGACTATGGCCATCTTCATGTTGCAAGCCTTCGCCATTCAAGGTGGTACGGCCGGCGGTGGCTCCAAGCAAGAAACCACGGGCACGTGAATCGCCCGCTGCCCAAGCCAAGTCACCAATACGCTGGAATCCGAACATGGAATAGAAGATGTAGAACGGAATCATTTGCGTGCCAGAGACGCTGTAAGACGTCGCGGCTGCCAACCATGATGAGAATGCGCCCGCTTCGTTAATGCCTTCCTCTAAAATCTGCCCATCTTTAGATTCTTTGTAGAACATCACTTGGTCATTGTCTTGAGGTTCATACAATTGACCTACAGAAGAATAGATACCAAGTTGACGGAACATGCCTTCCATACCGAAAGTACGTGCTTCATCAGGTACGATAGGTACGATATATTGACCAATTTGTTTGTCACGCACCAAGGTGCTCAAGAAACGCACGAAGGCCATGGTGGTAGAAATTTCTCTCTCACCGGTCGCGGTCAATAAATTCTCAAAATCAGACAAGGCTGGCACGCTTAGGTCATTCCCTTTGCGACGACGTGCTGGCACATAGCCACCCATCTCGGCGCGACGTTCAGCCATATATTTCATTTCTGGGGAATCTGCCGGTGGACGGTAGTAAGATAAGTTCTCGACCTGTTCATCGGTCAATGGCAAATCAAAGCGGTCACGGAAGGCCTTAAGTGAGGCAATATCCATGCTCTTTTGTTGGTGCGTCGTATTTTGCGCTTCGCCGGCTTCGCCCATGCCATAACCTTTAACGGTTTTGGCCAAGATCACACTAGGCTGCCCCTTGTGTTGGGTAGCCGCAGCATACGCAGCGTAAACTTTGTGGGGATCATGACCACCACGATTGAGGCGCCAAATGTCTTGATCGGACATCGCGGCGACCATCTCTTTTAACTCTGGGTATTTGCCGAAGAAGTGCTCACGGGTATAAGCGCCACCCTTGGCCTTAAAGTTTTGGTATTCGCCGTCCACGCACTCTTCCATGCGTTTTCTCAATAGGCCATCTTTGTCCATGGCAATGAGAGGGTCCCAATAAGAACCCCAAATCACTTTCAATACATTCCAGCCAGAGCCACGGAAGTCTGATTCTAATTCTTGAATAATCTTACCGTTGCCGCGCACAGGACCATCCAGGCGCTGCAAGTTACAGTTGATCACAAAAATCAAGTTATCCAACTTTTCACGCGCAGCCAAAGAAATCGCACCCAAGGATTCTGGCTCGTCCATTTCACCGTCACCGCAGAACACCCATACTTTGCGATCTGAAGTATCCGCTATCCCACGGTCGTGCAGATATTTCAAGAAACGTGCTTGGTAAATGCCTTGCATAGGCCCCAAACCCATCGAAACCGTTGGGAATTGCCAGAAGTCAGGCATTAACCATGGGTGAGGGTAACTAGAAAGTCCATTGCCGCCGGTTTCTTGGCGGAAGTTGTCGAGTTGATCTTCATTGATACGACCTTCCAAGAAGGCACGTGCATAGACGCCAGGTGAGGAGTGACCTTGGAAATACACCAAGTCACCACCAAATTTGTCATTGGCAGCACGGAAAAAGTGATTGAAGCCCACATCGTACAAAGTTGCAGCGGATTGGAAACTGGCAATATGGCCGCCTACACCAGGAGATTTTTGATTGGCGCGCAACACCGTCATAATGGCGTTCCAACGCACCAACGCACGAATTCTGCGCTCCATGTCCGGATTGCCGGGATGGCGCTGCTGTAGATGGGTAGGAATGCTATTTAAGTATGCTGTCGTAGCTGTGTAGGGCAAATACGCGCCGGAGCGACGGGCCTTATCAATCAGGGTTTCGAGCAAAAAGTGCGCGCGCTCGGTGCCCTCGGTTTCAAGCACGGCCTCGATGGCTTCAAGCCATTCTTGGGTCTCTTGCGGGTCGTGGTCAGGGGTAAATGCCATGAATTTATCTCCGGGAAACTTTATCGGTTACTGACGGTATAATCAGATGGTTTGCTGATATGTGGCGATTAGGACTATGCCGTGTGTGCCATCAAGCGAACCATAGTGATAAGAAGGGTTTTTGCTGTAATGCTTCATAAAGGCGATATCTTCGCTTTTTTGCGTACTTTGGTCAAGGAAAAACCTGCTTTAGATGCAGTTAAATTATATGTAATATACTGATTATTATAGGATTTATTAATAAATGGCGATACAAATCGATTACGCAAAAACACCGTTTGATGCAGCTACACTCAGCCAACAGCGTCATGTATTGGTATTACTAGAAAAATCCTGCATAGATTTATCCTCTTTAGATGCGCTCGATCACCTAGGCTATGCCGATACGCTTAAACGTAAGCTACAGCGATTGGCTAAGCCTCTTGATAGTCTGCTTAAATCGCCGCTTCAAACTGAATCCGCGACAGGCTGTTTAATCTCTTGGGTCGTGATAGATCCTCAAGCCACAACATTTCAAACCCATAGCCTACTGAGAAAAGCCATACAGCCACTGCTTGATGAACAAGCGCAAGAAATCGCCTTGGTGATCAATGCAGAACAAACGGTGGTGGAATGTATGAGCATGGCTGCGTTTTATGTGGCGGGGGTGAATGCGGCTGTGCTACCCAGTCGCAAATCAAAAGCTGAGGCAGAAAAAGTACTAGAAAAAATCACCCTTTACCCAACTGCCCAATCCGATAAAGATTGGCAGCAAGCACTAGCCAAGCCGGTAAAGTGGACACAGGCGGTCATTGAGGGCAATACCTTATGTCGTCAATTGACGATGCTACCCCCCAATGAGTTAACGCCACAGCACTATCGCCAGCGGGTGAAGCAAATGGCACAGCAGCATGGTTGGGAGTGGCAAGAATTTGATATGCAAGCCTTACGCGCCATGAAAGCAGGTGCATTTGTGGCCGTTGGACAAGGCTCTGATCCTGAGGATGCGGCGATAGTGCATGTACGTTATCGTCCCTCTTCAGCCCAAAAAACCATCGCGCTAATCGGTAAAGGAATATGTTTTGATACGGGTGGGCACAATCTTAAGCCAGCCAAATATATGCATGGTATGCACGAGGACATGAACGGCTCCGCGGTGGCTTTGGGTACTTTGCTGGCCGCCACACAAGCACAGTTGCCGATTAACTTAGATGTTTGGCTGGCAATTGCTCAAAATCACATTAGCCCATTGGCATATAAACAAAATGATGTGGTGACGGCGTTAAATGGCACCACCATAGAAATCATGCATACTGATGCAGAAGGGCGCATGGTGTTGGCCGATACGCTGACTTTGGCATCAAGAAACCAACCTGACTGGATGATCGATTTCGCTACATTGACAGGCAGTATGGTGAGCGCACTAGCAGAACGGTATAGCGGTGTTTTATCCAATCGACCAGAGTTGGCGGCGCGAGCGGTCAGCGTTGGGGCAGCGGTGGGCGAGCGTTTATGCGCCTTCCCATTTGACGAAGACTATGACGAAGAGCTGGAAAGCAAGCTTGCCGATATTAAACAATGCACTCTCGATGGTGGCGCAGACCATATCCACGCCGCTAGATTCTTATCAAAATTTATTGAGCAAGAGGTGGCATGGGTGCACGGGGATTTGTCGAGTTATAACCATAAAGGGGGCTTGGGTGCTGTGAGCAGTGACGTCAATGGTTTTGGGGTTGCGCTGAGCATGGAGCTTTTGCGCCGAGAGCTCGCTGCAAACTAGTTTGATATTGCCAACAAAAAAGCCGGCTTAGCCGGCTTTTTTCATTCAATTACTTTTTTGTTTTACTTGGTGCTACTGGAGTTTTGCTTTTTGCGGAAGGCGCTGAACTTGGTTTGCTCGTTTGCAATTTCGCTAATTTTTGCTTCAGCGCGTTATTTTCGTCGCGCAATTGTTCATTATGGGCAATCACATTGGCCATGGTTTTCAATTCTTCTTTTTGTTTTTTCTGCACTTCATTTGCCTCATTCAATTGAGATTTGATTGAATCCACTTCAGTCTGTATATCAGCCACTTTTTGCTCTAGCGTCGCCTTTTCTTTGGTGAGGTTATCAATAGTTTGGCTCTTGGACATATTCAGCACCAGCAGCACGATGGTAACTGTGGTTAAGATGGCAAATGCAATAACAGACTTTTTCATGAGTGACCTTTATAGATAAATTGAGAAAATTGCCTAAACAAAAATGGGAGATTGCAACATTTTTGCATGCAATATTTTACAACCATACTGGGCAATTGAGCAGTGTCTTTGCAATTAAAATGCAGTCTGCTCAAATCATATCGGGAGCAATGACGGTTTTAATGATGGTCTCTTGGTCTTCGGTACGCATACGATTTTCTAGCCACCATATCGAGCCTTTTTTGACGCACCAATAATAAGGTTTACGTATCATGGCCATGGATGCTGCCATGCCAAGAGAAGGTTGGTGACCAACGACTAAGATGGTTTTTTTGGAGGTGCCCCAGCCACAGGCGGAGAGCACATCCGAACCAGAGGCGCCGGGAGCAATAGATTCTAGAGTGGTATAGGGTAGATTTAAGTAAGCGGCAGTTTGTTGCGCGCGCTTGGCGGGGCTGACCAAAATTTGCGTATCACTGGGGAGTCTTGATGAAAGCCAGATAGCCATCTTTTCTGCATCTTGATGACCTTTTGCGCTCAACGCTCTCTCCTCATCGGGAAAACCATCTTCAGCCTCTGCGTGACGCCATAAAATCAATTCCACCTACATCTCCATTTGCGTAAAATACGCTTATTATCATACTCTCAGGGCTAACCCTGATTGTGAAATTTTTCTTAAAAAACTTAGCAAAAAGCCATGCTAAATCGACATAGCTCCCATTAGGCCCTCGTGAACTTAGATATTTATATAGAAAATTTTGCTCAATGTCTTATGCAGTCCAATCCTGCAGCGCTGTCTCGCATGTTGGCATCGGCACATTGGCAGCGTCAAGCTGTTCCCTTGCAAGGAAGCCTATTAAAAGATTTTGCCGTTGATGCTCAGTCAGATTGGCCCGCTGCTGCGCTTATCGCAGTAGCGCATGGCTTAGAAAATCATCAGGATTATTATTTATTAGCCAATCTGGTGCATTTGGATTTACGAACAGACTATTTCTCCGCACAAGGCTTGTCGGATATTAGTCCTGAGCATAGCGATGACATTATTGATTGTTTGAATGTGCACTTCCAAGATAGGCAATTATTTTTCTCGCCTACCAGCCATCCTTCCATGATGCTGATGAGCACCCCCCAATTACCTTTAATCAATACCCACAACCTCAGTGACGTCGAGGGTAAAGATGTACGCCACTATATGCCAGCGGGTGAGGATGCTCTGCATTGGCGCATGATGATGAATGAAATGCAGATGTTGCTGCACGCCCATCCTGCCAATCTGGAACGAGAGCAACAGCAAAAACTTGCCATCAATAGTTTATGGCTAGAGGGTGGTGGGCGCCTGCCAAGTCGAGCAATGAAATCCAATACTACATTAATGAGCAATCACGATATGGTGAGAGGCTTGGCGCGATTGAGTGCCTGCGAGCATCTGGAATTGGTGGATAGTTTTGCCGAATTGGAATATCACGATCATTTAGTCATCTGGATGCAAGCCAATCCTGAACTAGAAAGTCTATGGTTTGAGCCTCTGCTGGAAGCATTGAGAGGCGCCACAGTGAAACATTTGAACCTCTACTTTTCTATCGCAGGTAATACCTATCATTTATCACTCAAACCACTCGACGTGTGGAAATTCTGGCGCCGAGTAAAGCCCTTGAGCGAGTACTTTGTTGAGATTGAACATGCAAGTTAATCTGCGCGAGTACGCCCAACAAGACCTTGAGCATTTGTGTAAACTCGGCTTGCACCCTGTTTTGGCGAGGATATTAGCGGCTAGAGATGTACGTCATGAGGATGAGCTAGGCGGTGGACTAGACCAATTAATTCCGCCTCAGCAACTATTGGGTATCAAAGAAATGGCCCAAATGCTGGCAGATGCTATTGTCGCGCAAGAAAAAATATTAATTATTGGGGACTACGATTGTGATGGCGCGACCGCCACGGCTGTGGCCGTCAAGGCTTTGCGTCGTATGGGTGCGCAAGTAGATTTTTTAGTCCCTAATCGTTTTCAATATGGCTATGGATTAAGCCCGGAAATCGTTGAATTTGCTCAACAATTTCATCCGAAATGGATAGTGACGGTAGACAATGGCATTGCAAGTATAAGCGGTGTAGAAAAGGCCAATGAATTAGGTATAAAAGTGTTAATTACCGATCACCACCTACCGGCACAAGCATTGCCTCAAGCGGCAGCCATTGTGAATCCGAATCAGCATGGATGCACCTTCCCCAGTAAAAATTTGGCGGGGGTCGGGGTGATTTTTTATGTGATGATGATGTTGCGTGGTGAGCTGCGCGATCGTGGTTTATACCAGCAAAACAGCCAGCCGAATCTCAGTGATTTGCTAGATTTAGTCGCTTTGGGCACGGTTGCAGACCTAGTCAAATTAGATAGAAACAATCGCATCTTGGTCGAACATGGTTTGGCGAGGATGCGCTCAGGAAAAGCCTGTGCCGGCATACGCGCCTTATTCCAAATAGCTGCTCGCGATATCCGTTATGCCAATTCACAAGATCTCGGTTTCAGTATCGGCCCTAGAATCAACGCAGCAGGCAGACTGGAGGACATATCCCTTGGCATTATGTGTTTGCTGGCGGAGCATATGCCAGAAGCTTTGCTGTTGGCACAAAGGCTGAACGACATCAATCAACAACGCAAAAGCATAGAACAAGAAATCAAATTTTCTGCCGAGACTTTGCTGCAGGGGCAGGATATTCAGCAACGAAGTTCGATATGCCTGTTTGATGCTGACTGGCATCATGGTGTGATAGGGATTGTCGCCTCGCGGATCAAAGAGGCATTTCATCGCCCCGTCATTGTATTTGCGCCTGATGAGCAGGATCTTTTGCGTGGCTCGGGCCGCTCTATTCCCAATTTGCATTTGCGCGATGCCCTGGATGCCGTGAGCAAGTTGGATTCTGATTTAATGATTAAATTTGGCGGACATGCGATGGCGGCAGGCCTGAGCATACGCCCAGAAAAATTTGAGCGTTTTTGTATTTTATTTGAGCAGGTGGTCTCCAGTTTAGTTACCCCCAGTGACTTACAAAAAACTATGTTGGTGGATGGGAGTCTTGCCGATGAAAAGCTGGATTGGCCATTGGCGGAATTATTAGAGCAACAAGCTTGGGGGCCGGGCTTCCCCGCCCCTATATTCTGTGATGAGTTTGCTATCAAACAACAAAAAATTGTCGGAGAAAAGCACCTTAAACTCAGCTTGCAACTGCAGTCTGAGGGCCAGCAAATTTTGGATGGTATCTATTTTTTTCAACAAGAGTTTCTACCAGAACAGGCGAAGTTGCTGTATCAGGTTCAAACCAATCGATTCAATGATAGAAAAAATATACAACTGCAGATACTGCATGTGATGGGTGCCTAGCTGGGTGCTTAGGACTGGCTGTATGACGATCGCTGAATTGATTATGGCTCTCGCTACAGGTAGAATGCGCCCTCTTGATGGAATCCACGGAATGGAATTCTAAATGCGCCGCAAAATTGTCGTGGCTAATTGGAAAATGCATGGCAGTCTGACTGCCAATCAAAGCTTGCTAGAGGGTTTCAGGCAAAAGCTTGCCCCTCTCGCGCATGCCGATTACGTGGTGTGTGTCCCTTATCCCTACTTGGCCCAGGCTCAACAGTTGTTGCAAGGGTCAAATATCCGTTGGGGTGCGCAAAACTTGGCTAAGTTTCCTGTAGGGGCTTACACAGGTGAAGTCAGTGCCAGTATGTTGCGAGATTTTGGTGCCGATTTTGTGATTTTGGGTCACTCTGAGCGAAGCACTGCTTATTGTGAGAGTGGCGAAAATATTGCCGAGAAATTTATGGTGGCAAAGTCACATCAACTGACCCCAATATTATGCGTGGGCGAGACCTTACAAGAGCGTGAGTCAGGCGTGATGGAGCGAGTGATTGCAGAGCAACTAGATTATTTGCTTAGTTCTCGCGGCGCCAAAGTGTTTGCCGACAGTGTGGTTTCTTATGAGCCCATTTGGGCGATAGGTACTGGCCTGAGTGCGACGCCTGATCAAGCGCAAAGTATGCATGAATTTATTCGAGCGCGTATTGCCCAACAAGATACGCACGCGGCAGAGCAGTTAAGAATTATTTATGGGGGTAGCGTAAATCCGGCGAATGCTTCAAAATTGCTGGCTATGCCCGATGTTGATGGGGCCTTAGTTGGGCGCTGCTCACTTACGGTTGAAGATTTTAGTGCAATCTGTTTGGCGGCAGCACAGGCCCAAACCACTGCACAATAAGAACTTAAAAGGAAAAAAATGGAAACTTTAGTATTGATTATTCATGTGTTAGCAGCTGCGTCCGTGATTGGCTTGGTGCTTTTGCAGCATGGTAAAGGCGCAGATATGGGTGCAGCATTTGGTAGTGGCACATCAGGAAGTTTATTTGGGGTGAGTGGTTCAGCTAATTTTCTCAGTCGCGCAACGGCTATTGCGGTTGCGATATTCTTTATGACCAGCATCGTTTTGGCTTATATGGCTGGACACAAAGCTGAGTTGAATAGCGTCGTTAAGTCTGCGCCAGCTGAGACGAAAACACAGACAGTTGCGCCTAAAGCACCAGCGGTTCCTGAGACACCTGCTGTACCTAACAATTAACATTCAAGCCGACGTGGTGGAATTGGTAGACACGCTATCTTGAGGGGGTAGTGACGAAAGTCGTGCGAGTTCGAGTCTCGCCGTCGGCACCAAAACAAAAAACCGCCTAAAGGCGGTTTTTTTATTTCAGAATATTCTGTGCTTTGCGAATCAAATCCAAATTACTTTTGGCGTTTAATTTGGTCATGATGTTGGATTTGTGTGATGTGACGGTTTTTGGGCTAACTTTCAGATTTTTAGCAATTTCCACTAAAGACATGCCACTTTGCGTAATCATTCTGAATATCTGAATCTCTCGCGAAGTCAATGAAGAAGACCCTGTTGCTTCTTCCTCAAAAATAAGACTGTTGGCAAGATCGGGAGAAATATATCGACCATTTTTTTTGATGGTGGTCACAATGCTCTCAAGCTCATCAGCGGTGCAGTTTTTGGTAATGTATCCATTTGCACCGTTTTTTAAGGTTTGTTTTACCAAAAATCCTTCATCATGCATGCTGATAATCAAGATTCTCATATTTGGTTTTAATTTCTTAATCTCTTTGATTAACACCATGTCCGACATACCTGGCATGTTTAAATCTAGGGTAATAATATCAGCATCTACAGTCTGCGCTAGCGTTAGCGCTTGGTCGCCATCTGCTGCTTCACCCACCACTTGAATATCGTGAATACTATTCAGCATACGCACTAACCCTGATCTGAATAGGGAATGGTCGTCTGCTACGATAATGTTAATTTGTTCGCTCATCATTAGTATCCTGAATTGGTATGGTGACATCGAGGGTGGTTCCAGAGTTGTTTGAGCTTACCACCACACTGCCACCAACGCTTCTTGCCCGCTCCGAAATACCGATTAGGCCAAGAGAGAATTTTTTCTTAACCGACTGTTTACCCATGCCGATTCCATTATCTTTTATTGTCATTTTGACAAACTCATCATTGGAGTTTAACTGAATTGTGACCATGCTTGCATGCGAATGCCGCAAAATATTAGTAAAAGCCTCTTGCGTGATTTTAAAAATGACGATGCCCAATTGGGGATCCAGGCTTTTAAGTTCTCGATTGCGCTTGATAGACCATTCAATGTTATTGGGGCTTAATCGAGTTTCTGCGAGCCATTCTATGGCAGCTTGTACACCAAAATCTAAAATAGCAGGATGTAATTCACTAGAGATGTTTTTTATACGAGCATACACTTGATCGAGGATATTCTCTGTATCTAGCAAAAGTTGTTCGGATTGAGGCTGATTCTCAGCTTGTTTCAAGTAGCGAATATTTAAGTTGGCGCTGGAGAGTAGTTGGCCAATTTGATCATGAATTTCGATGGCAATTTTTCTATGTTCTTTTTCAATAATACCGTCTCTTCTTGCAATCAGCTGTTGTAATCTAGACTCGTAGGATTGTAATTTGACATTCAAACGTCTAATTGCAAAAAGATTAATAAGCCAAATAATCAGTGCAATAAGACAGGTGCCAGCAAGAAAAATAATGGTATCAATAAAAATTTCTAAGCGAGATACATGTACTTCCAATTTACCTATCAAATTATTTTTGTAATTTATTTCACTTATGTAGGTGTAAATTAAAGGATTCTCCTGATGCATTGAGCCACAATGTATCGATAGATTTTGATTGGGAATCCCTATGGTTGATATGACCTCTCCGTGCTTGTTATAGAGGCAACTGAGTATGATTTCGTCGCTAAATTTCAGCGAACCATGAATCCTTTGAATTTCATCTGTATCTTGGAAAACGATAGAGGCTGCAATATTGCTAGTCACAATACTCGACTCGTTAATAATCTTTTGATGCAAATCATTTTCGGACCCAATGTAGCGAAATAGTGTGACAAAGATCAAACCCACAAGAACAAACAAGATCAATATTGAGTGAATCTCTTTCCGCTCTTCATGTTCAAAATTTAGTTGCGCCATATTATTCAATCAGAGTTTTAGCTAAGTTTAGAATTTGTGAACTGGGTCTGATGCCGCTTGAGACCATATTCTTTTTGTTGATATTGATAGTGACGCGGTTTCCTACTTTTAATAATGCGATATGACCACTAGAGAAAATAATCTCTTCTGACGAGCCTATCACCAAGCTTTGTTTATTGATTAAAGGTAAAGATTTTTGAATCAATACAGCATCCTGTGAGTCAATAAAAATAAATTGGCAGCGATCACTTTCCTTGAACGATGGAATCAGCTCTAAGTGCAGTGGTGGAGACATTTTTTCTGCTTTGATGGAATAAGCGTCAATATCGGTTTTGCTCATACCATTTTGGCTAAACACGCAAAAATTTCCTGAATTGTTTGCATTGTCAAATATAAAAAACGGAGTCATCTCAATCGCAACATTCATTGCAACATGATTCAATTCGGCGGCTTGAGTGGGGGGTATGAAAAGTATAAAAATCCATGCAATCGCACGTGACCGATTACACCATAACCAGATATTGCTCAAAGCAAATACTCCAAGTCAAAGCGAAATTGGCGTTTATCGCTGTCAGCATTGTAATTGGCATCATAAATACTTTGCCAAAATCGGCCAGAGCCATCAATTTTTGTATTCAAAAGAGTGGTTAACATCTTAGTATCTGCAAGGTTATCGCCTTAAAGGATATTCATCCAAAAAATCAATATTAAAGGTATGAATATAATATTCTTTATAGGGGATTTTATTGGGTTAATATTTAAAATTAAATAAGATTATACTTACTTTACATAGGATTTAACTGATTAACTAAATTGTTTTAAGAGATTAAATTGTTGTCTGATAAATCCTTTGTTAATTTGAGTACTAAATATGGCAGCAAAACATCCTGAAGCAGTAGTAAATTTCGCTCAAAAAGTGCGTTTACTTCGCAAGCAAAAGAAACTTTCCCAGCAAGAATTCTCTGAGATTGTAGGTATTGATAGAACCTATGCCAGTCAAATCGAGCGAGCGATTGCGAACCCATCCTTATTAGTTATTCTCTCT
>JACCDQ010677091.1_pt1 | contig 27649 bp, 41 predicted proteins | sample 7446031 | NCBI WGS metagenome assembly JACCDQ01 (sample SAMN15323442, study PRJNA562643) | freshwater metagenome | isolation source: river surface water | place: USA:Blue River Watershed | collected 2017-08-17 | reverse complement strand
CGTATTTAACCGGTACTTCTTCAATTTTGTCTTCTACTGACTCAACTCGTTTTTTTTTCGACTCAAACCGTGAGTTGATTATGGGCTGCCGCTGTTGGTGTGACCACGTGAAAAGGCCTAATACAGCGGCCACTGCTGTGATTACCGCCCCGGGACCCACATCCATTCCTCCACGTATTTAAATTTTACTAGGTCGTCGTTCCTACAGAGCAAAAATTATCGTTTAAACTAAAGCTATCTGGGGTTCTAAACGTGAGCCAGTTCACCAAAAACTTAGAGTTAGATAATATTCTTGCGAGTGGCGTGTCGACTATCAGTCAACGCCCCACCTCTACGCACTTTGATCAACGACGTCAGCTTAATGCCAGTGGCGTTGTGGTCACCACTGCCGGAGCTAAAACGTACGTCGCTGACGGCGTTTACGGTATTGCTGATTATTACCCTTTGGTTGTGAACGGCACGGGTATTCTGCAAGTGGATATTCGGGATCAAAACAACTGCGGCGACGTGGTTATCCTCGACTCGGCAGGAACCGAAGTATTGGTTGCTTCCCCGTCAAAGTTCAGCAGCCGTAAAACTGCGGTCACTCAGCAGCGGATTGCCGCTAGCGGAGTTCACTACGCCTATATCCAGGTCAAAGGTCGCTCCGGCTGCGAATACCGCGTGGGCATTGATCTCCAAGTCCGGTGAGACTCTCTGAATCAGGTTTCGCCCTTCTGAAAAAATTTGAAGGGTGTCGACTTCGTGCGTATAGAGATGTTGCAAATGTCCTGACTATCGGATATGGACATACCGGTCCTGACGTTACCGAGAATTTAGTTATTACCCAGGAAGCCGCGGAAGAACTGCTGCGCAAGGATGTGCGTACGTTCGAGACCGGCGTCACTTCGCTCGTGTATGTTTCCATAAATCAAAATGAATTCGATGCGTTTGTAAGCTTTGCGTTTAACGTAGGGTTACATGCGTTTTCTTCGTCTACATTACTGAAGCTGTTTAACGCCCGCACGAGTAAAACTGTAACAGCTTCTGAGTTTTCTAAATGGTGTAAAGCAGATGGTAAAGTTGTAGAAGGATTAAAACGACGGCGCGAAGCAGAAAAGACGCTATTCTTGACGAAAGTCCTGCATCCTCTCTTGAAGACCTCTATTCTCGCCGAGCGCGACACGTGGCTCAAACGCGAGCCCAAACAGTCCTCCGAGCTGGCTGCCGAGAAAAAACTTTTTGTACCGAAAGGATCCGCCCACGAATGGGTCGAGATTTCCATGCTGCCTGGCCGGCGCCATTACCGCATACGCTTAGCCGCGCAGCCCGACTCCACGTGGTGGTTCTGGCCCGCAGATTTTAAGATCATCAATGATGAGGAGCAATCTAGTAGCGCACCTCCGACTACAGCCGTTCCTCGCGTTCTAGATGTCCCCTATTTTTCCCAACGCGACAATTATAAAAACCCGCTGAGTACTTGTTACAGCAGCGCAAACGCAATGCTTTTAAAGTACTTAAAACCGTCTTCGATTACTTCAGATGACGAGTACCTGCAAACCGTCTACAAGCACGGCGAATCCGAGGATGCGTTTACGCAGCTTCGCACCCTGCGGGAATACGGTATCGATGCCCAGTTTCTTCAAGATGGTTCGTGGGATACGCTGGATTCCCAGTTGGCCAAGGGCATCCCGATTCCGATTGGAATTTTACATAAAGGCCTGGTTCACTCCCCGAAAGGAAATGGGCACTGGATTATTGTTATCGGCAAGAGCGAAGACGGTAAAGGCTACATCGTCCATGATCCGTACGGTGATCTTGATCTTTTTAACGGAGAGTACATCAGCACAAATGGTAAGGGTTTGACGTACTCCAAGAAAAACTTGGGTCCCCGCTGGTTGGTTGAAAGCCCTAAAAGTGGTTGGTATATCAGGGCGTCTAAGTGATGACTACGACTCAGCTTTCCGCAGCCGAGTGGCTGAATGTTGCGCGTTGCGCCGATCTTAGAGCTCAAGCTCGAACCTTTAGCTGGGATGAAGATCAAAGTCCGCTAGGGGATTTGATAACTAGAGAAATGGCCCGCATGTTAGCCTATCGCTGCGCGCTCATTGAAAACGTTCTTGCAGATGTCCGCTGTGGAGACACCCAACAATTCCTCTGATTTTGACTTAGAGAAGATCCTTCGCGAGTGGGATGTCCGTAAAGAACAAGAGAAAGCAGATTTCTTAGATATTCTTTACGACTTCTATAAGCCTACAAATCATTGCTATACGGGGTTGTACCAACAATTCGGTCGCGATTTGCTTGAGTCGTTTCGTGAGTTGATTGTTTCCGGTAAATTTGTACTTAAAACTGTCGACGATTCGAATGGTACCGATAAGATTGGTAGTATTTGCGAGCCTCTGTGCGACGTTTAGCAAGACCGTTCAGTCTTTTTTAGACTGGGTAAAAGGGCTACCACCTAATGGCGCGAGATTACGATAAAGAATACCGGGATTACCACGGTAAGCCTGAGCAGATTAAGCGACGCGCTGCTCGCAATAAAGCTCGGGCTTACATGGTAAAGAATGGCAAAACACATAAAGGTGATTCACGCGAAGTGGATCACAAAAACAAGAACCCCTTAGATAATTCGCCGGATAATATTAGAATGAGGGACAAGAGCGCAAACCGGCGGGATCAGTAGTGGCAGTTATTCCAGGTCTGGCTACAGGGCAAAATGCCGATCAGGCTGCTCAACCTCGGTTTACGCCGGGGTTCATGGGGTATAACCGCGAACCTGAGCTTTCGATCCGCCGCGTGCGCACCCTCGACGGCACCTCCCGAATTGCTGCGCAGTTGGAGCACGACCGCGGGACGTACACCCGCCCGCCTGTCCAACCCGTCGAGTATTCCCCCGGCAACATCAAAACCAGCCATCACCCCGTGGGCGTCGCCGGGTACAACCCCCGCGCTATCGCGGCCCCGGATAGTGCTGACGATATGAGCCAGGAGCAGTACATGCTTTCTTTGGCACAGGAGAAGCCTGATCAGCGCATGCGGTTGCAAGAAGAACTTCTGCTTAACGCCAAACAAAGTTTCTTAAGTACCCGTGTCGTCCCAACTGATTACCCAGTTCTCGATCATAATATGGTTAATAATCTTATGTCTTTAGCTAAGGCCAAAAAAGCCGCTCGTTAATCATGCGCGACTCCGATTTTCCTATCCGGATGGCCGGTCAGCGGCTGAATCTCGACGCAACCAAACTCGCTGGCCTCACTCCCAGCGAAGTTACCCGTCGCCTTCGATATCAGGAAGCTTTTCCCCGCAGCTAATATGCGGGCAGCCTTCCTGCTGCCGTGGCCGAGTTGAAAGATTTATCGAGTGTAAGACTTGATTGGATTACATTCGAAGCTGAAAAAGTAATCGCTAAGCACGCCAGGGTCTCCACTAAAGATCCCGAGCGTGATGACTACGTTAAGCTTTTAAAGTACTGCCTACGCGAAAACCACGTAAGTATTTTTGAGCAAGCTTCGATTTCATTCGAGATCATTACGTCCCGCGCGGTATCTGCTCAGCTGATTCGCCACAGGAGCTTTCATTTTCAGGAACTGTCGGGACGCTACTGCGACCCAAGTTATATCTTGGATTCCTACGCGAATAAGTGCTGGCAATTCGAGCTTCGAGCGCAAGACTCAAAGAACCGTCAGAACAGTTTTGAGTACGAAGATTCTGAAATTGAGGAGCAATTTAGGGACCGAATCGAAGACCTGTACAACCAGACGCAGACGCTTTACCGCGACATGTTAGCCGCAGGCGTGGCTAAGGAATGCGCGCGAAACTTGCTTTGGATGTGTACGCCGACCCGACTCCACATGAGCGGGACGGTGCGGGATTGGTTGTTCTATGTTGGGGTTCGGTCCGCTCCCGGTACACAAAAAGAACACAAATATATTTCCGATCAAATCGGGCGCTTTATAGCATACCACCTGCCTACGGTCTCTCTAGCTGTCCGCGAATTGGCCGAAAATGATCAGAACCCTGGGTTGAAGGGTTGGGGGCACATTGATGACTTCTGGAAGCCTGTTTTAATTTGATAAGCGAAAGGGGGCTTCATGGGCCCCCTTCTTACGCCTTGCTAGCAAATTTTATCTTAGCAGATTTTGCCACGGGTCGTCTTCCTTAATCGGAGGCGGCACGGCTGCTTGAGGTATTGCCGCCGGGGCACCGGCTGTGTTCAGAGCCGCTGCTTGGAACATCAGTAACTGCTGCTTCAGGACGCTGTTTTCTCTCAGCACACCGTCGAGCCGGCTTTCTGCCCACGCCGTGGCGTTCGCCGTCAGTTGATCCAAGATGTTTTCTGGATGCGGAAACTTAAAGAATACGGTGTCTTGCAGCATGACTTTTTCGCCGTTTTGGGCGTCCGCCAACGCATCTAGAAATACCATCGCTTTATCTAGACTTATATCGCTACTAACGCACAATTGCTCCGGGATTACCATACCTTTGTTTTGGTCGTAAAGGAGCCCAAAACTGGCGGCTACGCGACCGGCTTCCGCCGCGGTTTTTTCGCGTTTACGGCTGACTTCCGAAGCGACCGACGCACCAGCCAGAAGGGCGCCAGCTCCAGTGAACGCCAAAGAAAGGTTAGTAGGGTTCGTGACCGCTGAAAAGAGTACGACACAAGCGCTAAATCCTGTAAGGGAATTAAACAGATTCGGTTTCAGAGGGTTTGTCATGTGTGTCAAATGCAAGTTGCCATTCGGCAAGATCGGGATTGGACGCCCACTCGACAGGAGAGGGCAGACGAGTGTCGCCGAACGCAGCTCGGTCGGTGATGACGTCGTAGGGCTTCAATCGTAGACCAGTAAAGACTGCTTTACCCTTAAGGAATTTTGGACCCACACCGTCTACTTTTAAGACGTTGCGCACGGTTTCCTTCAAGCGATCGATGAAGCGTGGTTTAGCCGAGTGCTTGTATCCGTTAGATTTACAGAAGTTAACGTAGCTCGCATACAGTTCATTGTATGCGTTCTTAACGAACAAACCCCTTTCACTTTCGTCGATACTTGGGCGGAACGCACCGCCTCCGATGTTGCTGTAACTGTTTGGAGCGTATAGGGTACACTCCGCCAGCCAAGCCACGTAGGGGTTATTGAAGATCAACGCTTCGAGGTTCGTCGCGTTCAGGGAAGGCACGTGTTTTACAGGGTTGGCCAGCACGTCCCTCATTTCTGCGAACGGCATGGCCAATGCCCAGGTCACCACTCCGCTCAGCTCGGGCACAAGTTCGCCCTCCACCCGGTCCTGATAAATATTCAGCAGGTCTCTGCGCTGCGAGGGCGGCACAACCTTGTCCATGATGATCGTTAGCCGCCGTCTCTCCAGACCGCTGCTGATATCGGAGCTGCTGATGTGCTCGTTTGATGCGATACAAACTAGCACTTCGGGCTTGAAGCTGATCACTTCTTTGCCGTATTTTCTTTCCGCACGAAGTGTGTCGGAGGCCGATGTAATCTTCTTCAACACGTCTAAACGTTTATTGAAGTTAGCTTCGTCTGTAAGCAGTAGAAGCTTTTTGCCAATTAAGTTGTGACATTCAAATTTGTTTGTCTCGATGATTTCGAGATTGCTGGTGTGCGTGGCAGCAAATCCCGCGAGCGCAATCAGCAGCTGCTGCAGGGTGGACTTGCCGGTGCCCCCAGGACCCACTAGGTGCAAGAAGCGTTCGCCCGTTGTGTAGCCCGTAAGGAGCGCCCGACAGAACGCGCGGATGATGACCACTCGTTCAGTCCCCACGCAGGAATCCAACCATTGCAGGAACTGAGGGCATTTCGCTGCCGGATCGTAAGGATACGGAAGCCGGCTACGCAGATAGAGATCCTTTTGATTCTCAGTGTCGAACTCGAAGGAGTCAGCGTCGAGAATTCCATTTGAAAAAGGAATCTTGCCGCGACTGCGGGTCCAGATCGACACGCGACCGCCATCGACTGATTTCAGTAGCTTGGCTTTGAGAATGTGGTAGACGGAGCTAATGGTTGCTGAGTTGTACCTAGGTAACACCCCGGCCGTGACGAACGTATCCAGGGTTTTTACGATTCGGCGCTTGATGTGCTGTTCGTCCTGCAGGTACCAGATCTTTTGATCTCGGTCGTAGGTGAAAAACTCATCGAGGCTTGAATCAAACAGGAACTCACCGCCGTAGTTATTTACGATAATGTCCGCGACGTCATTCTCTGAGAATTGACGGTTGTTCTGTTGGATCTGAACAAGTTGAGCTGGTGTAGCCGGCGTGGCAGGCATCGAGGATCCCGTGTTTGATGTTGGTGTTGATGTTGAAGAAGAATTATCTGCACTGGTTTCTTCCAGTGCCACCGCGGTGCTGGGTGAGAAATTAAGTAGTTCGTCGAATGACAGAACTGAGTTAGTCGGCTTTGGTTTTTTGTTTTTAAGTTCGTCTTTAATGGCCTCCGGGCAAGCGTTTTTATAGAGTTCATTGTTTGCCTTTCGAACCCTGCGCCACGCAGCGAGTTCCCCATCTTCTGAGGCCATGACGACCGCAGGTTGGAGGTCCGCCGGACCGCTTACGCTATTTAAGATCCTGAGAAACTTGCCATCGAGTTCGGGGCTGTACTGGTAGATATTCTCGAATATGTGGTGCGCAACTGTCAAGGGCTCGGAGGTTGTCGCAACACTGTTGTCATTCAGCCAGTTGCACCAGCCAAGGATTTCCTTTAACGCGACCGTCATAGCGAACGATCGATCGTCCACAGCGCCGCCGTCGAGCATGGCTTTGACGGTCTGACTCAGGAGTAGAGGTAGCTCCACCCCGGATGGATCGATCGCCGTTGCTAGCCGTGCTTCCGCATCATCCGAACTGGTTTCCTCCCGTGGGAGCGCCTGGTATGTATCCCATGCCTCGTCGATCTTCGCAGCCGGGATGAAGTTGGCGAAAACTCCGAGAATACTTTCGACTCCAACCCCTCCATAGAACAGGTTCGGGACTTGAGTCGCGCGCCGGTCCGACCCCGGAATTCTCTCGGAGATGACTCGGGTAAACCACTGGTAGAACCCAGTATGAATGATAGGTTTTTCGAGACCAAAAACTAATCTAAATCGAGGCCAAGTCACTGTGTGACTCGGAGACAAATATGCTGCGCTCAGATACTTTTTACAGAACTCTAGTTCTAGGGCTTCATTAACTGTTAGTTGTTGATCTTGAATTTTATTCCCATCAGCATCTTTGCCATCTGCTTGATTGTCAATATCAATTATTATTAGGCCCGCTTGAATACAACCTGTCTCTTTTTCCTTCCTCCGCCCATCTAGTAAATGCCACGCACATAATCCATTTTTATCATCGCAGACGTGCTTAACGAGTTCATCTATTTCAGATTCGCATGCAATCCAATTCTCGTTAAAGGCTCGAAAGTTGCCGCCTGCCGCAATCTTGCCCGTCTTAGGGTTGAGTACTTCTGAGACTTTCTGGTTGCGGCTGTAGACGAACTTCACGAGACCTCCTAGTCTTGCCATTGTGCCATGACTCCGCTTGCAGCGCAGCGGAAGTCGGCGTTAAGGTTTCCCCTGGTTAGATAAAAATACAGGGTTTTATGCAGTTTGTAACTCGTAAAACTGCCGTAAAACACTCAGCCATTGTTCGGTGTGTTTATCAACCTGTGCCCTACTAAAAGAGAAAACCTGAACGTCGTATTCCGGGAGCGGCGTGGACACAATGATTCGCGTTTTGTCTATAGAAAGTCCTAAACACTCCTCAGCCGCCAGGGCGTAAGCAGCCATCTGCATCATTGTTTTCTTCGCTTTAAATACTCCACCGATCAAAGCTTTCCGGACATTATCTGGGATGTCTGAATTTGCTTTTGGAAAATTTAACGAATAGGGTGATGTGCTTGTCTTGAAGTCGGCTAAAATTGTTTCGCCGTTTTCATCTCTATAAATTAAGTCAGGGCACCCGGCATAACCCTGGTTGGTAGATGGGTTGTAGTAATGCAAACGCCCTACCCCGTCGTCTCCTACATACTTACGCCACTGCGGTTGGTTGTACGGGGACTCACTCCAGAGCACCTGACTCGCGCCAAGTAACTCATCAAGTTTCTCCGGAACTCCGCGCCAGTAAGGCTTATATTCCTCTGGAGGATTTACTTTGATCCCCCGGATATGATTCTCGGTCGCGCTGTGGATCCAGGTTCCGCGTTCGGCAGCCTTTTCCAGGGCACCTGGATTACTCAGATTCCAGGCGTTTAGTTTGCGGCGCGTCTCCTCAGTCTGCGTGGCCGATAAAACAGAAGTTACGGATGGGAGCGGTCTGGGAACACCATCGCAAACGTAATGCCGTAGACCGTTTAGAGTTAACCTTGTTTGGGACACGAATTTGTGTCGAATTATCCCAACTCTAATCGATTTTATTAAAAAGCCATTGAAAAATTAGACGTAGATCCTCCTTCATCCTCGTCATCATCTTCCTCTTCTTCGTCATCCAGGACTTCATCTTCATCTTCTTCCTCGTCGCCATCGATGAAAAATTCCGATTTCTGATACGAGAAGCTCTGTGCGTGACTGTTCAATTCTTCGCTCAAGCACATTCCTGCGCAAAAACTTTCGTTAACTATTTCTGCACATTCTGTAGCCGTGCGTGCGTCCCCACTAGGAGAGACGCACTCTTGCAAGAGTTGGTCGGAGACCAGCAGTGCGCAAACTTTTTCCAATAGTCGATTGGTCTCTGCTAGCTGCGCGACCACGTCCCGCTGAAACTTGTCGAACTTCTCTTTACGCGTGAATGTCATGGCAGCGGAGGTAGAGGGTCCACACGGTCCCAGTCGAGCCCGTATGTTATCTGAGTTCCGTCGTGCCAGCAGTCCGGTCTCTGGAAGAGAAACCAACAACTCGTCACCGAGTCCCGCGTGGATCCGACGGTACGGAACTTCGGGCGCGGGTTTAGGACTATAAGATTGCTGATCTTGTTTGCCAACAGAAAGCTTTTGCGCTTGGCAACCGGCTCGATGAACGACAACCGATCCAAGACAGCGATGCCTTTTGCAGCAACCTGGATTCCGTATTCGAGAATGTACTCCGTTCGGTCGCCCATGCCCAGCGTGGCCGCAACCACCCAGTCGTATTTACGTTCTTTTTGTGCGACCCACCATACAGGGTCTACCAGATTACTCTCTTCCTTATTACTCGTTACGACGAGTCTGTGTTTTTTAAGTTGGTCGCTAAGCACTCCCAGGGGATCGTAAGGGACCAGAATCGTCCCAGTGATAAAAGAATGCTTGATCAGGGCGTGCGTAACTCCAGAGGGAATGGTGTAAAAGGTGTCAGTCATGGATGCGAATGTGGATGTTGGTTTGCCAGATCTTAACGACATTTTCTGGTGCTGGTGTGCCGTTTTGTTTAAAATCGTTATGGTGCATCCTGAACTTTATGTTAAATCTGGAATGGATGAACACGGAACAAGAGTTTCTACATAAACGCGTGATGATCGACGCAGCCAAGCTCGACCGAGATCAGCTGCTAGAAATCTTCGAGTCGGTCCATAAGCAGTACTTGATTCGCTCGAATTTGTTTAGTCGCTTAGCTTCTTGGTGCGCCCAGAACTCCGTGGTACTGCCGGGTTTTGACGAGCTGCTGGCGCCAAAACCAATTGATCGCACGACTGTGTCTGAGGCGGAGCTGTAGAGCAAATAAAAAAGGGCGATTGCTCGCCCTCCCATACCTTCGTGCTGCTCCTTTGCTGGGAGCACACCCAGTCTAGCTCAGAACTCAAGTCCGAGAGCCTTCGCTTGTTCCTCGGTGAGCTCTACGGCTTTCTTAGCAGATTTCGTAGGGGCTTCCGGAGGGGCGGCCGAGGCTAACTCCTTGGGCTTCGAGCGAGGCGCGAAGGACGGTGTCGGAGCTTCACCGCGACTCTCGATGAACTTCGCCTTGATCTCCGCGTGGTCTGTACCGAGAGGAAGCTCGACTAAGTCGGACCCAGGAATATGAGATTTCAGTGCCGAAGCACACAGAGCCCCACCTTTCGCTTCTAACCACTCGTTGATGTCCTGGATCAGCTTTTCTTCCTCCGGATTTGCTGTCGGTCGATCACTGAACTCCAGCGCGTTGAAATTGATCTTCGCTCCGTCCGCCCCCGTCATAGGGTCGCGTTCATTAAAACTGCGCGTAACAAACTTAGTAGCCGTGATTACGGACGCACAGTTAATCCTGTTGTTATACAGGGTTTGGAAGTAGCTGATGAAGTTTTTCTGGGACGATTTACCAGAAATCATCGAAGTTGTTACGCAGCGGGGCGGAAGCAACCTGTGGTTAGGCGACACACCTACGTAAGCAATCCGCAGAAACTCTTCCTGGTTGCGCATACCGAGATTTCCGAAATACGGAGTAAAGCCCAGTAAGACAAACTCAATCGGAATACCATTATCGTTTTTGTCTACGATTGCGGCGTCAGGGTCTACGTCGGATTTCCAGCGGCGCGCTTGGAGATCGATGCGGAGTGTATGCGGCGGGACATTGCAGAGAATTTCGTCCTGCGAGAATTGGCCGGCGATAAATACCATTGGTTAGTACCAGAATCAGAGGGAGAAGTCGATTGAACCGATAGCTGCAGCGGCTACCTTACCTTTTTCAGGATCGGCAGCCTTCTTGGGAGTTGTTTTAGTCGATTTAGGAAGGTAGAGGATTTTGTCTGCTGTGTAGTTCAGGTAGCACTTACTGTCTTTTTCGCTTGTCGACACTTTCCCAACCACGATGGTCGGAGTACCGGGGGCGAGTTCTGAAAGTTGAGTAGAGAGTTCCCCCCACCCAGTGATTTTGAACCAGGAAGTTTCGTTGTTGTCAGACTGCCAAGCCAAGGAACGGTTAGTGACCGTGGTGTCGCTGAGTTCGACCTCATCGGACTTCGGACCCAGACCGCCTGTTGCCATAAACACATTTATAGCCAGCAGATCGTGGAAGTTATCTTCCGTGACCACGAGCATCACTTGCATCTTCAGAGCCCCGTCCAGCGTGGGCTTAGTCGGACCTAGGGCTAAGACGGTCTGATCTTTTTTCAATCCTTTAAGAAGTTTTCCTACGTAATGCGTGTTCTGCTGCATCAGCAAAACTTTCGTTGAGATTCGTTTGTCGTTTGACGGCAGGCTCTCGGCAATGACGCTGAGAACACCGTCATCTTCAATCGCTTCGTCTACGATTTTGAGTCCGAGTAGAAAGAGATTCATCCTTTAGTCGTCGGTAGATGGTTGAGCGGTGTACTTTAAGAGCCGAGGCGATCTGGGGGATCCGCACGCCCTGGCTCCGGTAGGCTACTAGCAATTTCAGGTCCCCGCTAGAGAGTTTCTCATTTTTCTCATTTACATACGCAAAATGATACGGATTTATACAGTTTTTACGGTCACACCGATTTTTTGTGATTAGGTTCTCTTTAGGAATATCTAAATATTTTAAAATAACTGATCGGAGGTAGAAGCGTTCGCCGAACACGTAGCAGCATGGAACATTATTACAAAGTGCTGAGTTCCATAAATAGCACTCTTTGTGCGTGAAATTATTTGAAGACAAGTCCGAGAAGAGTTTAGACAGTTCAGTCTGTCTACTCAGACCATAAGACATCGAGTATTTGTCTGCGTTGAATGCGCGCACGATGTCTATCGCCTGCGCCTGCGCGTGGCCACTGTCGTGAGCTATCAAGGAAAATTTAGTTTTCTTTAAACTCTTTTGAAGAATAAGCGAGTAGTTCTCGTTCACTTATTTATTCTTACTTCCACCGGATTTGCTGCCGCCACCGCCGCCACCACTCGTGGAAATTTGTTTTGCGACTGCTCCAGAAATGCTAGCTGCCTTAGCGGCACCGCCTGACGAGGCAGGCAGCTTGGCACCTTGCGCAGTAAGTAATTTCGTTGCGCCGGAACTGATACGAGGTGCTTGGGCTGCGAATTGCGTCAGGGTTTTCTTCGAGGCCCCTTTCTGAATTAAAGCTTTTACATCTGCTCTTCCTAATCCCGCGCCTCCCGTCTTAGCCAGGTTATACGTGATGCCGCCCGCCGTAATCTTTGTGGGAGCCTTCGTTACTGACGGTGTCTGAGTCGGTGCTTGAGCCCCTGTGGATTCCGCGTCGCCTTGCTGTTTTAAGTCGAATGCCTTCGAGATCAGCGCCTCGAAGTCCGGCATTTGAAATTCCGGCATCTCGAATTGAGGCATTTCGAATTGCGGCATCTCAAATTGAGGCATTTCAAATCCTTCGGATCCGAAACTTGGGTACGTTGAACCCGCTGCTCCTTGGGCCGCTCTTAGCTGCGACACGCTTTGAATCAATTGGTCAATTCCTAAATCTTTCCTGAGTTTCGCTACATCTTGTACTTGCGGCTGAGCTTGAGCTGTTTGAAACACTTGAGGGTTGGCAAGTCTTGCCGCTGCCCCTTCCTGTTGTTCCGCAGCTGAACTACCGCCCAGTCGACCGCCGCGACTTGGTTTCAAGAACTGCCCTGCCGCTTTGAGTGCTTCGGTTGCACTTGTAAGCGAGGTTTGCGTGGGCGCACCAATCGCTTCGACTTGACCGGCAAACCTGCGTTGACGCGCCACGATTTGTTTGACTGTACCGTTCTTAAATATTAGCCGATCCGAGTCTCTTCGCTTTGAATAAAGTATCTACGTAAACTATGCCCTTTCTTGATCACCATGTCGAGGGTTTTCGCGTATGACGACGCGTCCTCGTAGTTTTTAAAAACCTTTGCTTCTGAGATTGCTTGAGCGTATTGGGCTACTTGCTTTTCGGATAGTACTTCGCTTACGTAGTTCCCTGATGGCCCTATGATGAGCCAAGCCTCTTTAAAACGTAAGTGGGTGAGCTTGGCCACTTCGGTTTCGGTGTATAAGACACACTTTTTCTCAACTTTAACTTGTTTTGTTTTTACTGGACTTTTCTTTAAGTTAACTTCGATTTTGTGTTTCTTTTTCAGAGCACGCGCTTTGTTGCACGCCACCAACGGGGACTCAAACAACTCTGGAAGGATGTAAAGGAAGTCATCGCTGACGATAGCCGCCATATAGACCCCTTCCGCTTTAATCGTAAAGACTTCCTTTTGAGATTCTTTAGGAAATTGAGCCAACTCCATTGATTTGTACCCCGTGGAATTTACTTAGCCGACCAGTCGTTACCGACGCCGGGATTCGCGACCAGCTTAGTCTTTTTAAACACGGTTTTACCCGCGTCCACCATTATTTCCATAAGTTTATTTTTCCATTCTTCTTCCAAGCCTTTCTTGACTTCCAAGACACATTCATCGTGTACGACTGCTATTAAGCGCACATCATCGTTTAGAAACTCGCTTAGATTACCTAAGGCTACCTTCAGGATGTCCGCGCCTGTACCCTGAATGAGGGTGTTTGCTGCCGTGGTCATTTTCGCGTCGTCGTAAGAAAGAAGTCGACGTCGTCCCAACGCAGTTCGCGTGTAGCACCATCCGTCCTCGACCAGAGCGCCACGCTGTCTGTGCCATTCCCTCAGTTTTGGGTAGCTGTTATGAAATTTTGAGTGCAGTATTTTGCTTTCGGATAAAGTGAGATTGAGGTTATAAGACGCGGCCGCGTACGTTTTGAACTTTCGGTAACCGATTCCAAATATCATGCCGAAGTTCGCCCCCTTAGCCATTTGACGTTGACCGGGCGTTACTTCTGATATATCGCAATCGTTTATTAAACTCGCTGTTAGTGTGTGCAAGTCTATGTCGTTGTTAAAAGCATCCTGCATCTGAGGAATGTCCGCCAGCTCCGCCAGCAGCCTTAGCTCCATCTGGTTGTAGTCTGAAATAATCAGTGAATACCCTTCACTCGCCGTGAAGCATTTTCGGAAGTTTTTATCGCGAGGAACTTGCTGAAGGTTGACCGCGAACGTTGATTTCACTTTCGACTTCGCGACCTTTTTCGCACCTGCACAGGTAAACCGTCCGCTGTTCGCGCCGACTTGGTTGTAAAAGCTGTGAATTCGGTGAGTTACAGGGTTGATGTTGTCGAATAACTTAGTTATGTGTTCCAGTTGCGTCTCGATCTTTGTTCTTTCTTTGTACAGTGTCAGCGTCGGGTCGTCGCTGTGGAACTCTGCCAAGGCGATTTGATTGAGCGTTTTTTTGCCCGTACTCTCGTCCGTCGGCAAACCAATTCCACACAAAGTGAACGCAGCTACAACTTGAGTCGTCGAGCCTGGATTAAACTCTTTTTTAGCGTTTTTCCCCACCAGGACGTCCCCATTTTCACCGCGTGGCAGCTTTGAGCATGCCGGTAGACGCGCATCTAATGCCTCTACGAATTCTGTTGTTTTAGAGCTTAGCGCCGTTTCTATATTATTCTTGAGTTCATGCAATCTATTTAGGTCTACGTTAAACCCTCTATAGCACATAAGGGCTACGGGGCGCACGCATTTTGATTCAATACTGTATATTCCGATCAACTCGTCTTTCTTTAGTTCGGCAAGTTGTTCTGCCGCAATGGCCGGCAAGATATCGACGTCTGTGGCAGCGTACTGAACTTGTCCGAACGTCAGCTCTGCTTGACCCCAGTCCGTCATTCGTTGCTCCTTGTCGACTTCTCTTCCGAGTCGCCGTTCCGCCACGGCTTTTAGGGAGCAGGAAATATCGTCGAAGTATGGTTTGTTTACCTTGGGTGAGATCTTTTTCTCTAAAAATCCTGCGCGCAGAACACGTTCAGCTATATACGTATCGAATACTTTGTTCTTGAAATCGATTCCCAGGAATAGAAAGAACTGGAGATCGAATGTCAGATTGTGTCCGATCAGCATATCTCTGCTTTCGATCAGCACCTTCAGTTTGCTGACGACATTCGTCTTGAAGAAATCGAACACAAAGACTGTGCGATCGGTCAGAGATGGGTCGGCGTCACAGAGCTGGAGCAGCCTAGGTTTTGCTATTCCGGCTTGGAGCCCCGTGGTTTCGAAGTCCGCGCAGAGCTTATTGCAGTTTTCTAAGGTATTTATAGCCTCCAGAGCGCTTTCAGTGTTCGTTAAGTACTTGACCTGCATAGCCGTGCTCCCTCTCTGATGCGAGTTTATCGAGAAAAAAAAGGACGCCCCCTAAACGTGAGGGCGTCGGATGCGCGGATGATGATAGGACTTATGCGCTCCGTGATTTGAACACCGCTATCGCATAATCTTCAGCATCTTCCCAAGTTTTTTGGAGCGCTGCACCTTCTTCGCTCAAGCGAATCTTGTAGAACACACGACTCAACAAGCCAGGTCCGGTTTGATTTGACGGTTCGCCCGTGCTGTACCCGGTAGACACACTGCTCTTCGTCTCGACGAGCCCTTGTTTTTGACAAAAGATCAGTCCCGCACGCAGCCCGATATAGATCGGCGACACGTGGAAACTCTCTCGCCTAATCACGCCCTTTGCAAGGTCGATCGGCTCATATTCGTTTTCGTTTGTCTTTCTGAAACCCCTGTAAAGAACTGAGCTCGTCGGAACAAGGTTAAAATCGTAGCAGTGGTTCGCAAACGACGTAGCTACGTTGCGAATTGTGGTCCACTCCGCCGCGTCTAAGTTACTGATCAACAAGGCGGCACCTGCAGCCCAATAGGACTTGGAGCACAGGATCTTGTCGATGATGGCGTCCTGCGAAAGCCGGTTGATTTGTGTTGCCGGCTTGGGCTTCGCTTGTTTTACGTCTTCGAGCACTCGGAGCGGTAACGCCGAGTCTTTGCCCACTGAGATTTTCCAGGCAAGGTTCGCCAGTTCGGGCTTAGCTTCCCGTACCGCCAAATCGAATAGAGACTTGCTGGACAACTTTCTGTTGTCGACCAACTTGCCTAACTCAATCGAGAGGGGTTCAGTGCCCTGCACCGCGGAGACCAGAGCCGCAGCTTCTGTGCTGTTGAGCGGGGTTCCTTGATACGTAAATTTGAAGTTCATGTCAACGGTCATTGAGAGACGAGAACAAAGGTAGGCTACGCACAAAAGAGCATAGCAGACAAGCTCTGTTAAAGGTGTTTTAAGGATTGGGTGGGTCCCGCACCCCGTCGAGAAGCGAGCACCAGCCGTGGAGATCTTCCACTATCTCCTCGACTATTTCCATTACCTCTGGTCCCGAGAGAACAACTTGATTTCGCATCATGTTTAAAGAGGCTATACCGTACGAAGCGGTTAGATAATCATCTAAAGTTAATCGAACATAATTTGCTTGATTGCCCAAGCAAATTCGTGCGTCATCGCGGCTTATCAGGAAACACTCTGAGACCGGGTCAAATACGATCCAACAGTTCTTATGCGTCATCGAGGAGGCGGCGCTGTACGCTGATACCTGCTGACGGTGCTGCCCGCTGCTGAGTAGAGCGTTCTTCACCCAATCTCTTATTCGATGTTCAGGATCTTTATCAGCATAGTACTCTTTTAAGATTCTGTTTAGATCTTGGCAGTTCGTCATGGTTCGAGCACGTCTAAGAGTTTTACCCAATTGGCTTCTCCGTTTATTCTTCCGTTGCATATAAAGTATTCATTTGATACGCAGTTAAACCAAATATCTCCTATCCGCCCTTTAGTTGCCTTTGGTGAGCTGGGCCTGCTGTCTGTGACTTCTGTGTTTTTTTGCCTTAAACTCTCATACTCGGATTTTATTTGTCCGATAGTTTTTATCTGGTCCCCCTCCTCTCCCGGTTTCCGCGTCATCGTATGCACCTCTGAATAGCGTCTACAGTATTCTCTGTATTGTACAGATTGACAGAAAATACTTCATCGCTGAACTGGTGACAGACGTCAGGCACTTCAGTCTCTACGCAGATCGTGCTCCACTGCGTACCGGTTGTTTGCTTAAAAGCATTTAGCCTTCTTGCGAATGCGTCTGTCAGATCTGCATACCCGTCTGTGATCATCAGAACGTCAGCTCGTGAATCCTTGCAGCCTTTGTCCAACGCGTGGGAGACGACTGCGTTAAAGCTGGTGCCGCCTCCGAGTGTCCACGTTGCTACGAAATCCAGGAGCTCTTCTAAGTTTGTTTCCTTGGGTGTTATCTTAATCGTTTTATCTACGCGGGTATCAAATAAGTTTATGTACACAGTTCTGTTTTCCTTTAACGCACTCTCCGTAACCACCAGTGTTATCGCTTTACTCCACAGTTCTCGTTCCCCGCTCATGGATCCGGACACATCCACATACATAACAACTGGTCCCTTATCTAGGTTTTTAGCGGATGCTGTGTAATCCTTTGTCATCAACGTCTTATGCGCAAACTTCAGGGCAAACAGTGCTCTACCAGCTTCTGTACCAGCCAAGGCGGTTTCGATCGGAAAAGCCCGCGTAAGGTCATCACTGAACTTCGCCCCGACTACGGAGTCATAGTTTGACTTATTGATCTTTGCCCGTTTGCGTTCAATCCACGTCTGTCGCAGCGCGCCTAGTTTTTTCGCCAAACTCTGCAGTGTTTTGTTTCGCGCTAACCGTTGCGACAACTCCCTCTTTTGTTTGAGATCTCCCAAACGCGAGCCTTGTCCCGGCATTGTGCCTGCCAGCGTGGTCATCTGCTCGTCTCGCGCCTTACTTTCAGAAAGAGTCTCGTCAACGATTTTGTTTGTTTGAGGGCTGATTGCCTGTAACGCGTTTTGGATTGCTTCGTTAATTTTTTGATTGAGCTGTTTCCCTTTCTTTCTGGCTTCTTGCGCCGCGCCTTTGTCGCCCGCCTCTTGGGCGTTTTTATACTGTTCTCTAAGGTTTCTTAGTTCTTCTCCCGCTTCTGCGAGCATTTGAATGTCAAAAGTTTGATTCTGAATTGCCTCTTCGATAACATCGGCTAGTTTGTTTAAGATCGTAACTGCGTTATTACCGCTGTTGAACTGATCTCCCATGCAATGTTTAAGTAACTCAGACCATGCGGCTGCGTTCGAAAGATCGGTCATCACCGCATACCAGAGACCGTTTTCTGGCTTATAGCCTTCCGGGATGGCGGCCGAATCGCCGTCGCACGTCTTACGAAAATAGTCTTCGTACGCTTCTTCCGTTACTAACCAGTTAACTTCGTCGGCGTTGTACAGCCGATCGAACACTTCCTTACCAAACCGAGACAGCTGTCGAATGTTGTAATGATCCACTAAGTACTTAACTGCAGGTCGAGCTTCTCGGACAAAATCGTCCCACAGAAAGTCAGCCAGGGCAGAGCAAGCCAGTGTGAGCGGTTCGTTGTCGCACAGTCGCAGGAACTCAGTCTGCGTTTGAAAGTCGGAAGAGGTCATTGGGATTAAGTTGAGACGTCGAAGTAACTACATTCGTCGGCGTAAAACGGATCTTCTTTTGACTCAGGAACATCCAGGCCACACTCCTCGTGCTTCCAGTGGATGCAGGTATTGCATGCTTTTCTTACACTATTTTTCCGTCGAATGTCCGGAGCTATGTGTTTATAAGTTTTGCCGAGGCGTATCTGGCTGATACACTGTTTGGAAACTTTTAACTCCCTAGCTAAATCGGCATTGCTTTCGGAGGATAAGAGGATGTACGTGACCTCACTCAAAGAAAGCTTGAACTTGTGCGGGGGTTTCAAAGTCATTCCTTACTGAAGTCGTTGATTGCGCGAGCCAGCAGATCGCAGTTGTGCTGAAGCTGTTGAACGAGCTTCACACCAGAAGCCCGCGTGGTGACGGACATCCGTAATTTAGTTCCGTCCAGGATTTCCGAGACTTTCTCCCTCACGGTCGTCATATCCTTGTGATACTTTCGAACAAGCATCACAAAATCGTTAAGCTCAGTCAGCCCACGCGTTTTTATCTTCTGAGAGTGAGCAGAGTACTCCGCCATGATCCCGGAAGCAGCACGTTTAGCGTCTCCGAAAACCTTATCCGCTGTGGGCACCTCCTGCTCTAGTACTTCTTTAATGACGGCTTGCTCCTCCATCGAGGTGTAGACAATGTGGATCAAGCTGTTGTGCATATGTTCGGGTACGAGTTCGTCGTCACCCTGCACGACAGCCCATGCTCTCAGGAACTTCAGAATTTGAATTCTTCGTCGGTCGCTGATCGTAATACCTCTTTGTTCGAGCATCTCCCACACTGAGTTGAACTTGTCTAAAAATTCCTCAGACGCTTTCAGTGTTGCCGCGGTCTCCTGCAGTTCTCCTAGTTCCGACAGCGAGAGCGCCTCGCCAACAGCCGGGCGTTCGTCCAACCCCAAGCCCCACTCGTCCAGTCGCCGCTTCGAAACCGGTTTCCGGAGCGGTAGGACGGTTGGACGAAACAGGAATCGATCCGCGAAGGCTTGCAGTGACTCTTCGTCAGGCCAGCTGTTTGTCGCTGCGATGATAGATTGAATCGGAGTTTTTATGTTTTCTTTTCCGTTATTAAATGTTCTCTCGTTTAGAAGCGTGAGAAGGGAATTAAGAATCGCGGAGCTGCCCCGAAAGAGTTCATCCGTAAAGGCAATGTGGGCGTCAGGTAGATAACCAGTTACGTCGCGAGTGTACTCGTCGTTTAGAAGTTTACTTACAGCAACGGGTCCGAAGATTTCCGAGGGGTCGGACGTGGGCGTCAAAAGGTAACCGAAATACCGAGCGTCCGTGATTCCTCCGCAGATCGATCGTACGAGATCTGACTTACCAGTACCGGGCGCTCCGAGCAGAAAAGCATTCTGTTTGCTTAGCAGCGTGGCGAGCAAGCCGTCGATGATCGAGTCCCTTTCCAGGTACGCAGCGTTCAGTGCGCCACGGAAATTTTGCAACTTGATGAACAGAGAGTTTTCCATGATGAGGTTGATGAGTTGTTAACTGTAAGCTTCGAGAATCGCTTTAAGCGTTGGATCTCCTGTAGCTTCAACTGAAAGTTGCGGGGATCGCACTCCTGTACACTCGTCGTGTTTTTGCCTAACTAATGGTTTGTACTTATTTAACCAGTCCTCTTTAAGAGTCGCTAATTCTCTGGCGGCGCACTTTAGTAAATCGTTTAATTCTTCTTGTTTGTGCTCATCCCATAATGTGAACTCCTCCATTTGCTTCTCGTACTTAGTCGAATCTAAAAGTTTAGGTTCGTCCAGCGGAGATAATTTGTACCATATTTTGCCTTGATTATCTTTTGCTACAAATATACAACTACGATACAGGGGTGTTCCGTCTAATGTGAAATGAAGCACACAGCGTTCTAGTTGATCTTCTGAGATTGACTGCTTTCTAGCATATTTGGTGAAGGTTAATGATGATGGTACTGGAGCCTGGTTGGCGACGCGAGTTTCTACGTAGGTCTTCAACTCCTGAAGTGAATCAAAAGTGGCTCCTGGGATGAGAATGGGTCCATAAATAGGATGCTCCGTTGTGAAAGATTCGAAGAAGAAATCGCCGATAGTGTTTCCTCGTTTGCGGTAGAAAACTTCGACCCGCAACACGTGCCCAGGCAGACTTATATCGAGGTCTTGAAACTTCCTAGTAGACAGGCGTGCCACTGGCGGTAACTGTAGATGGGTACGGTAGTTCGCGTGGAAATTTAATCGACGCTTCGTCGATCCAGCACTGAGTCGAGAGTTCTCGATTCACGCGCCGTAACGCTGCGCCGGCAGCTTCGATAGATGAGAACCACACCGCCTGCGAAGCGTCCGGTGTAAAAACTTCAACGTCTCGGAGAAAACCTTTGAAGGATTTAAGGACTACGACGGTGCGGTTCATTAGAAGTCAACCTCCTGAACTGGATTGTCCAGTGTGGGAATTGTGGGCGCATCCGCCACTTCTGTAATTAGCTCGTCCAGATTATCGCCGGCTTCGCCAATCAGTTCTTTCCGTTGATTAATCAGCTTTTTAAGCTGCTTGGCTCGCTGTGCGTAAATATCCATTTCGAGATCTGCATCTTTGATCAGCAAGTTTAGGGAGCCTGCTGTTTCGGCGGTTTGAATTCGTTCGCAGAGTTTCTTGTAAGAGGAGCTTAGTGCTAGCGACTTCTGGAGTTTCTCCAGACCCTTTGAAGGATCGCGATTGTCACAGATAGAAGTCAGTTCACTTCTGATTTCTTCCTGCACGGCGAAGAACTCCTTCGTTCCTGCATCCCGAGTTGCCCGTTCGGAAGCTTGGATTGCTTGTCCCGCAGCAAGCAGGCGATCAGCCAGGACAGCGAGTTGTTCAAATCCGGCCACAGAATCGCTGATCAGTTTCAGTTTCTCCGCCGTAATCTGCCAACTGCCGCGTTTCTTATCGCCTCCAGTTTGTTGCTTACCGATCTTAGTGGAGCTGCGTACATCCAAATCATCGAGCAGCTCGGCTCCGATTAGAAGTGCTTTATCAGCAGCGTTAGCCCTGGCGGCCTCAAGAACTTGCTGAGTGTTGATCTGGTTTTCGTACGCGAGGAGCGAATCCAGGTCGCCCTCAATCGGTTTTGATACTTTCAGCATCGAGACGGGCAGAGGGCCTAAAACCGAGACACGAACTGGTGATTTGTATTCTTGTTTTGTCGGAAAGAGGCGCAGGTACGCATCATAAGCGAGCTTGAATTCATCGCTGTCGCTGAACAACGGACGGAGGATTCCATCCGCCGTGGCCGCCCAAGTATCGAACTCGGATTGCCAGAGATCCTTCAGTCGATCGTTTGCTTCCTCTGCTGCGACTCTGATCTGTTTAATCAGATCATTAGCAGGCTCAAAGTAATTAGCAGTGACAAAGTGAGCGTCATGGTAATGAATGCAATAGCTGTCATACAGTTCACGCTGCATAACACGAAGGCTATCCAACTCTGCTTTGAGGGCATTACTGAGGTTGGGACGCAAGCTAACGGTGTTGTTCTTTTCTAGCGTTTCGATGACTGATTGCGGAAGTTTGAGATCGTCAAATTTAATCTGGACACTCTGTCGGACGTCTGCGGAAACAGAGCAGCTCAGAAGGTAGTGGGTTGTCATTGTTCTTAGTTAAGTAGGTGGGCGGTTGAGGCTTTGAAAAAACCCCCTACAAGAGGGGGTCTGCGTCCCACGTACACAATTGTACTTGGGTTGGCCTACAGCGTTTGGTTTGTGTCGAAATGCTAAAAAGGTATCTAGTCAGCTTTTACGCAGTCTGGTAAAGGCCAGAGTTACCTTGTCCGTAACTTCGTCGCACTCGTGAGACGCCACCAGCTGTTCGGCTGTGTGCTTGAGCGCGAGCTTAGCCAACTTCAGTTCCTGCTCCAGCTTGGAGACCTTCGCCGCCAACTTTTCGAGTTTGGCGTGCGGCGTGGGAACTCGGCTAATGCGCACAATAATGTGCGTGTTTTGAGCGGGGAATCGGAAGCGGCTTTCGTCTCCTGCAAAGATGCTCATGTCGGCGCCTTGGGCCTCCGCGATCTCCAGGTCGCGCAACAGGTTGTCGCGAGCCGCTGTGAACGGAAGACCAAAAGCCTCTTCGAGCGCCGTTTGCGCCAAGTCCTTCTCGTTGTACGTCTCGGCGGCGATCGCCCCGAGCTTGACCAGATCAGACGATTTGATTTGCATGGTGAAAAGAAACGATGTGATTCCACCGCGTTCTGTGCGGCCGGTGGCGCCGCTCAAATCCTACCACATTTATAGATTCAGGTCGGCGCTGGGGAATCGAACCCGCACATGCTGCCTTATTTGGCTTCGGGGCCGCAGCCACCAGGCGCGCCGACCTTCACTCTAGCCCGATTTAGTAGCAGAGGTTACCGACGGAGGTAAACCGCCACGTTGCTGGCGTTAGTTACATAATTTTCTTGCATAAATGTTTGTTTGGCTTGTTCAGCCGATTCTGCGCGCACCCGCCCTTGATACTTCCACTGCGGGAGCCGATCCCGCGAAAAAATGTCAAAGTCTTTTTCGGCAGCTGGCTTCGTGGTGAACACTGGCGCAGGAAAGTAGGCATTAGCGATTGTACGGCATGATAGGACTTGGTTTTAGTAGTGTTGCGCGCAGGGATTGTTTCTTGAATCATTAATTGATTTACCTTTGTAGTTTGTTAATCCAGTGTTTAATAAAAACTTCTTTTCTTAACTGATTTACTTAACGTAATTTGCCGATCGCAATCCTGCCGTTTTACTTGAAAACGGGGTGATCGAGGTTAGGCCGCACAAGCCACATCTCGTACGCTCTATCTATTTGAATTATGTCTCGTTTCTCTAGCGAGTTCGCCACTCGGCGGCTGTCTGCGTCGCTGTCGATGTGGAACGCTTGGGCGATTGCAGGACCATACAGTTCAATGTGCTTCTTCATGAAGCCCACCATTTGTTTCTGAAGGTAGCCTAGTTGTGCCATGATCGTTTGAAGTGTTTTCGGGGTCGTTATCGAGATCTGAGAAGTCGTTTATCACAGCGTACTCTCCGATTATCTTTAACGCCGCTTCGTTATACGCTTTCGCGGCTTCGATCTCCGAATAAAACTCACCTAGATAAAATCGCTGTCCTTTGTACGTCAGAACGGAGCGATACTTGTTCGGTTTATTTGCCTTAGTTACACCGCGATACTTGCTGAAGTGTTTCGTGCTGTTTGGGCGCTTAGCCATGGACAAGTAATAGTCCTTGTCGGACATCTTTCGCTTGAAGTACGAAGCCATACCTAGTGTTAGTTGCGCCGGCGTGGGGACCTCCGCCTTTCCAGAATCAGGTCTGCCCACAGAAAGATAAATCCCACAAGCAGAAACCAGAAACTATGCGGCAGATTTGATACGCAGGCTAGGACAAGGGCACCCCCGCCCACGACACCGCAGAGCTTTCGTTTACTCCGTGTAGGCATCTTTAAGACGGGGCGAAACTTCATCCAAACGGAAATAAGCCAGAGGCTGATCTTGGGAGGCGAGTGCTTTAAGTTCATTTAAGAGGTTTGTTAATTGAAGTTCGTCTAAGGGCTCGTCAAAGCCGAATGCCAAAGTTACGTGTTTGAACATCGGTCTAGACAGACGGCAGAACTGGCCCCTTCGAGATCCTACACACTTCGCCAGGTTGCATAGAGCGCCAGCGTGTGTATTCACTTACTGTTACGTTTATAGAAACGCAATAAGCTTTTGATTCAGCCGCAAAGTCGGGGCTTAGCGTGTGCAGATCACCCCAGTTGTAGCCTTCGTCGAAGATTGCAACGATGTGCCCGAACTCTCCGACGCAAAGAATCAGCCCGCGTGGCAGACCATTCGCGTCGTTCGAGGTTCGGAGATGGAGAACATTCGTTACTTTCTTCGCTTGGTTTGTTTCGTAGTGAACGTAAAAGCTCATGATTCTTCCTCAGATAGTTGGAGTTTTGACCGCAGTCTGTCTACCTGTCTTTCGTAGCGCTTCAAATAAATGATTTCTGCGTAGCTACAGAGATAATTAGCCGCCAATAGGTGACCAGGCGTCCAATCGTCGATTGTGTCGCCGCATGTTGCCTGATACTCGATTGCCTGCGCAATCATGTGCGGCGGAAATAGATCTAAGACTGCAGCGACGGTGTGCGGAACTTCAATCATTGTTGGGGGTGTTAGTTAACTTACGGTGTTAGACTTAGACGAGATTAAGCGGTCCGATGGCTGATACCGTCGCAACTACAACTGAGGCAGCTGCTACGTCTCCGGCCACTACGGATGCCGCAGCTACCGCGACGAAGAAGGCTAAAGCCTGGAAGACACGGGGCTACGTAACTAATAAAGACATCCGCCAACTGGTTTCTAGTCGACGGGCGGTAGGAAAGAACACCAACGTTGGTGCATTTTTAGAGAGGCAGTTAGCTAAAGGAATCGGAGTCGGAGCGAAAGCAGTAGGCAAGTATGCACAGGGTGCGTACACCACCACTGCCCGTAATCTCCTTGGTAATCCTTACGGAATCGAGACTCCCAACCTCGGCGGTATGCGTGGCCTAGGCATGCAGCCAGGTCAGGTTTACATGGGAGCCGCTCAGCAGGGCGGTTCGATTCGCAGTTCCCGTAATTACGGACTTGTCAATCTGACGCGCAGTGGCCAACCTGCGCGAACTGCTAATTACGTGCCCATCCTGAAGTTAAAGAAAGACTTCAAGACTGCCCAAGGCGCTCAGTCAACGACAGCTCAGACTCCGGCCGTTCAATAATCGGATCTTGAGTATCAATAACCTGTGACGCAACAACTGTGCGTCCACAGAGTGCATTATACGCTGCAGGGCAATCTCGCATGAGCTTTCTGCGTAGATCGCTTTGCATGTAGTATTTGACAGCCATAAGGATTTGATTCTTATGGTAGTCGAGCATTGTTTCGGGAACGTGTGCGAAAGACATAATTACTAAGTCAAATGAAGTTAATGTGTGAATCGGCCCCGCGAAGCGGGAAAGGAGGCAAGGGCTACCACTCGCCTACGCGAACTGCACGCAGCGAAGTGGATACTCGGTTTAGCAATTCGGCCCCAATTAACAGAGCTTGCGTCTGCGTGGGAGCATGAACTTCCACAGCCTGGTTGTCGAAATAAACCCTCCAAACGTAGTTAGTTACAGCTGGTGTCGCGGCATTGGCTGACATTGGCGGCCTGCGATTGTGATAGGACGATTTACTTGCGCACGAATACGTGACGTGTGCGGGGTTCAATCTCCCAGTCTGTTTCTTCGAGTGCGTAACCGTACCACCTGTGACTCTTCTGGTACACTCCGGCGTCACACAACTCTCTAAGCAATACGTTCAGCCTCGACTTAGTTGTGCTGGTCTGCCAGCCGCAGTCACAGATAGCTACGTGCATAGGATCAATCTCCGCGATCAGGTTGTCGTGCAGGTAGACATTGATCCTGTCGATTGCGCGCTCGCTGTGGGGGAAATGTGTAACGGAGACCCGCGTGTTGGCTGAGTGCCAATCCTTACGATTGCGGACTGCATCCAACATCTGTTGTTCAATCACTCGCATTGTTCTGTCCTTAGTAGTGTTTGTTGACTCGGAAGTAAGTGGGAACGGAGCGCGCAACGGTTGACCAGAATGTGTCACGTTCGCGCCGCCATCGAGCGTACGTTTGATCGTACGTTTGGTGCTCGAAACTGATCGCAACCTTCATGCGTTCTCGCGCACATGCTGCGATGTTGTATCTGCCTAGATTATCCAGTTCGTGAGGCGGACTGTATTCGAATACAGTGTCGCCTACTTGATACGTAGGCTTCGTTGCTTTAATCATTTGGTGTGCCTGCGGGGAACTCATCTTCGCTGACGATCTCTACCCAAGCTTCGGGGAGAGACTCAGCGAAGTGATCATACTGTGCATCAGCCTCATCGTATGTATTGAAGTGTGCCAGAGTTTCGTAACCGAGTGGGCTGAGGTTGACGATGCGGTAGCTCATTCTGCCTCCGTAACTTGTGCAATTTGATCTTCAAGCTGAGCGATTAGAACGCGCAAACGGTGTGCATTTGCACCGTTGACTGTATCTTCCAGCGCGCACTCCAACTGGTAGAGTGCGTCTTCTGCATCTTTAACTGTGTAGAAAGTATGGGCACAGAATGTGCTTCCGTACTCATCGACGTCTGTGAGTTCGATCATTTAATTAGGATGTGGAGATCGGCAGCGTGGGAACAACCACAGCGCTGCACAGTGTCAGCCACTAAACTCTCCGGGGTGCATTAAAGCTAGGAGTTCGTCCTGGTAGGACTCAATCAGGTTGACACAATCAGACAGTGTGTCGCTGAGCTTGGGGCCAAAGTATTCGTGATCTTTGGCAATCTTTCTGGCTCCATTAAGCAGAGTCCAAAGATCATTTGCCACGCCGAGTTCATCGTGCAGAGTGTCGGGTTGTCTCACAGAATTCCTCCGTTGTTGATATAATCTTTACAGTCACAGACTCGACCGAAGCGAGATACTTCAGACAGAATGTCTACCGTTCCGTCTGTAACCTGCAGCGGCACATACTTGCAGACTTTATAGATCTTGTTGGCGGATGTGGAATCTGTCGGTTCGTTAATCTCGCCGATAAGCTTACCCTCCAGATAAACGAGTTCGCGATACCAACTAACTGTGTTGGGGAAGTGTGCCGTCTTGTAAGTGTAGTCTAGTTGTGTGCTGTTCATGGTGATGGAGTAATTGTGTGAGTCGGCCCCGCGCTAGCGGGAGAGATCAAACGTTAGTGTTGCACGTCTGCGACAGTATCAGCACGGATGTGATGTTGCCTTCGATTGACAACAACACGTCGTCGATCTCACGCAGTTTGTCATCGATTGCGTTGCCTGTATACGTCTGGGGATACTTAACGGCCAGACGTAAGATATCTGAGCGATAGTCGATGAGCGCAGTTCGCAGCGTGGTGGTTGACAGTGTTTGCATGGCTGTGTGTTAGAAAGGGTTGGACCAATTGAAAGCTTGTGCGTCAGAAACCTTGCCGTCTTTGTTGAGGCCGTCTACGTAATCGTTGAACATCTCACGCTTAGCTACAGGGTCACCGCGCCACTTAGGGTATGCGGCTATAGTGTCGCGCCAGACTTCGCTGAACATCGACAACACCTGACGCTTAGTTAGAGTTCGCATGATCAGATCTGGGGATACTTGGTATCTTCAATGGTGCGCACCCAGCGCCACCTGCGGCGAGGGAACTTGCGCTCCAGTTTGTCTAGCAATTGCCACGCCCAATCTTCACTGTCTGTCTGAACATGTGTGACCCATGCTGTAGATCCCTCCCGCGTGGGAGTAAGGAACTGGAGGCTGATGACAGATGCGGTGCCAATTGTCGATGTCATGATGACAAGATGCGATGGGTTGGGTACACTCAGCGAGTGAATGTGTAGACCTTATCAGTCTTGGTGTTGATGTAACGTATAGTCTTTGAGTCAATTTGCGT
>JACCDQ012022464.1_pt1 | contig 27679 bp, 24 predicted proteins | sample 7446031 | NCBI WGS metagenome assembly JACCDQ01 (sample SAMN15323442, study PRJNA562643) | freshwater metagenome | isolation source: river surface water | place: USA:Blue River Watershed | collected 2017-08-17 | reverse complement strand
TGGGTCGCCAAGTGGTGAGCCAGGGCAACCAGTTGTCTATGGATGGCGATGTGCTCCGCGGCTCCTTTGTGATGAACGGGGACGCCGACGCGGTTCGGGTTGATTTGTTGGGCGCTGCGGGTGAAATTTTGGGCTCTGCAGATTTGGGTGCCAAGGCGGCGGGCATGCAGAACTTTGCGTGGAGTTACGGTTCGGTGGACCCGGCAGCGGTCGCCAAAATCCAGGTAACCGCCACGCAGGGCGGGCAAAGCGTGGCAGCCACGCCCTTGTCGCGGCAGCGCGTGGAGTCAGTGGGGATGGTTGAGGGAAGTTTGCGTTTGCGCACCGAGTCTGGTAGCACCGTGGGTTACGACAGTGTCTTGGCCTTTATGTGATTTTTGATTTGTTCAGGAGTACATCATGAGTTTTCAAACTGGTTTGTCGGGCTTGAACGCATCAAGCAAAAACTTGGACGTGATTGGTCACAACATTGCCAATGCGAACACCACGGGGATGAAAGCCTCCAGGGCGGAATTTTCGGAGATGTATGCCAGCGCCTTGGGTGCGGCGGGCGGCTCCAACGCGGGCATTGGCGTGGAGGTCGCCAACGTTGCGCAACTGTTCACACAGGGCAATATCAAGGTCACAGGCAACCAGCTTGATCTGGCCATCAACGGCGGTGGATTCTTTCAAGTGGAAGACTCCGCCGGATCGACCTTGTACACCCGCAACGGCGAGTTCAAGCTGGACAAAGAAGGTTACATTGTGACCAACAATGGCTCGCGTATGCAGGGTTATGCGACCGACGGCGATGGCAATCGAACCAGCGTGGTTACGCAAGACTTGATACTGCCAACAGGTTCTGCCATCGAACCCCGATCGACCGGCGTGACCGCCACCAGCCCCAACAGCACCGGCATTTCGATTACAGCGAACCTGGATGCCCGAGCTGAGGCGCTGCCTGCCGCTGCCGAGCCTCTGACCCCCGAACAAAAGCAATATGGAACAGCGCTCAATGTGTATGACGCCCAGGGCAACGCCATCCCTGTGCAGCTTTACTTTATCAAAAGCGACGCTGCCGTGAACACCTGGGAGGTGGCCGCAAGCTTGGACGGGGGGGACACCATGATAGGCGGCGCTTCGCTTGGGACGGTTGTTTTCGATTCTGCCGGGCAGCTCGACACCACGGCCACGACACTGGGCAACATCACGCTTCCTACCGCAACACCCCCAGCCAACATTCCCAGCTCTGACCTGAGCATTCCCATCACCCTGGTGGACCAGACGGGTACACCCACACTGACCCAGTTTGGCAGCAAGTTTGGCGTGTTTGACTTGCAACAAGATGGCTACACCTCGGGCGAACTGACGGGCATCGACATCGGGGAAAACGGTGTGATTTTGGCCCGATACTCCAACGGTGTTTCAATGGCTGAAGGGCAGGTTGCTTTGGGCAATTTCCGCAATTTGCAGGGTTTGCAGCCGATCAACGGCGGCTATTGGAGTGAAACATTTTCTTCTGGCGCTGTGGTGCTCGGGGGCCCCCAAGAGGGGCGCCTGGGCCTGCTGCGTCAGAGTGCGCTGGAGGAGTCAAACGTTGACATGACGCAGGAACTGGTGGCCATGATCGTGGCCCAGCGTGCGTACCAGGCCAACGCCCAGACCATCAAGACGCAGGACCAGATTCAGCAGACCATGGTCAACTTGCGTTAAGCGACAACTTCTGCTTCGATTGAACCAAAGGCACCGCCATGGACCGCGTTATTTACACCACTTTGTCGGGCGCCAGCGCAGCGATGCACCGCCAGCAGGTGTTGTCGCACAATTTGGCCAACGTCAATACCACAGGGTTCAGGGCCGAGATGGCCACTTTTCGAGCGGTGCCGCTGCGTGGCGAAGGCGCCAGCACCCGGGTGTTTGCGATGGAGGCCACGGCGGGCCATTTGGATACACCCGGAGCGGTTCAGACGACGGGCCGGCCGTTGGATGTGGCTGCCTCGGGGCAGGCCTACTTTGCGATACAGGGGTTGGATGGCAACGAAGCCTACACACGTGCGGGCGCGTTGCAGGTGTCCAGCACCGGCGCTTTGGTGGGGCACGGGGGCTTGCCGATGATGGATGCGGGAGGTGCGCCGATCACCGTACCGGCCAATGCGCAACTGGCGATTGGGGTGGACGGGACGATCAGCGCCAAGGTGGGAAACGAGCCTGTGCAGGCTTTGGGGCGTTTGAAAATGGTGACGCCAAACGAGGCATTGCGACTCAAACGCGGAGAGGATGGCCTGTTTCGCAGCACCGACGGTCAGCCTTTGCCTCAGGACCCGGCAGCTCGCCTCACGGACGGGGCATTGGAGGGTTCCAACGTGAACCCGATTGAAGCCATGGTGGGCATGATTGCCGTGGCGCGACAGTTTGAAGTGCAGATGCGCATGCTGCAAAACGCCGAGAAAAACGACCAAACCGCCGCCCAGTTGCTGGGCATGAATGGTTGAAGCAATTCGCTTGAAGCCTTGACATAAGGAGCACGAACATGATCAATTCCTTGCAAATCGCCAAGACTGGCATGCAGGCCCAGCAAACCCAGCTGGACGTGATCTCTCACAACTTGGCCAACGTGTCCACTTCCGGCTTCAAGCGTGGAACCGCGGTGTTCGAGGACTTGATTTACCAAAATCTCCGCCAAGTGGGGGCCAACACCAACGAGCAGACCGAGCTGCCCACCGGCTTGCAAATAGGCCTGGGCGTGCGCACCGTGGCCACTGCCCGGTCATACACCCAAGGCAGCTTGCAGCAAACCAGCAACAACCTGGATGTGGCGATCAACGGCAACGGTTTTTTCCAGGTGGAAATGCCCGACGGCACCACCGCGTACAGCCGCGATGGCAATTTCAAGGTCAACGCCCAAGGCCAATTGGTGACTTCGGCGGGCTACCGAGTGGTGGGCGGCGTGACCATTCCGGTACAAGCGCGCAGTGTGACCATAGGCAATGACGGCGTGGTCACCGTGACGGTACCGGGCAGCACCCAACCCCAGCAGGCTGGCGCGATTGAATTGGCCACATTTGTCAACCCCGCAGGGCTGGAACCGCGGGGTCAGAATTTGTTCACTGAAACCCCGGCCTCTGGCACGCCCACCACGGGGGCTCCCGGCTCGGAGGGCCTGGGCAATGTGATGCAGGGCTATGTGGAAAGCTCGAACGTGAACGTGGTGCAAGAGTTGGTCAACATGATTCAAACACAGCGCGCCTATGAGATGAATTCCAAGGCCATCCAGACGTCGGATCAGATGCTGCAAAAACTTTCGCAGCTCTAAGCCAGGTAACTTTGACTTGAACCAATGGAGCTGACAATGCGCCCGACTCAAACAGGTGTGGTCAAAGCGAGGGGCCCTGTGCGGTGCCTGCTGTGTATTGCAGTGGTGGGTTCGCTGGTGGGTTGCAATACCTTGTCCCGCGTGCCCGAGGTGGATTTGGCCCAGGTGCCCGATGAGCCGCCCATCAGTGCTGGAATGCGCCAGGGCGCAGCCCCTGCGGCGGGTGGTTTGTACAGCACAGCCTCCTTCAGGCCGGGGTTTGAAGACAACCGGGCACGCCTGGTGGGCGATTTGCTCACCATACAAATCACTGAAAGCCTGCAGGCCAGCCAGGCTTCTACCTCGAACGCGTCAAGAACCACCAATTTGAATGCCGGGGTCAGCGCTTTGCCCTTTGCCTCGTCCCGTTTGGTGGGGCGTTTGGGTGCCAACGCAACCACAGAAAACAGCTTGGACGGCAGCGGGACCACCACGGCGGTCAACAGCTTTGAAGGGGTGGTAACTGCCACGGTGGTTCAGGTCATGCCCAATGGCCATTTGGTGGTGGTGGGCGAGAAGCAAATCGGTGTCAATCAGAATGTGGATGTTCTGAAATTCTCTGGCACGGTGGACCCGCGTTCGATTGGGGCCCGCAATGTTGTGTCGTCGTCTCAGGTGGCCAATTTGCGTGTGCTCAACCGCGGGCGCGGTGCGCAGAACGATGCGCAAACATATGGCTGGCTTTCCCGGTTCTTTTTAACGCTTTCGCCGTTCTAAAGTTTTCCGACAATCGGTTCACGAGGTGAAACCTTATGAACCGATTGATCAACACCCCCTTTCTTCGCACGCTGCTGGTCCTGACAGGTCTCTGTCTGGGGGGGCTTCAGCTGGGCCACGCTGCCCGCATCAAGGATGTGGCGGCCGTGCAGGGTGTGCGCTCCAATCAGCTCACTGGTTATGGCTTGGTGGTGGGTTTGGACGGCACGGGCGATCAGTCGTCCCAGATGCCTTACACCGCGCAAAGCCTGAACAACTATTTGCAGCAGATGGGCATCAACCTGCCACCGGGCACGGCGGCGCAACCCAAAAACATTGCGGCAGTTTTGGTCACGGCGCAGCTGCCGGCTTTTGCCCGGCCCGGGCAGGCAATAGACATCACCGTCAGCTCCATTGGCAACGCCAAGTCCTTGCGCGGCGGTACGTTGATCACCACGCCCCTGCGGGGGGTGGACGGCCAAATTTATGCTTTGGCGCAAGGCAACTTGCTGGTGGGTGGCGCGGGCGCGTCTGCCGGCGGCAGCAGCGTGCAGGTGAACCACTTGAGTGCCGGGCGCATTCCGGGTGGCGCACAAGTGGAGCGCGCGGTGGCCACCCCATTTTTGGTGGGTGACTCCCTGGAGTTGGGGTTGAACGCCGCAGATTTTCAGACTGCGCGTCGAGTGGCCCAAGCCATCAACCAGGCCAAGGGCGCGGGCACTGCACAAGCGCTGGACGGCCGTGTGGTGCGCGTCAAAACCCCTGCCGGATCTGACGACCGGGTGGCGTTTTTGGCGGACATTGAAGACCTGTCCTTGGACTTGCCAACGCCGATGGCCAAGGTGATTGTGAACTCGCGCACAGGGTCGATTGTCATGAACCAGGCGGTTTCGGTGGGCACTTGCGCCGTGGCCCACGGGAATTTGTCGGTCAGCATCAATTCCACGCCCCAAGTGAGCCAGCCGGGGGCTTTTGCGCCTCCCGGTGCTCAAACCGTGGTCACTGAAAAGGCCGACATCAAAATCAGCCAATCGGGCGGTAACCTGCTCACGATTGAGGGCGCGCCCAAGTTGGCCGACGTGGTCAAGGCGCTCAACGCTATAGGGGCATCGCCGCAGGATTTGGTGTCGATTTTGCAAGCCATCAAAGCCGCTGGCGCGCTGAACGCCGAGTTGGAGGTGATTTGACATGAGCCTTGGCCCCACCAACAGCACCTTGTCGTTTGCCAGCCAACGCGGCTTGGCAGCCGACTCCACGTCGCTGAACAACCTCAACAGCCTGGCTGGCCGCGACAGCAAAGCTGCCATCAAGGAAACGGCCAAACAATTTGAGGCCCTGTTCATGAAGGAGCTCCTCAAAAGCATGCGCGAAGCGTCCATGAAGAGCGGTTTGATGGAAAACGAAGCCTCCAATCTGGGCACGGAATTGCTGGACCAACAATTCGCCACGCAAATGACGGGTATTCCCGGCGGTTTGAGCGAAATGATTGAGCGCCAGTTGAACCAACAAATCGGGGCGACGCCTGCCGGCATCGAGCAAAAATCGAGCGGCAAAACCGTGGGTTTGGAGGGCACAGCCTCGGTTGCCACCGGTCGGGCCAACCCGCGTCAAACCCAGTTTGTGTCGCAACACAAGGATGCAGCGGCCCAGGTGTCGCAGGAGACCGGTATTCCCGCAAGCTACATGATCGGTCAGGCCGCCCACGAAACCGGTTGGGGGCGCAGCGAGATCAAAAAACCCGACGGCAGCACCTCGTTCAACCTGTTTGGCATCAAGGCCGGAGCGGGCTGGAAAGGCAAAGTGGCCGAGGTGACCACGACCGAATACATCAACGGGCAGGCGCGCAAGGTCACGGCCAAATTCCGGGCTTACGATTCCTATGCCGATTCCTTCCGCGACTATGCCAAGTTGATTGGCAACAGCCCGCGTTACGAAAAGGTCATGAACAACCTGCATTCGGCGCAGGCGTTTGCATCGGGTTTGCAAAAGGCCGGTTACGCCACCGACCCGCAATACGCCAGCAAGCTCAGCCGCGTGATCAACACCGCGCTGAACGTGCAGCGGGCATTGGCCTGAGGCTGAAGGGACACCGACATGACCGCCATCAACATTGCCAGTGGCGCGCTTATCACCAACGCTTCGGCGTTGCAGGTGATTGGCCACAACATTGCCAACGCCAACACAGAAGGCTATTCGCGCCAAACCGTTCAACTCAACCAAGTGCCGGGCCAGTTGTTTGGCAACGGGTATTTTGGCAAAGGCGTGGAAATTGGGTCGGTTGAGCGGAGTTTCAATGCATTTTTGACCCGAGAGGCCAACACGAGCACTTCGGTGGCCGCTGCAGATGGCATACGCTACAGCCGTTTGCAACAATTGGAGCAGCTGTTTCCCATGGGTGAATCCGGCATGGGCAACCAGCTCAACGGTTTTCTGAATTCCTGGGCCGACGTGGTGGCGTCGCCGCTGAACCAAACGGCACGCGGTGTCGTGATCACGCGGGCTGAGGAAATTGCGGCCCGTTTGCGCCAGTCCGCGTCGCAGCTTGACGAGCTGCGCGTCACCACCCGCACCCAGATCGAAGGGGGCATTGGGGACGTCAACCGTTACGCGCAGAACATTGCCGACATCAACCAGCGAATCATTGAGGCTTACGGTTCGGGCAAGTCGCCCAACGACCTGCTGGACCAACGCGACACGCTCATCAGCAACCTGAACCGCTATGTGCAGACCACCACGTTGATGGCGGATGACAAGTCCATGACGGTGTTCATTGGCGGGTCTTACCCCTTGGTGTTGGGCGCCACGGCCAACCAGCTGGTCACGCCACCGCCGGTGGACACGGCGGGCAATTTGTCTCTGGCCTTGGGCAACGCGAGTGCCCTGGTAAATACCGACCTGCTCGGTGGCGGTGAACTGCTGGGCGCTTTGCGTTTTTATAACGACGACATTGGTGACGTGCGCAACCAGCTCGGGCGCATGGCCTTGTCCATGATGGAGTTGACCAACCGCCAGCACATGGCGGGCCTCGATTTGAATGGCAACCCGGGTGCGGCATTTTTCAACCCGATCGGCAACCCGTTGGAAGGGTCGGTCATCAAGGACTTGAGCGTCAATGCCGACCTGGGCTTGAGGGTGGACGAGCTCAATGGCAATGCGCCCACGCAGTTCAAAGCGTCCGACTATGTGGTGTCTTACGCAGGCGTATCAGAGGTTCGCATACAGCGGCAAAGCGACGGAAAGTATTTGGCGGCCGGTTACGACGCCACTGGAATTCCCCCCACAGAAGCGGTGTGGCAAGATGCTCCCACCACGGTTTTTTTTGATGCCGGGAACGAGCTTGCGTTTGATGGCCTGAGGCTCGCTGAAACCACAACTGGCAACGTGGGCGACACGGTTTTGCTGCGCCCCTTTGCCAATGTGGCCGAGAAGGTGAGGGTGGCGCTGACTTCTCCGTCGCAGCTTGCGGTTGCCAGCCCTTTGCTGGTGGTGCCCGACCCCAACAATTCCGACTCTTTGCAGGTGGAATCGCTGTACCGCCCCGGCGGTTCGACACTGCCGTTGACAGCTGGAACGGTGATTGAATTTGTGTCGGGTGGGTACACCACCGATGGCGGAGCCACCGTGGTGCCTTTTGTCTCAGGGCAACCCATTGAGGTGGACGGATTCAGCTTGACGCTCAGGGGGGAGCCCACCGTGGGCGACACGTTCACGGTCCGCCCCCCTAACAGCGGAGAGGTGATGAACCAGAACACCGGCAACGGGCAGGCACTCCTGGCTTTGCGGGACGCCGTGGCGCTGGATGGCTACACCCTGTCGGATGGTTATATCCCGGTTTTTTCAGCGGTTTCGTCCAGTATCCAAACGGCCAAGTCGGCGGCAACTTTTTCTCAAAGCGTGGCTGACACGGCAACCGCAGCCCGAGCCAATGCGGCAGGTGTCAATCTTGACGAAGAAGCAGCGCGGCTGTTGCAGTTTCAGCAGGCCTACCAAGCGTCTGCCAAGTTTTTGCAGACGGTTCAGTCGATTTTTGATACCTTGTTGCAGACCTTTCGTTGATTGAGAGGACACCATGAGCTATTTTCGAGTCAGCACGGCCAACAGCTACGACGCCACCATCAACCGCATCAACCAGCGGTCTTTGGAGCTCAGCCAGTCCCAAGAGAAGCTGTCTGCCGGCAAGCGGGTGTTGCGCGCCACCGACGACCCCGTGGCGGCCACGTTGGCCGAACGTGAAAGCAACCGCCTGCAAAGGGTTCAAGCCGACTTGAGGGCACTCGAGCGTTCCCGCTCTGCGCTTGAACAAGGGGAAGGCGCGGTCAGCGATGCGGTTGGCATCATGCATCGGATCAAAGAATTGGTGGTTCAAGGGGGCAACACATCGCTCTCAAATGGCGACCGTGCCAGCATCGTTCAGGAACTCCAGGGCTTGCGGGACCAGTTGATCAACCTGGCCAACGCCAAGGACAGTGAAGGCAACGCCTTGCTCGGTGGTTTGGGCGTTACCAACAGCATGGGCAAGCCCTTTGCCGATGTTTACGGCGGCAGTCAACCCAACGGTGTGCAGTTCCAGGCGGTGTCTGGCCAAGCCGCGTCCACTGAAACCGGGGTGCCCAATCGGGTGGATGGCAACTTTGCTTTCATGCGCAACCTCACAGGCAATGGGGTGTTCACCGTGCAACACGACACGGGCAATCTGTTGGTGAGCAATGGAGGGGTGTACGACACCAGTGCCTTGAATTCGAATGTCTTCCCTTACGACGATCAAGCTTCGACGCAAGGTTCGTACATGTTTGACGTGGTGGATGATGGCAATGTTCCCCCGCACCTGATTCTTGAAATCACCCGTTACGACAAGAACGGCACAGGCAACCAGCCTGCCGGTTCGGTGGACCTCGGCGAGTACACGCCGGGCACGTCAAAGCAACTCAACCACCTGTCGGTGCAAGTGGAGGGTGTGCAGCTCACGCTCAATGGCAATGCCGCCCCTGGCGACCGGTTCACCCTGGCGCCCAGCGAGCCGGGCGACTTGTTTGCCACTGTGCAGCGGGCGATTGACGCACTTTCGGCCACCGGTGGAGCGGGCAACCCCAACCCTTCTTCGCGCTTGACCCAGGAGCTCGACCGGGTTCACCAAGAAATGTCCACCGGTCTGGACCGACTGCTGTTGGTGCAAGGGCGCTTGGGCGAACTGCTTCGCCGTTCGGACGTGATCGATGGGCAACTCCAAACACGCGCCATGGACCACGAAAAAGCGCACTCCGACCTCACCGACCTCGACATGGTCAAAGGCATTTCCCAGTTCCAAAGCCAACAATTGGGCCTACAAGCCGCACTGCAATCCTACGGCCAGATTCAAAAACTGTCGTTGTTCCAGTACATTGCCTGATGTATGGCATTCAACATCCTGGCCCAACTCACACTGGCGTACCAACCCATATGGGGCCCCACCCGGCAGCTTGAGGCTGTGAGGCTGAGGGTGAGGGCTTTGCGCCCAGAAGCGGTGGACGCGGCGCATTTGCTGCACCTGCTTCAAAACGAATGGGCCGACCGTTCCCCCACTTTGGTGGTCTCGTTTGCCGATCGAGAGCTGTTGCTCCAGGCGTTGGCCCTGGATGCCGCCCCCGGTTTCTGGCTGGAATTGCCCGACCTGGGTGACTTTGCTCCGCCCCAGTACCACGAAGCCTTGGACCTTGCGACCGAACGCGGGCATCAGCTTTTGCAAATTTCGCCTTTGTCGCGGGCAACCCAGGCCACCGACCGTTTCAGGCACCTTTGCCACCTTTGGCCCCAAGAAGCGGCGCAGGCCGAGGTTGCGCACACAACGGGCGCAGCAAGCCCGGTACAAGCGGGGCACCTTTACCAAGGGCTGAGCAAAACAGCCTTGGCTGCCCATTGCCTTGACGTGGCCCGTGCCTGGGGCGTGTGTGGTTGGCCCTTGGCGAACACCCTGCGCTCCTACCACCCGCAAGGCGTGCCATTGGACAAATTGACCCTGGTGCGAGTGCAAAAAGCACTCCAAAAAGATGCGTCCATCGACCTCATTGAAGATGTGATCCATCAAGACCCAGTGCTCACCTACCGCCTGCTGCAGGTGGTCAATTCCCCTGTTTTTGGGGCCAAGCGCGAGATCGACACCATACGCCAGGCGTTGATGTTGCTGGGGCAAAAAAACATTCGTGACTGGTTGCAAGACCAACTGCCCAGCGCCTGCTCCGACAAGGACTTGCTGCCGGTGCGGCAAACCATGGTGCTGCGTGCCCGGTTGATGCAATACCTCATGTCCGCAGGGCCGCAGGTGGAGTTGCGCAACGAGATCTACCTCACCGGCTTGTTTTCGCAACTCGATCAGCTCCTCAACGAACCGCTGCCCAACGTTTTGCAACGGTTGCCTTTGCCCGACCGTTTGGTGCAGGCCCTGTTGCAGAACGAGGGGCCGTATTTTGCTTACCTCGATTTGGCGGTGCGGCTGGAGCATTTCGAGCGCATGGACCAAATTCCCGAAGCCTGCAGGGCCCACAACTTCGAACTTGACGACGTCAACCGCGCGTTGATTCGCATGCTGGCACATTGGAACAACGAAATTTAGCGCCGGTTTGAAATTTCGATTAGGTGAATTTATTTACCAATTCGTAATTTTGGGCTACATTCTTGCTCCAACAACACCTTGAGTGGTTGGAGACGAGTTGCATGCCCACCTACACCTACCCTGAGTTTCCCTACAAACCGCCGGTCGATCTGGCCGGCCACCAACCCCCAGTGCGCAAGCCCTTGGTGGTGATTGGCGCTGGGCCGGTGGGGTTGGCAGCCGCCATTGACGCCCGCTTGCACGGCCTGCCCGTGATCGTGTTCGACGAAGACAACAGCGTTTCGGTCGGTTCCCGGGCGGTGTGCTACGCCAAGCGCACTTTGGAAATCCTGGACCGCCTGGGTTTGGGCAATTTTGCGTGCGACAAAGGTGTGAGCTGGAACGTGGGGCGAACGTTTTTGGACGAAGAAGAGGTCTACCGCTTCGATTTGGTGCCCGAGCCGGGGCATCAACGCCCGGGCATGGTCAACCTGCAGCAATACCACTTGGAAGAAGCCCTGGTGGCGCGTGCCGTGGAGGTGGGCGTGGACCTGCGTTGGAAGCACAAGGTGGTGGGAGTGCAGGTGCTGGATGCGGCGCAAGGCGGTGGGGCGCGCGTGGCCCTGCAAACCCCCGACGGCGCTTTTGACGTGGATGCCGACTGGCTGATCGTGGCCGAGGGCGCCCGCAGCCCCACCCGCCGTCAGCTGGCGCTGGACGTGGAAGGCCAGGTCTTCCAAGACCGTTTCCTGATTGCCGACGTGGTCATGAAAGCGGACTTTCCGGCCGAGCGCCGATTCTGGTTCGACCCCCCGTTTCACCGCAACCACTCGGTTTTGCTGCACAAGCAGAGCGACAACGTGTGGCGCATTGATTTCCAGCTCGGTTGGGACGCCGACCCAGAAGAGGAAAAAAAGCCAGAAAACATACTGCCACGCGTGAAGGCAATGTTGGGCGACGACCGGGAATTCACCTTGGAGTGGGCCAGCATCTACACCTTTCAGTGCCGCCGCATGAAGCGTTTTCGCCACGGCCGCTTGCTGTTTGTGGGCGACGCGGCCCACCAAGTTTCACCGTTTGGGGCGCGTGGGGCCAACTCGGGCATCCAGGACGCGGACGACCTGATGTGGAAACTGGCCTTGGTGATGAAAGGCCAGGCCCCCGAGCATCTGCTGGAAAGCTACGACCAGGACCGCACCTACGCGGCCGACGAGAACATCCGCAACTCCACCCGTTCAACCGACTTCATCACCCCCAAAAGCCGGGTCAGCAAAACCTTTCGGCGCGCCGTTTTGCAACTGGCCAAACACCACCCGTTTGCCCGGAAACTGGTCAACTCCGGCCGTTTGAGTGTGCCCAGCTTCTTGGTGGATTCTGTGCTCAACACCCCTGATACAGAGCTCTTTGAAGGCCGCATGGTGCCCGGCGCGCCGCTGGACGACGCCCCGTTGCAGCACCTGGGCCGCTCCGGCTGGTTGCTCGCCCACGTGGGGCAGCGCTTTGTCTGCTTGGTGTTTTGCCAAGGCCCAGAGGGTGCTCCACTTGCAGACGACTTGGCCACCGCCCGCGCGCTCGCGGCCACCGTGCCCAGCGTGCACACCGTGTGGGTGCTGCCCCCCAACGCCCAGCCCGACCCCACTTGGCAAGGCGCAGACCGTCTGATTTGGGACCAACAAGGCCTGGTGGCCCAACGCCTCGACGCCCGGCCCGGCACCTGTTACCTGATCCGCCCCGACCAGCACGTGGCCGCGCGCTGGCGCAGTTTTCAGTCCTCGCAAGTGCTGGCGGCGTTGGCGCGCGCCACAGCACAAGGCGTTCAAATTTGAGGTTCCCCATGCCCTTGCAACTGCAACCCCATTTTGCCGAGCCCGGTCAGCGCTATTTTCGGGATTTCACCCCGGGCGATGACTTTTACGAAATGCTCATCAACGCTCACCGTGGTCTTGAAGACGAACAGAGCGAGTTGCTCAACGCCAAGTTGGTGCTTTTGCTTGCCAACCACATTGGCGATCTGACCGTGTTGCGCGAGGCCTTGGCGCTGGCCCGGCAAGACCTGCTGCCCTCCGCTGCTTGACCATTTTTTCGGGATTCGAGATGAAAATTCAACGCATACACCATGTGGCTTACCGCTGCAAAGACGCCAAAGAAACCGTGGAGTGGTACGTCAAACACCTGAACATGGACTTTGTGCTGGCAATTGCCGAAGATTTGGTGCCCTCCACCAAAGCCCCGGACCCCTACATGCACGTGTTTCTGGACGCCGGGCAAGGCAATGTGTTGGCTTTTTTTGAACTGCCCAACGCCCCGGCCATGGGCCGCGATGCAAACACCCCAGACTGGGTGCAACACATTGCATTCAAGGTGGACAGCCTGGCCGTGCTCGACGCAACCAAGCAACGCTTGCAAGCCGCCGGGGTGGACGTGGTGGGCCCCACCGACCACACCATTTTCAAAAGCATTTACTTTTTTGACCCCAATGGTCACCGCCTGGAACTGGCGGTCGATGTGGGCACGCCAGAGATGTACCAAAAGCTCGACGCTGTGAAATGGGACATGCTCAACGAATGGGCGCAAACCCGCCGCGCCCCCAAACACGCTGCCTGGATGCACGACAAAGAGTTTGTGCCCGTACCATAACGGCCATGCACACCACAGCCCTTGTTTTGTTTTCAGGCGGGCAGGACTCCACCACCTGCCTGGCCCATGCCCTGCAGCGCTACCAGCGCGTTGAAACGATTGGTTTTTTGTACGGCCAACGCCACATCGTTGAAATGGACGCGCGCCTGCGCGTGCTGGCCGAACTCCGGCAGCAATTTCCGGACTGGGCCGACCGTTTGGGCGACGACCACGTGCTGGACGTGGCGGTGCTGGGGCAGGTGAGTGAAACCTCGCTGACCCGAGACATGGCTTTTCAGATGGAGAGCAGCGGTTTGCCCAACACCTTTGTGCCTGGGCGCAACCTGGTGTTCTTAACGCTGGCCGCCGCTTTGGCCTACCGGCGCGGGCTGGAAGTGATCGTCACAGGCGTTTGTGAAACCGACTTTTCAGGTTACCCCGACTGCCGCGACGACACCATGAAAGCCATGCAAATTGCCTTGTCGCTGGGCATGGACCGCCGCCTGCTGATTGAAACACCTCTGATGTGGATAGACAAGGCCCAAACCTGGGCCTGGTTGCACCAGCTGGGGCAAGCCAGTGGCCAACCGCACGGGGGCGACGCGTTGGTGGACTTGGTGGTGGAACACACCCACACCTGTTACCTGGGCGACCGCGAGCACCGCCACGCTTGGGGCTACGGCTGCGGCAGCTGCCCCGCATGCGAGTTGCGGGCTCGGGGCTGGGCGCGCTTCAAAGGTTGCTGATACCGGCAGCCACATGTCCCGCCGGCACGTGGCGGGACGCATGTTCGATGTGCCCGGTTTGGTCGTCGAAAAAGAAATCGGGTTCAAATTCCCGCAGAAATTCGCCTTTGGGCAAACCGCCCAGAAACATGGCCTCGTCCACCTCGATGTGCCAGTCCATGAGTGTACGGATGGCCCGTTCATGGGCCGGCGCGCTGCGTGCCGTGACCAGTGCTGTTCGTATGTGCATGCGGGCTGTGCCTTCGCTTTGCAGGCGGTGCAGGGCTTCCAGCAGTGGTTTGAACGGCCCACCAGGCAAGGGCTGCGACGCTTTGCGCACCTCGTGTTGCTGAAAGGCGCTGAGGCCTTCAGCCTGGTACACCCGCTCGGCCTCGTCAGAAAACAGCACCGCATCGCCGTCAAAAGCTATGCGCACCTCGTGGGGGTGCGCGTCTGAGGCATGCACAGAATGCGGGTACACCTGCGCCGCGGGCACCCCGGCCTCCAGTGCAGCGCGCACGTCGCTCAGGTGGGTGGAAAGAAACAGGTTGGCCTTGAGGGGGCGCAAGTAGCGCCAAGGGGCCTGTCCGCGTGTGAACGCGCCCCGTTGTATGGGCAGGCCATAGTGCTGGGCCGATCGAAACACGCGCATCCCCGACACCGGGTCGTTGCGCGACAAAATCACCACCTCCACCCGCTGGTGCAGGGCATCGTTGAAGCTCAGCAGTTTTTGAACCAGCGAAAACGCCACCCCTGGCGCGGCAGGTTGTTCCAGCCGTTCCAGTTGCAGCTGCATGTAGGCCCGGTCGTCGTTTTCCTCGAAAACCCGGTTCTCTTCTTCAAAATCAAACAGCGCGCGTGACGATATGGCAACCACCAGCTGTCCGTCAAGGTTGATGGGCATGCGGTCTCCGGAGGGTGTTTATTTGACCAATTGGTTCAGCTGGATGATGGGCATGAGCACCGCCAACACAATCAGCAGCACCACCAGCCCCATGGCCACGATCAGCAGGGGTTCGAGCAAGGTGGCCAACCGCAAAGCACGCCGCTGCACTTCGGCCCCCAGCTGTTGGGCCGCGCGCTGCAGCATGGTGGGCAGTTGGCCGGTTTGTTCGCCCAAGCGGGCAAACATGGGCAACAGGGCCGGAAACCGCCCTTTGTTTGCCAGCGCCGATGCCAGCGGAGCACCTTCGCGCACCAGCACCAAGGCCTCCAGCGCGTCTTTGCGCAGCGCACGGTTGTGCAGGGTTTCCGCGGCGGTTTGCAGCGCTTTCAAAATCGGGACCCCGGCGCTGGCCAGCATGCCCAATGTGGCTGCAAAACGGGCTGCGTTGTAACCCCGTGCCAGCCTGCCCACCAAGGGCAAGGTCAGCCACAGGGCGTCCATGCGTTCACGCAAAGCAGGTCGCCTGCGGGCTTGGCCCAAAGCCACCACTGCTCCCGTGCACAGCAGCGCCAGCAACCAACCCCAATTGCGCAAAACGCCGCTCAGGGCCAGCATGAACACCGTGATGCCGGGCAGGGCGCGCTTGCTGCCCGCAAACACATTGGCCACCTGGGGCACCACGTAGGTCATCAAGAACACCACAATCACCGTGGCGAACGCCGTGACAATTAAAGGGTAAAGCGACGCAGAAATCAGCTTGTTGCGCAGGTTTTCCCGTTCTTCCAAGTCGTCTGCCAAACGCTCCAGCACTGCTCCCAGATTGCCACTTTGCTCACCTGCCGCTATGACAGCGGTAAAGGTGGCGTCGAACTCACGCGGGTGTTGGCCCAATGCACGTGCAAAACCCGACCCCGCGTTCACCTCTGCTCGCAAGCTGGCCACCAGGCCCTGTTGGGCGGGGTGTTCGGATTCTTCTGCCAAAGCACCCAAGGCGCGCTCCAGTGGCAGCCCCGAGTGCACCAAGCCCGCCAGCTGGCGGGTCCACACCGCCAAGGCGGTTGCGTTGAAAGTGCGTTTGGCCCAAAGGGTTTTGTTCCAGTTGGCTCCAGCCTCGGTTTCAGAGCCTTGTGTGGCCACCACCTCCAGGGGTATCAAACCTCTGGCGCGCAACGCCCCGCGCGCGGATTTGACCGTGTCCGCTTCCAGCAAGCCACTCGAGGGCTTGCCCCGGTTGTCGATGGCTTGGTAGGTGTACGCGGGCATGGGCGGATTCTAGCCCGCGGGGTTCAATCCCCTTGCGAACCGCGGTGTGCCCAGCCGGTGACGTGCTTTTCAACGTAGCTGAACAGCTCGTACATGGCCATGGCCATGGCACCCACCACCAGCAAACCGCTGAAGGCCAGGCCCATTTGCATGGCCGAACCTGCCGAAATCAGCAGGTAGCCGATGCCTTCGTTGGCTGCGGTCATCTCGCTGACCGTGGTGCCCACAAATGCCAAAGTAATGGCCACTTTGAGTGAGCCAAAAAAGTAGGGCATGGAACGGGGCAGACCCACTTTCACCAGCACGTCCCAACGCTTAGCGCCCAGCACGCGCAGCACGTCCTCCAGCTCGGGCTCCAAGGTGGCCAGGCCCGTGGCAATGTTGACCATGATGGGGAAAAAACTGATCAGGAATGCCGTGAGGATGGCCGGCCCCACGCCGATGCCGAACCACACCACCAAAATGGGAACAAACGCTGCTTTGGGCAGGGCGTTGAAAGCGGTCATCAGGGGGTACACGGCCGCGTAGGCCACCCGCGAACTGCCAATCAAAAAGCCCAGCAGCACCCCCACCACGATCGCGATGCCGAAACCGGCCATGGTCACCCAGAAAGTGCGCCAGGCGTGGCCCGCAATCACTTCTTTGAACTCAATGGTTTGTTCCCAAATGCGCGCCGGGCTGGGGAATATGAATTCAGAAACGTTGAGCAAGGTGGTGAGCAGTTGCCAAATCGCAATGATGGCGGCGAGCAACACCCAGGGGGACCAGCGTTCAATGGTTTTGCGGTTCATGGCGGGCCTTATTGGTTGATGACTGCGCCGGATTTGCGCATGGCGCCAATGTGGCCCCGCAACTCGTGCACGATGTTGGTGAACTCGGGTGTGTAGGTCACTTCCAGGTCTCGGGGCCGTGGCAAGTCAATGTTGCGCTTCACCACAAAACGCCCCGGGCCTTTGCTCATCACATAAACGGTGTCGGCCAAGAAAACGCTTTCGCGCAGGTCGTGTGTCACCAAAATCACATTGAATTTTTGGGTGGCGTGCAGGTCGCGCAGGGTGCACCAGAGTTCTTCCCGGGTGAAAGCGTCCAGCGCACCAAAGGGTTCATCCAGCAACAGCATTTTGGGCTCGTGCACCAGGGCGCGGCAAATGCTGGCGCGCTGTTGCATGCCGCCCGACAGTTCCCAGGGAAACTTGTTTTCGTACCCGGCCAAGCCCACCGTGGCCAGAAGGTTTCTGGCGCGTTCCGCGTACTCGGCCCGCTTGGCCTTGAAGTTCGACCGGTACGGCTCCACAATTTCCAGCGGCAGCAAAACATTGTCCAGCGTGGTGCGCCAAGGCAAAAGGGACGGCGCCTGAAACGCCATGCCAGAAATTTTCAGGGGGCCGTTGACCGCTTGACCATCCACCGCAATCGAACCCCGGCTGGGGCGCTTCAAGCCAGTGGTTAGCTTCATGAAGGTGGATTTGCCACAACCCGAAGGCCCCACTATGGCGATGAATTCGCCCTGCTGCACCTGCAAATTGATGTCTTCAACCGCGAACTGTTCTTTGGCCAGCAACTCGTCGTTGTAGGCCAGCCAAACATTTTGGAAATCGACAAAGGGCGCCGGCGCGGCAGGGTTCTGCATCTCAGGGTCTTTCTTATTTCTTGGCAGCGGGCAAGATGTTCAGCTCTGCAGCCGCAGGCAGCAAATTGCCGTTCCACACCGCGTTGGGGTTGACTCGGGTTTTGGTGGCATAGGCGTCAGACACTTGGCTGGCCATCAAGCTCATGCGTGCCGGGTTGATTTGACCAAAGCCCTCTTTGCGCGCATCGGGGCTGGCCACAACCGAGTCGATGGCCAGTTGCAGGCGGCGTGTTTCCAGCGCCACGTTGATGATGCCATCGCGTGCCCTGACGGTTTCAATGGCGGCTGCGGGGTTGGCAATAACTTCCTTGGCACCTTTGGCAAAGGCACTCAGGAAAGACTTGATGGCACCGGGATTTTCTGCAATCAGTTTGGGGCTGGCAATGATGACGTTGCCGTAGAGCTTGACGCCAAAGTCAGCAAATGGCATCACCACCACTTCTTCGGTTTTGGCGCCCCGCGCTTCCAGGTTGAGCAAAGAGGTGAAAGAGAACCCTGTGATGGCGTCAATATCGCCACGCATCAGCATGGTTTCGCGCAGCGGCGGGTCCATGGACGTCCAGGCGACGTTCGAGACGTTGTTGGCTTTTTGGAAGATGGGGAAGGCTTTGCGCCCTGCATCGAACACCGGAGCCCCCAGCTTCTTGCCGTTCAAGTCGGCTGGTTTGGCAATGCCTGACTTTTTAAGCGCCAACACCGCGGCCGGGGTGTTGTTGTAAACCATCATCACCGCCACAGGTTTGTTGGGGGCGTCGGGGTTGTTGGCGTGAAACTCCATCAAGGCGGCCATGTCGGCAAAGCCCAAATCGTAGGTGCCAGAGGCCACGCGGGTCACGGTGCCACCCGAGCCGTTGCCGGAATCAATCGTTACATCCAAACCCGCCGTCTTGTAGTAGCCTTTGGCGGCAGATTGCAAAAACAAGGCTGCCGGGCCTTCAAAACGCCAGTCGAGCTGGAACTTCAGTGGGGTTTGGGCGTGGGCTTGTCCCAGAAAGGCGGTCACTGCCAAAGCGGCGGCGGTGTGCAATAAGTGGCGTTTGTTCATGGGGGCTCCTGAAAATGGCGTAAATGGACGCATCGCCCCAAAGGGGGCTGTGTACTGCAAGCCACTGTGACGCAAAAAGGGTGCCAACCCCTTTTTCTGCAGATATTGCGCACAAGGCTGTATACAGCCCAGCGATTGTGCGTTGTGTGCTCCGCAATGGGCATCCCGATTTACCCTGAATGGTGCATGTCGCACCAAAAGCAACAGCCCCGTGAAAGGGGCTGTTGGTTGCCGAGAACAACCTCGTGTTTCAGTGGGCTTCGGCTTGTTTGGCGGCCTGCACGGCTGCCGCTTCGTCGGCTTTGCCGCCATTGAAGTACAAATTCAAAGCCACGGCGCTGATGGAGGCCAGCAAAATCCCGGATTCAATCAGCGGGTGCAAACCGTGGGGCATCCACTGTTTGAAGTTGGGCGCCACCAGCGGAATCATGCCAAAACCGACCGATACCGCAACAATGAACAGGTTGTTTCGGTTGGTTTTGTAGTCCACCCCGGCCAATATGCGAACCCCTGTGGCGGCCACCATGCCAAACATCACCAGACCCGCGCCCCCCAGCACAAAGGTGGGCAGCGACTCCACCAACGCCGCCATTTTGGGCAGCAAGCCCAGCACAATCAAGATGATGCCGCCAGCCACGCACACAAAGCGGCTGCGCACGCCCGTAACGCCCACCAGGCCCACGTTTTGCGAGAAGCTGGTGTACGGGAAGGTGTTGAAAATACCGCCGATCAAGGTGCCCAGGCCGTCGGTGCGCAAGCCAGCAGTCAGTGCGTTTTGGGTGACTTTGCGCTCAGTCATCTCGCCCAGGGCCAAAAACATCCCGGTGGATTCGATCATCACCACAATCATCACCAGTGTCATGGTCAGAATCAGGATGGGGTCAAACACCGGTGTGGCAATTTCGAAAGGCAGCACCAGGTCGAACCAACCCGCTTTGCCGACTTTTTCAAACGTCATCAGGCCGGCTGCGGTGGCAATAACGCCCCCCACCACAATGCCCAACAGCACCGAAATATTCGCCACAAAGCCTTTGGCAAACTTGGCAATCAGCAAAATCGACACCAGCACAATGCTCGCAATCAGTATGTGCATGGGTTGGGCGTATTTGGGGTTGGGCATGCTGCTGGCCAGCGACAGGCCTTTGGGCAGTTCCGGTACCGTGCCCTGACCCGCCAGCGCAGTCACGTCGGCCAGCCATTTGGCGTGGTCGGGGTTGACCATGCTCGGGGCGGTGGGGCCGAAGGGGTTGCCAAAAATCCAGTTGATGCCAATGCGCATGAGGCTGATGCCAATGACCGCGATGATGGTGCCGGTGACCACCGGCGGGAAGAAGCGCAGCATGCGGCTGACCACCGGCGCAATCAAAATGGAAATCACCCCGGCACCAATGATGGCTCCAAAAATCAACCCCGCACCTTCTACGCCCGGGTTGTTGTTGGCCATGGCCACCATGGGGCCCACGGCGGCAAAGGTCACGCCCATCATCACCGGCAGCTTGATGCCAAACCACTGCGTGGCCCCCAAAGATTGAATCAGGGTGACCAGGCCACAACAGAACAGATCGGCCGAGATCAGCATGGCCACTTGTTCTGGGCTGAGTTTGAGTGCACGGCCAACGATGAGCGGAACGGCCACCGCGCCTGCGTACATGACGAGCACGTGTTGCAGACCCAAAGCGGCCAATTTGCCGCTGGGCAGGCGTTCGTCAACAGGATGAACGGATGAGGACATGAAAAGAGTCTCCGAGACGGTTAAAGCAGGTTTTACTTTGAGGATCGCATGCAAAACTGTATACAAATTATGTGTACAAAAAATCCAAATGTCAGCGCGGGAAAACCCTGATGGGACGGCATAGAACAAAAAAAGCGCCCGAAGGCGCTTTTGAGAGGTGGGGCGGGGTGGCTTACTTGGTGCTGCTGGCAGCTGCTGCCAAAGCCGTCATGTTGAGCACGCGCCGCACGGTGGCCGCCGGCGTGAGGATGTAGGCCGTCGCTGCGGCCCCCATCAACATCGGGCCCACGGTCACGCCCCCGCTGGTGGTGGTTTTGAGCACGTTGTACAAAATATTGGCCGAGTCCAGGTTGGGGCAGATCAACAGGTTGGCCGACCCGGTCAGGGTGGAATCGGCCACATAGGCGTTGCGGATTTCAGGCTGCAGGGCCGCGTCGCCGTGCAGTTCGCCGTCGCATTCAATGTCGGGGTGCTGGGCCACGAACAGGTCGCGGGCCAGGCGCATTTTGCGGGCCGACGCGCGCTTGGATGAGCCAAAGCTGCTGTGCGACAAAAACGCCACTTTGGGCGGAATGCCAAAGCGTTGCACCTCTTGCGCGGCCATCCAGGCAATTTCGGCCAGTTGTTCGGCGCTGGGGTCTTCGTTCACATAGGTGTCTGCAATAAAGAGGGGGCCTTGTTGCGTCATCAGTGCGTTGACGGCTGCGTAGTTGGTCACGCCCGCCTTCTTGCCCAAAATGCTGTCGATGCGTTCAAGGTGTGTGGTGTAAGTGCCCACCAGGCCACAGATCAGGGCATCGGCATCGCCCAGGCTGACCATGAGTGAGCCGATGATGGTGTTGGAGCGGCGCACAGCGGCCTTGGCCACTTCGGGCGTGGCGCCGTTGCGCTTCATCAGGCGGTGGTAGTGTTCCCAGTACTGGCGAAAGCGCGGGTCGTCTTCGGGGTTGACGTTTTCAACGTCCACCCCCAGGCGCATGCGCAGACCGGCTTTTTCAATGCGGGCCGCAATCACCGCAGGGCGGCCAATCAGGATCGGGGCTGCCAAGTGGTCGTCGATGGCTATTTGTGCAGCGCGCAGGGCGCGCTCGTCTTCGCCATCGGCGTAAGCCACGCGTTTTTTGTTGTCCGGCAGGGCCTTGGCGGTGTTGAAAATCGGCCGCATCAGCAGGCCGGTTTGGTACACAAACCGGCTCAGGCTTTCTTTGTAGGCCTCCATGTCCGCAATCGGCCGCGCCGCCACGCCCGAATCGGCCGCTGCTTGCGCCACCGCTGGCGCAATTTTCAAAATCAGGCGCGAATCAAACGGTTTGGGAATCAGGTACTCCGGCCCGAACACCAGTTCTTGCCCGGCGTAAGCAGCGGCCACCTCGTCGCTGATCTCGCTTTTGGCCAGGTCGGCAATCTGGCGCACACAGGCCAGCTTCATTTCTTCGGTGATTTTGGTGGCGCCGCAATCGAGCGCCCCCCGGAAGATGTAAGGGAAACACAAAACGTTGTTGACCTGGTTCGGGTAGTCCGAGCGGCCGGTGGCAATGATGCAGTCTGGCCGCGCCAACTTGGCGAGTTCTGGGCGGATTTCGGGTTCTGGGTTGGCCAGCGCCAGAATAATGGGCTGGGTGCCCATGGTTTTGACCATGTCCACCGTCATCACGCCGGGGGCGGAACAACCCAAAAACACGTCGGCGCCCTGTACCGCATCGGCCAGGGTGCGCGCTGCGGTGGTGCGGCAATAACGTTGCTTGGAGGCATCCAGCTTGCCGGCTTTGGCGTCGTCACGTTCGGTCTGGATCACGCCCTTGGAGTCACACACCAAAATGTTTTCCACCTTCACGCCCAGGCCCACCATCACGTCCAGGCAGGCAATCGCGGCGGCACCCGCGCCAGAGACGGCGATCTTGACCGCGCCAATGTCCTTCTTCACCAGTTCCAGACCGTTCAACAGCGCGGCGCTGCTGATGATGGCGGTGCCGTGCTGGTCGTCGTGGAACACCGGAATGTTCATGCGTTCGCGCAGCTTTTTCTCGATGTAAAAGCACTCAGGCGCCTTGATGTCTTCGAGGTTGATGCCGCCCAAGGTGGGCTCCATGCTGGCAATGATGTCCACCAGCTTGTCTGGGTCGCGCTCGGCCAGTTCAATGTCGAACACGTCGATACCGGCGAATTTCTTGAACAGGCAGCCCTTGCCCTCCATCACCGGTTTGCCCGCCAACGGGCCAATATCGCCCAGGCCCAGCACTGCGGTGCCATTGGTGATCACGCCCACCAGGTTGCCGCGGCTGGTGTAGTCAGCGGCCTTGGTGGGGTCGGCCTGGATTTCCAGGCAAGGAAAAGCCACACCGGGCGAGTAGGCCAAAGAAAGGTCCCGCTGGTTCGAGAGCGGCTTGGTCGGGTTGACCGATATCTTGCCCCGTTGAGGTGAGCGGTGGTATTCCAGGGCGGCTTCGCGCAGGGCTTGTTCGGCGGGTGTCATGTTTTTGTGCCTCCAGGTGGGAAAGGTTGTTTTGGGTAGCTTGTTTTGGCAAGTGTAACTTTGATGTAACTCAGATCACCCCGGCCAATGAGCGACTGTTGGTAGAGGCAGTCGATACAATCGACGCATGAATTGGCCGCTTCGCAAACGCTCATTTGCTGCACGGTTTGCCGTGTGGGTTTGGGTGCTCGCGGCGCTGCTGCCGGGCGCCCGGCAGGCGCTGGCAGGTTTGCAGGGCCCGGGGTTGGCGTTCGAGGTTTGTTCCAGCACGGGCGTTGTGGGCTTGCCGAATGACGATGGGCCGGCTGCCAACATGGGCGCCATGGATTGCGCTTGGTGCCTTGTTGCCCACCACAGCGCCTTGCCACCTCCCACTGGCTTTGCGCACTTGCCTTTGGTTTCGCAAAGGTTTTTGCTGCGCACCGCTGGCCTGGCCTGGGTGTACGCTTTCACCGGGCACGCGGTCCAGCCCAGGGCCCCGCCAATTTTGTCCTGAAACAGTGCGGGCCCTGCGGGGCCATCAGGCTTGGGGCGGCTTTTGAGGCCGCCGGGCGCGGCTGCTTGCCGTGCAAAATTTGTTCAAAAATCAGGATGATTGCGATGAAAAATTGGTTGTTTGCATTGGTGTTAGGTGGCTTTTTTGCGCCCACTTGGGCTCAGGCCCCAGGGGTGAAGGTGGAAGATGCGTGGGTGCGTGCGACCGTGGCCCAGCAAAAAACCACGGGCGCCTTTATGCGGCTTACCGCCGACAAAAACGCCAAACTGGTGGGCGTGCTTTCAGCGGTGGCTGGGGTGGCCGAAATCCACGAAATGGCCATGGAAAATGACGTGATGCGCATGCGCGCGGTCGGCAGCGTGGCGTTGCCGGCGGGCAAAACCACCGAACTCAAACCCGGTGGTTACCACCTGATGTTGATGGACTTGAAGCAGCCTGTGAAGGTGGGTGACGCGGTGCCCCTGACTTTGGTGTTTGAAGACGCGGCGCAAAAACGCAGCACGCTGGAGCTGAAATTGCCCGTGCGGGCGCTCGGAGGCGCTTCAATGGACAAATCGGAGGCCATGAAGCACGACATGTCGTCCCACGGCCATGACGAAGCAGGGCATGGCGGCCACAAACACTGAGCCGCTTGTGACTTGACGCGGGGGTTTCAGGCGCTGTGGGCAGCGGGTGCCGGGGGTGCGCTGGCGCCTGAGCCGCGTTCAAACGTCACCACATGGTCCATTGCGGCGCGTATGCCTATCCATTCTCCAACCTCGTGGTTGTGGTGCGAGGGCACATGCGTCATCAGCGTTTCGCCGCTGACCAAGCGCAGGGTGTACAAAAATTCGGATCCGCGAAACGCCTTGCGCACAATTTGCGCTTTCACCGGGGCGTCGTCGTCGTGAACGATGTCATCGGCGCGCAACAGCAAATCGCACAGGCCACCCACATAAGCCGACGGCAGCGGGCATTCCTCCACCCCTCGCAGTGGCCCCAGGGGGGTGTGCACCACGGTTTCTGCGCCTTCTTGGTGAATTTGGGCCGGAGCAAACACCCCGTGCCCAATGAATTCCGCCACAAACCGGGTGGCCGGCCGGTGGTACAGGGCGTAGGCGTCGTCCCACTGGTGCAAATGGCCCTGGTGCATCACGCCAATCACATCGCCTATGGCAAATGCCTCCAGTTGGTCGTGGGTCACAAACAGCGCAGTGGTTCCGGCCGCTTTGATGATGTGCCGCACCTCGTGGGCCAGCCTTTCGCGCAGGTCCACGTCAAGGTTGGAGAAAGGTTCATCCAACAACAACAAGCGTGGCTGAGGTGCCAGGGCGCGCGCCAGCGCCACCCGTTGTTGTTGCCCCCCCGACAGCTCGTGTGGGTAGCGCGCTTGCATGCCTTCCAGGCCCACCAGGGTCAGCACATCGGTCACCCGTTTTTGGCGCTCGCTGCCAGCCAGGTGTTTGATGCCGAAGGCCACGTTGGTGGCCACGTCCATGTGCGGAAACAGGGCGTAGTCTTGAAACACCATGCCAATGCGGCGTTGCTCGGGGGGCAAGTGGGTGCTTGCGCTGCTGACCAGGCTGTCTTCAAGCCATATTTGCCCGCCGCTGGCGCGCTCCAAGCCGGCCACCGCACGCAGCAAAGTGGTTTTGCCGCAACCTGAAGGGCCGATCAGCACACCAATTTCTCCGGCGCGCAAGCCCAAAGAGACGCCATCCACCGCGGCTTGGCTTGCGCCCGGGTAGCGTATGGAAAGTTGGGCCACATTCAGAAACATGGTTGCCATTGTAGATAATGACAATTCTCATTTGCATTGATATGGCTCAATTCCCTTTGCGTTTTTGGCGTTGGTGGCCGCAGGCAGCGCTGGTGCTGTTGGCGGCGGTGCTGGTGTTGCCTTTGCTTGCCTTGGCCGCAGCATGGCTGCAATGGGATGCCCAGGCCGCCGAGGTGTGGCAGCAAATGTGGCAGACCGTGCTGCCCGATTACATGGCAACCTCGGTCCTGTTGTGTGTGGCGGTGGGTGCAGGCGTTGCTTTGGTGGGCATGGGCACCGCCTGTGCAGTCACCTTGTTTGACTTTGCGGGCAGGCGCTGGCTGGAGTGGGCTTTGCTGTTGCCTTTGGCCATGCCGGCTTACGTCACGGCCTACGCCTACACCGATTTTTTGCAGTTTTCAGGGCCCCTGCAAACCTTGTTGCGCGAGACGTTGGGCTGGCAAGGCAGGGTTTTCCCAGAGGTGCGCAACGTCTGGGGGGCGGTTTGGGTGTTTACCTTTGCGCTCTACCCTTATGTGTATTTGCTCGCCCGAACCGCCCTGGGCGAGCGGGCCACGCTGTTGATGGAGGCCGCTCGCTTGTTGGGTGCGCCCATGCTTCGGCGGGTGCGCGAGGTCGCGTTGCCATTGGCTCGCCCGGCGGTGGCGGCAGGCGTGGCACTGGCCCTCATGGAAACGTTGGCTGACTTTGGGGTGGCCAGCTACTTTGGCATCCAAACTTTCACTGCCGGCATTTACAAGGCGTGGCTGGTGATGGACAACCGGTTTGCTGCCGCACAGCTCGCCACCTTGTTGCTGGTCACAGTGGCTTTGCTGCTGTGGCTGGAGCACAACGCCCAGCAACGCATGCGCTTTGTAACGACCCGGGGCCAAGGTGCTGGCACCTCAGAGGCACAACCCACGCGGTTGCTGGGCCGTTCGGCGTGGGGCGTTTGGTTGCTGTGCGCCGTGCCGGTGCTGATGGGGTTTGTGCTGCCGGTGCTGTTCATGCTGCGCCCCCTGGTCGGGGGGTGGGAAGAGTTGCCGTGGGGGTCGTTTTGGGTGTGGGCCCGCAACAGCTTGTGGCTGGCCGGCTTGAGCGCTGTGCTGGCTACTGCCGTGGCTTTGACTCTGGCCTACGCGCAGCGCATGCGGCCCAGCTATTTGACCCGGCAGGTGGTGCAGTTGGCCGGCTTGGGCTATGCGGTGCCCGGGGCGGTGGTGGTGGTGGGGCTGCTGTTGCCAGTGGGGTGGTTGCAGAACGCCTGGCCCCAAAGCAGTGTCGGTTACTGGCTCACGGCCACCATTTTGGGGTTGCTCTGGGCCTACTTGGTCCGGTTTGCGTCGGTGGCGCTGCAGTCGGTGCAAAGTGGCTATGCGCGCATTCCCGCCAGCCTGGACGATTCGGCCCGCATGCTGGGCTCCACCGGCTGGGGCTTGTTTGCCCAAGTGCACTGGCCCATGCTCAAAAGGTCCACCCTGGCCGCGGGCTTGCTCGTGTTTGTGGACGTGATGAAAGAACTGCCGGCCACCCTGGTGTTGCGGCCTTTCAACAGCGACACCTTGGCGGTGGTGACCTACCAACTGGCCCGCGATGAAAGGTTGGGCGAGGCTGCCTTGCCTGCGCTGACCCTGGTGTTGGTGGGTTTGTTGCCCGTGATCCTGCTGAGCAAAGCCCTGCGCCAGCCTGCCCCTTAAAATGAAGGGTTAGTCACCCTACCAAGACCATGACACAGCCGTCCGCTACCCCCGTGGCCTCCGTTGCCGACATCCGCAAGACCTTCCTGGACTTTTTTGCCTCCAAGGGCCACACCGTGGTGGCGTCCAGCCCGCTGGTGCCCGGCAACGACCCCACGCTCATGTTCACCAATTCGGGCATGGTCCAGTTCAAGGACGTGTTTTTGGGCACCGACAAGCGAAGCTACGTGCGCGCGGCTTCGGTGCAGGCGTGCCTGCGCGCCGGCGGCAAGCACAACGACCTGGAAAACGTGGGCTACACCGCCCGCCACCACACCTTCTTTGAGATGCTGGGCAACTGGAGCTTTGGCGACTACTTCAAGCGCGAAAGCCTGAAGTGGGCCTGGGAGCTGTTGACCGAGGTCTACAAACTGCCCAAAGAGCGCCTGCTGGCAACGGTGTATGCCGAGGACGACGAAGCGTTTGACATTTGGACCAAAGAAATTGGCCTGCCGCCCGAGCGCGTGATCCGCATTGGTGACAACAAAGGCGGGCGCTACAAGAGCGACAACTTCTGGATGATGGCAGATACGGGTCCGTGCGGCCCTTGTTCTGAAATTTTCTATGACCACGGCGACCACATTCCCGGCGGTCCCCCGGGCAGCCCGGAGGAAGACGGCGACCGCTTCATCGAGATCTGGAACAACGTGTTCATGCAGTTCAACATGGACGAGACCGGCGCTGTGACGCCGCTGCCCGCGCCCTGTGTGGACACCGGCATGGGCCTGGAGCGCTTGGCCGCCATCC
>JACCDQ010767051.1_pt1 | contig 27694 bp, 28 predicted proteins | sample 7446031 | NCBI WGS metagenome assembly JACCDQ01 (sample SAMN15323442, study PRJNA562643) | freshwater metagenome | isolation source: river surface water | place: USA:Blue River Watershed | collected 2017-08-17 | reverse complement strand
CTATTGATTTCATGACCATCTGTGCATCCTCAGCAGGCAAAATCGCCACAACTGTGGCCATTCCATCAGCCTCTGGATAGCAAGAGACTCGACGTGAATCCCTTGCTTTCGAAACGATCTCTTCAAAATCTTCTGGGGAAAACTTTGCAATTGTTGTCTTTACCTTATTCGCAACCTGACCAGGAGTATGGAACTCCGCATGAGCCAATGCTGCTTGCTCAACTCTGAAAACGCCTTCTTCACTCAATCCATTTCGAATTGCAGTTGCTGTTTCCTTTGCAATAACAGTGGCATGTGCTGCAGAAATTTCACCAGAAGCAAGTGCAGAGATCGTATTAGGCAAATGTCCAACTAATACCCGCGCTACATCTATTCGATTTTGTGCCGTAGTAGGAGATAAACGCAAAGCGGTCGCTACATCCTCGCGTTCTTCATCATCTACGCAGTTGAATACTCCGCCATCCTCGTTTGGCTCTTCGCCCGCGATTGCAACTAGAGCCTCTTGTTTTAATGCGTAGAACCAAGACTCCTGTCGATCTAGTGCTGCTAAGTAATCAACCTTCGCTGAAGCACTGAGCATTCTCGGATTGATCTCAATTAATTCACCAAGCACCTTGTAACCAGGGGTCGCTTTCAATAAATCAGTAACCTCAACATCAAGGATCTCTGTTGGAATTCGAAGCGCGGTTGTCATGAACCGAACTATTTACTTGGGCACCGACAACTTCAAAAGTTATTCACATGCTGCTCAATCGCGGTAAAGAGTTCTTCGAAATCGTATCTTTGTCCTAAGTGTCCAGAACGTTTCAGTGAAGTTGGAACAACAAGGCCCTGGATTTCGATGAACTGCTTTACAAGATTGAGCCTTTACAGCTGTGGATTAACCCTCTTGCATGTCAGTAGGCGCACCATGAACATCAAGAATCTCAGTTGCCGCAGGCTTTGAATCTCCGCCCAACTTTGCACCCTCGCCACTGCGATTCAACGGAGCCTTTGGCTTCGCATCATCCTTATAAATCGCTGGAATTGAGCCCAGTAATCCCTTTTGGAAATCCTCAAATGCCTGCAGAACTTCGCGCTTTGTATTCATAACAAAGGGCCCCATCCAGGCAACAGGCTCTTTAATTGGAGCTCCACCAAGAATAAATAGTTCAAGCTCTGGAGAACGTGCTTCTTGTTGGTTAGCAGCGCGCACAACAATTGTGTCGCCTTCACCAAAAACAGTCAGCTGACCTGTTTGCACTGGGCGAGATTCATCGCCAACAAATCCATGTCCTGCCATGGTGTAAACCAATGCGTTGTAATCCTTGCGCCAAGGCAAACGAAGTTCTGCACCAGCTGCAACAGTTGCATGCAACAAAGTAATTGGAGTTTGTGTTGAACCCGGACCAAAGTGACCGGCAACGTCACCCGCGATTACACGCAATAGCGCGCCGCTATCTGCAGATGACAGCAACGCAACATCCTTTGCACGAACATCTTGATAAGCAGGTGGAGACCACTTCTTAGCTGCAGGCAAGTTAACCCACAACTGGAATCCGTGGAACAAACCACCTGACATAACCAAACTCTCTGGTGGAGTTTCAATGTGAAGAATTCCTGCGCCTGCAGTCATCCACTGTGTGTCGCCATTTGAAATCGTTCCACCACCACCATTGTTATCTTGGTGATCAAAGATTCCATCAATAATGTAAGTAACTGTTTCAAATCCGCGGTGTGGGTGCCAAGGAGTTCCCTTTGGCTCACCTGGTGCGTACTCAACCTCACCCATTTGATCTAAGTGAATAAATGGATCGAGCTCTGCTAAATCAACACCCGCAAATGCGCGACGAACTGGGAAGCCTTCACCTTCAAAGCCTTGTGGCGCGGTCGTAATGCTCTTCACCTTGCGCGCTTGTGCACCAGGAACTTCGCTTACACGAGGTAATACGGTGATGTCGCTGACGGTTACTGCTGGCATTTCGATCTCCTTAGTTCAGGATTCAAGGTTAATTGAACTTTCAACTACCAGCAACCTGAGCGCATTCCTTGTAAAGCAGCCCTTTGAAATCCAGGGCCTCGGCCACATCAACAAAGACAAAAACACCGAGGACGGTTGAGACAAAGATACGATTTCAAAGAACTCTTTACTTCGGAATGCTTTCGAAGTTACGACTAGAGCGCTTTGAGTGCTGAAACAACCTTGGTCAATGAAGCCTTCGCGTCACCGAACAAAAGCATTGTCTTTGGATCGTAGAGAAGCTCGTTCTCGATGCCAGCAAAACCTGGGCGCATTGAACGCTTCAGGAAGATGATGTTGGCTGCGTGGTTAACTTCAAGAATTGGCATTCCATAGATTGGGCAACCAGGTGTTGTTTGTGCTGCTGGGTTAACAACATCGTTTGCACCGATAACGATCGCAACATCTGTCTGACCAAATGTTGGATTAACTTCATCCATCTCAGCTAATTGATCGTATGGAACATTTGCCTCTGCAAGAAGAACGTTCATGTGTCCTGGCATGCGACCTGCAACCGGGTGAATACCGTATGCAACATCTATGCCCTTAGAGATCATCAGATCTGCAAGTTCGCGAACTGTGTGCTGTGCTTGTGCAACTGCAAGACCAAATCCTGGAACGATAACAACGCGACGTGCGTAGTTAAGCAAGATTGCAACATCATCAGGTGATCCGGAACGCACTGGGCGTTCTTCGCCAGCTGCTGCAACATCTTGAGGCTTTGCGGTAAATGCACCAAACAAAGTACCGAATAGTGAACGTCCCATCGCCTCTGCCATCAAACGGGTCAAGATAGTTCCCGATGCACCAACAAGGGTTCCGGCAATAACCAGCAACGTCGAGTCCAAAACATATCCGCTGGCCGCCACTGTTAAACCAGTGAATGCATTTAGCAATGAGATAACGATTGGAACATCTGCGCCACCCACTGGCAGTACGAAAAGCACACCAAAGAGCAGCGATAAACCAGCCAAAATCAGTAGCGGGGTAGTGCCAAGTGAGTTAACAACCCATCCGCCCACGCCAAGAACTGAAACCAAGGTGGCAGCAATAACAAAGCGACCCGCTGGGAAAATTACTGGGCGAGTAGTCATCAGCTCCTGAAGCTTCATGAAGGTAATCACAGAGCCGCTGAAAGATACGCAACCAACAATTACCGTGAAAACGGTAAAGATAACATCTGCTGTTGTGGCTGTGTCACCAAGGTTGAGGTATTCAACGATCGCAACAAGCGCAGCCGCTCCACCACCAACACCATTAAAGAGTGCAACAAGTTGCGGCATCTGTGTCATTTGAACTTTGCGCGCTGCAGGAACGCCAATAATTAAACCAATAGCCATTGCACCAAGAATCCATCCAAGGTTGTTCAACGGCAAAGAAGACTCAGGGCCTACATAAAAGAAGACAACCAGAGTTGCAAGGGTTGCACCAAAGGCACCGATCAAATTACCTCGACGTGCAGTCTTTGGGTGAGACAAACCCTTAAGAGCAAGAATAAAGGCAACACCTGCGGCCAAACCGATGAGGTCATACAAAGTGCGGCTCATTTTTTATTTCCTTTGAACATCTCAAGCATTCGGTCGGTTACAACAAAACCGCCCACCATGTTGATCGTTGCCAAAATAATTGCTGCGACTGAAAGCCCAAGCTCAAGGTTAGTTTCACTGTGATCGGCCACGATGATCGCGCCAACCAAGATAACTCCGTGAATCGCATTTGCACCTGACATCAGTGGTGTGTGCAGAGTTGATGAGACCTTTGATACAACTTCAAAACCAACAAAGACCGCCAACACAAAGATCGAAACAATTGCCATCGGTTCCATTACTTTGCTCCTCTTCGTGATCCACCATGTGTAACAGCAGCTCCGTTGATAATTTCATCCTCAAAATCAAGGTTAAATGCCACCTTTTGATCATCCTTTGCAGGCACTGTAAATAGTGAAAGCAGGTTCACAACATTTCGTGAATATAGGAATGATGCGTGGAAGGGCAGCTGGCTAGGCACATCTTTGCCGCCCCAAATGCGAACTCCGCCCGATGTTTCAACAATTTCACCAGGCTTTGATCCTTCAACATTGCCACCTGTTTCTGCGGCAAGGTCGATGATGATTGTTCCTGGAGCCATCGAATCCACCATCGCTTGTGTCATCAATCGTGGAGCTTGGCGTCCTGGAACAGCGGCTGTTGTAATAACTACATGTGACTTTGCAATGTATGGAGTTAAGAGTTCACGTTGCTTAGCAGCGCGATCCTCAGTCATCTCACGTGCATAACCACCAGCACCTTCAAGCGCTTCTAGTTCAAGTTCAATAAAGGTTGCGCCCATTGAACGAACTTCATCGGCAGATGCAGGACGAACATCGTATGCAGAAACAACTGCACCTAAACGTCGAGCCGTTGCAATCGCCTGTAATCCTGCAACACCAGCACCAAGTACAAGTACCTGTGCCGGAGTAACTGTGCCCGCTGCTGTCATCAGCATTGGGAAGAATCGTGGTGAAAGTTCAGCGCCAACAATTGCGGCACGGTAACCAGCACACAACGCCTGTGAAGTAAGAGCATCCATTGACTGCGCACGTGAAATACGTGGCACAAGTTCAAGAGAAAACGCAGTAACTCCTGCAGCAGCTGCAGCATCAATTGAATCAACCGCGGTTACTGGAGATAAAAATGAGATTGTGATTGCGCCCTTTTTCAAAGTTGCCATCTGTTGCGCCGTCAAAGGTTGAACTGAAAGAACCACATCGGCATCTGCAAGAACATCGCCTTGCTTCACAGTGGCACCAGCTGTCGTAAAGTCAGCATCTGATGCTTGTGAATGGGTACCCGCGCCAGCTTCGATAACTACATCGAGACCTAAACGAGTTAATTTATTGATGACATCAGGGACAAGCGCAACGCGCTTTTCTCCCTCTTTGATTTCCTTCGGGACGGCTACGCGCATGTGCTAAATGTTAGTGCGTGAAGCCCTTCAAGTCACCATTTACAAGGTGGTACAGAATGGATTGAATGGTTGTTCGACGGTGATATGCCTCTCGCCAAATAACTGAGCGGGGACCATCGATGACTGAAGCCTCAACCTCTTCACCACGGTGAGCAGGTAAACAATGCATGAACAAAGAATCCTTGGCAGTTAACTTCATCAAATTTTCTGTCACTGCAAATGGTGAGAGTGCCAGCACCTTCTCCGCGCGATCTGATTCAGAATCACCCATCGACATCCAGACATCTGTGTAGAGAACAGATGCATCTTTGGATGCAGCCTCTGGATCATTTGAAATCTCAACTGTTCCGCCACTATTTGCTGCAATGTTTTTTGCAACTGCAACCACAACAGGATCTGGTGCCCATTTACCTGAAGGTGTTGCTGCAACAACATGAGCTCCCATGATCGCGCCCATGATTAACCAGGCATGAGACATATTGTTTCCATCGCCAAGGTATACAAATTTGCGACCAGAAATATCTGTTCCAAATTTTTCGCGAATTGTTAACCAATCTGCAAGCAACTGAGTTGGGTGATCAACATCTGTCAATGCATTGATCACTGGAATCGATGCGTTTGCGCCAAGTTCGTCGACATCAGATTGTGCAAAGGTACGAATGATTAAAGCGCTGCAGTATCCGCTAATGATTCGAGCAGTGTCAGCGATAGTTTCTCCACGGCCCAGCTGCAGTTCATCTCCGCGAATAAAGATCGGTGTGCCACCAAGATGGGCCACAGCGGTTTCTGAAGCAAGACGTGTACGTGTAGAAGGCTTTGTCATATAGATCGCGACCGTCTTATTAGCTAGCGCGGTCTTAGAACGAAGTGGATTCTCAGCAAATTCAGCGGCGGTCGATAGCAATAATTCGACGTCAGCGCGTGACAGGTGCTCGGTTCTTAGTAAGTCCTTCATTAGTGAATTCTACCCGTACTTTTGAGGTGCTCAAAGGTATTCTTATCCACCTCATGGGCATCTTTAAGAAAATCGGAACAGACGGTGACACCGATCTGCTGACCCGCCCATCCGAAGAACTGCTTGAAGATGATGGTGGCCACGACCGCTTCTCTCACTATGTGAAGAAGGAAAAGATCGTTGAATCAGCGGTCACCGGAAAATCAGTTAAAGCTCTCTGCGGAAAGAAGTGGATTCCTTCTCGAGATCCAGAGAAGTATCCAATCTGCCCAACCTGCAAAGAGATTTTCGCAGGATTGAAACCAGCACCCGAAGATAAATAATCATGAAGCGGTTTTTAGGCTTCGCACTTTCGCTAATTCTTCTTGCAACTGCGGCTGTTCAGCCTTCATTTGCAGTCGATAAAGCTCCTCGAAAGATTTTGTCCGGTTGGATTCCTTATTACTCAGTTCGAACAGTGTTGCCATTAGTTCGCAAACTCCCATCTGCCCAACCCGCTATTGCTGGGCAACCCACAGTTTGCGATGCATCTCAATACGGACCAGCCGAGAACCAAGCAATTGAAAGCTCTTACCTTTTTACTAACAAGGATTTAATGAAAGAGGTGATGCCATTTTGGTACTCACTGAAAAGCCCAACTGTAATTCGTGATGATTATGTAACTGGAAACCCATCATGGCCCATTGCTGACACGGTGTGCTTAATGCGCCGAGCAGGGCTACAAGTTATTCCCACTATGACAGATGGCACTGCAAAGCTAGTTCTCTCAGGGTATTTAGCAAATGCTGCGACCAGAACTACTCTAGTTAAGACCATTGTTGATTTAGTTATGAAAAATAACTTCGATGGTATCGATCTAGATTACGAAGGCTTTGCATTTGTTGATGGAAATACTTCATGGAGTAAAACAGCACCTCGCTGGGTAGCGTTTATAAAGGAACTTAGTGTTGCCCTGCACGCCAATAAGAAGTTGTTATCTGTTTCAACGCCATACTTATATGACCCTAAAGAAAAGCAAAAGGGCTATTACGTTTACGCCTGGGCAGATATCGCAAGCAGCATTGATCGTCTAAGAATCATGACCTACGACTATTCAGTAGCAAAACCAGGTCCCATGGGACCAATAACGTGGGTTGAAAAAACAGTTAAATATGCGATGAGCGTCATGTCATCCTCAAAGATTTACATTGGTTTACCGGGGTACGGACGCGATTGGATCACCTCGGTAAATGGAAAATGCCCCACTTCGGCACCACCTGGATTAATCGGGGGAGCCAAAGCATCGGTATTTAAAATCAATTACGCAGCAGCAAAAGCTGAAATTGATAAAGCGGTACCAATATTTGATGAAAAATCTAGCGAAGCGACCTATAGCTATACCCAGATATACAACGGACTATCAGCAAGTGGTGCTTCAACTGAATGCAAAGTAAATCGCACCGTTTGGTATCAAAACGCTCGCAGCTTTGCAGAGAGAACAGCGATTGTCGCAAAATATAGATTAGGCGGAGTAGCTCTTTGGACCCTTGCCATGGAAGATGCTGCAGCAACTCTTGAAATCAGAAATGCCGCTCTTGCAATCGCACCAGATCCTGTCGTTAACACAATCACCATTGAGGGTTTAACGCAAGATGCAACATATTATGGAGATCTCTTTACGGTGAAAGGTTTAATAACCCTTAAGGATTTAACTCCAATTGCAGGATTACCGGTAACACTTGAAATCAAGCGCGCCAAAGAATCTGATTGGACAAAGATTAGTGAGCTAACAACCGCTGCCGATGGAACAGTTTCCACTCCGATGACCCTTGGTGGAACCGCGTTAATTCGCTTCACAACAGTTGGTACATGGGAGCGCGCAGAGTCTGCAAGTGCCGAAAAGAAGGTGATTGTTAAGAGCAAGATTCAGTTAGACCGACCAGTCTCAGTGCTAAAAACATCCCCAATTATTATTAAAGCTCAATTCTTGCCTCGAATCGCAGGTAAGAGCGCCATCTTGCAGAAGAATGTAAATGGAAAGTGGCAAAATATTGGAATTGCATCGATATCCGATGCGAATGGTTTATTCACCTTTACTACTAGCGAAAGCAAGCGGGGAGTGGTCACGATGCGAGTTCAGATCAATGGCGATATCGCCTCTGAACCATTTGCGATTGTGATTCGTTAATAATGGTCAAACTCAACGACAAGATTGAAGAAGAGCTAAAAGCTATCTTCAGTGGAGATATTCCTTGGGTGACAATAGTTTGGGATGACCCAGTCAACTTAATGACCTATGTGACCTATGTACTGATGGAACTCTTCGGGTACAACAAAGAAAAGGCTCACGAGTTAATGATGAAGGTGCACACCGAAGGTAAAGCGGTTGTATCTACCGGAAGTCGCGAAGAGATGGAACATGATGTTGCCCGTCTGCACGAATACGGATTATGGGCAACGCTTCAAAGAGGCGATCAAGCACTATGAGCGAAACAGAGCACGGCTTCTTTCGTCACGGTGATAACTCTTACTTAGCTAACTTTTCTGAATCAGAACGCGAAGTTCTGATTAATCTAGTTCAACAGATTATTGAATTACTGGCAGAGCGGGTTGATCATCACAACGATGACCCACTTGCTGCGATGGTTGGCATCACTGTGCATGACACTCCACCCGAAGATGAAGTACTACTGCGCTTACTTCCAAATGCTTACGCTGATCAAGTTGATGCATCTGAATTCCGTAGATACACCGAATCAACACTGCGACAAAAGAAGCAAGCCCATGCCATGGCAATGCGCATGCATTTACAAGAAGCAATTAATGGTGAAATTGAACTTGATCACGATGGCGCAAATGCGTGGTTAGGTGCGATGAATGATGTGCGTCTTGCTTTAGGTGTTCGATTAAAGGTTGAAGAAAACTCGCATGAAGATTTAGAACTTCTGGCACCTGATGATCCAATGCGTGCTGTTTATGCGGTGTATAGCTGGCTTGGCTGGCTGCAGGAAAGTTTAATTTCTGCGCTTATGGATGATTCTGAATAGTTCCTTTGCTAGCTAGCAGGCATGTGCAAGGTAGGCTAAGCCTGTGAGTGATGCACCTATTGGAATTTTTGATTCAGGAGTTGGCGGCCTAACCGTTGCTCGTGCAATCCTTGATCAACTTCCCAATGAATCCACTCTTTATATTGGCGATACCGCACGTGGCCCATACGGCCCACGCCCGCTTGCTGAAGTGCGCGAATTCGCACTTGAAACCATGGATTACCTGGTCGAACAAGGTGTGAAGGCAATTGTCATTGCTTGCAACACTGCATCTGCTGCAATGCTGCGTGATGCTCGTGAACGTTATTCAATTCCAGTGATCGAAGTTATTCAACCCGCAGTTCGACGCGCCGTTGCAGCTACTCGTTCTGGAAATGTGGGAGTTATTGGAACTCGAGCAACAATTGATTCAAAGGCGTACTTAGATGCATTTGCTGCAGCACCTCAACTGCACATCACATCAATTGCCTGCCCCTTATTCGTAGAGTTTGTTGAACGCGGCGAAACTTCTGGCCCTGAAATTACGAAGGTCGCTCGCGAATATTTAGCGCCTGTTATGGATGCAAAGGTCGATACCTTGGTTTTGGGTTGTACTCACTACCCATTGCTTACAGGTGTGATCTCTTATGTGATGGGCGAAGGCGTCACGCTAGTTTCAAGCGCAGAAGAAACCGCAAAAGATTTGTACCGAACACTTGTAGAAAATGGTTCATTGCGGGCCCACAGCACTACACCCGCAACACATAGATTCTTAGCAACCGGTGATGCAAAGGCCTTCGAAACCTTGGCTCGACGTTTTCTAGGTCCCGAGGTAACGCAAGTTGAACACCAATCGCTAACAAAAAACTAGGAGCACTACATGGCACGCAATGATGGACGCGCAGTAACCGATCTTCGCGAAATTAAGTTCACGCGCGGTTGGTTAGATCATGCAGAAGGCTCAGTGTTGGTTGAGTTTGGAAAGACCCGCGTACTGTGCGTTGCCTCATTTACACCAGGTGTTCCACGTTGGTTAAAGGACACCGGAAATGGTTGGGTTACCTCTGAATACTCAATGCTTCCTCGCGCAACTCACACACGTTCTGATCGTGAAAGTGTAAAAGGTAAGTTGGGCGGTCGCACACAAGAAATTTCACGCCTTGTAGGTCGCTCACTTCGCGCGGTAGTAAATATGAAGGAACTTGGCGAGAACACCATTGTTATTGACTGTGATGTTTTGCAAGCAGATGGTGGAACTCGTACCGCAGCAATCACCGGTGCATATGTTGCACTTGCCGATGCAATCTCTTGGGCCAAGTCACAAGGTCATATCAAGGCGGATGCGAAACCTCTTAATGATTCAGTTGCAGCAGTAAGTGTTGGAATCATCGATGGTGTTCCAATGCTTGATCTTTGCTACGAAGAGGATGTTCGTGCGGGAACAGACATGAATGTTGTCGTCGCCGGCGATGGACGTTTCATCGAGGTTCAGGGAACTGCCGAAGGTGAACCATTTGATCGCGCACTTCTCAATCAACTTCTTGATTTAGCTGTTGCTGGTTGCGGAACTTTGAGTCAACTTCAGAAAGATGTGCTTGCGAAGTAATGTCGCACAAACTTGTCTTAGCAACACGTAATCAAGGAAAGATCACCGAATTCCGTCGTATCTTGGATGCACTTGCACCAGGGGCAATTGAATTAATTGGCGTTGATCAATTCCCTGATTTAGTCGATGTGGATGAAACCGGATCAACCTTTGAAGAAAATTCATTACTAAAAGCACGGTACACATGCCAAGCAACTGGCTTGCCAGCTATCGCAGATGATTCAGGTCTTTGTGTCGATGCATTAAATGGAGATCCTGGAATATTTTCTGCTCGCTGGGCTGGAACACATGGCAATGATCAAGCAAATCTCGAAAAGGTTTTGGATCAACTAAAGGATGTGCCCGATGAAAAGCGCACCGCTCGCTTCATGTGCGTTGCATCGTTGGTGCTACCGGATGGTCGCGAACAGGTTGCAGAAGGTCGATTTGAAGGCCATATTCTGCACGCCCCAGTGGGTGAGAACGGTTTTGGCTATGACCCAATTTTCCAGCCACTCGGATTAAGTATTTCCTCCGCACAAATGAGCGCAGAGGAAAAGGATTTGGTCAGTCACCGTGGAAAATCACTGCGCAGTATTGCGCCTCATGTCATCCAATTGCTTGCGAGCCTGGGGTAGCCTTGACCCTATAACGCACGTTAATTACGTGTGTACCGCAACATAAGGAGTTCGACGTGGCCGTTAAGAAGACCGCAAAGAAAGCAGCAAAGAAGTCTCCTGCAAAGAAGACAGCTGCGAAGAAGTCACCAGCTAAAAAAGCTGTGGCTAAGAAGAAGGTAGTAAAGAAGACAGCAGCGAAGAAGCCTGTTGCCAAGAAGACCGCAAAGAAGGCAGCGGTTAAGAAGACTGCAAAGAAGGCGGTCGCAAAGAAGTCTGTTGCCAAGAAGAGTGCAAAGAAGTCTGTTGCTAAGAAAGCTGCTGTTAAAAAGGTAGCGAAGAAGGCACCAGCAAAGCGCGTTGTTAAGAAGGCAGCGGTTGCAGTTTCATCTGCACCAGCAGCTGTTGCACCAAAGACAGCTGTCGCAGCTCCAGTAGCGGCGAAGCCTGTTGCAGCACCAAAGCAATCAACTTCTAATCGCACAGCATGGTTTGTAGTAATTGGAATTGCAGTATTAGTTGCAATCGTTTGGTCTAAGTCAGCTGGAACAGATAGTGATGATGCAGCAGCACCTGCTCCATCAATCTCACAATCTGCAGAACCATCTGCTTCAGCTGAACCATCAGCAACAGAATCAACAGGCACAGCGGTAGCTGCAGTTGAAGCTCCAACAAAGTTTGTAGCTCTCAAGAGTGCAGATGGATTAAAGCTTCGCTGGGTTGCTCCAACAGCTGTTGATGGATTAACTGGTTACAACGTTGAAATCCGTGCAAATGGAACAGGCGAATGGACAGTTATTGCAACAGTTCCTGCCGATCAACTCACTCAGAATGTTACAAAGGCAAGTGATTCAGGATGGACTCAGTTCCGCGTTTCATCTGTGTACTCAGATGGACAAACTGCATCAGCAACAGCTTTTGGAATTCCAGGAGAGTTCAAGTAAAAAGTCGTAATAAAAAAGCCCTCACCAGTTGGTGGGGGCTTTTTTGTGTCGAAAACTTTTACAACTTACTTGTGATCGCATCCACGTATGCGCGAACTCCTGTTGGAACCAAGTGCACACCATCTGGCCCAAAGTACTCAGGATGACCCTCTGAAACCGCAGCCCAATCAACTAATTCGGCGCCATATTGCGCTGCGTACTTCGCAATTAATACATTGTTCTCATCGCGCCACCCACGTGGAACAGCGGTATTTACAACAACAATCTTTGGTTGATCAGCGATAGCTTCAAAGATGGCAGCAACTTGATCTTCAGATAATTTGTTATTGTTGCCAAGGTTCAAAACAATCGGGGCTCCTTGCATATTTGGTTTGTCGTGTTGAATGACTTCCAATAGTTCAGGTGCTTGTCGGCCAACTCGAGCATTAATCAATCCAATGTTTTGGCGAGTATCTAGCTCAAATCGAATTCCAAGAATTACTGAGTCTCCAGTAACCCACAACCCGCCTGCCTTGATTTCAGGTGTGATGGTTGGTTGCTCTAGTTGTTCCTTTAGCTCTGCTAATTGGCGATCACCCTTGGCAATTGCACTTGTTGCAGCGGTTGCAGTTAGCGATGCAACGGAAAGAAGTATCAGAATTACGCCCGCCTTTTGACGTAGCTGTACTCGCTTAGTGCGGTACTTCATTCCCTTAAACCAGTAGTCAATCAAACCCGTTCGGACCGGAAGTTCCACTACGCGCAAAGAGATATCAGCAAGAGCAAAAACAATAAGGATTCGAAGCGCATACAAGGCCCATTCAGAGCCTTCAAGATCATAATCTGGGCGAGTTACTTGGAATACAACCCAGTGCCATAAGTAAATTGCATAGGAACGTTCACCAATCCACACAAAGGGTTTGCTACTAAGAATTGGTGCAAATCGTGAAGCTGGATGAACAATCGAAGTAATTATCGCGCAACCAAAGATTCCAGCTAATGGGAATGCTAATTTGTACAGCGTTGGGTCGGTTTCATCTACAAATAAAAATGCAGCAATGATTCCCAGTAAGCCAAAGACTCCAATGCCATCAATAAAATCCTGAGCTTTCTTACTAACAGTTTCTTGAAGGTTTTGAGGGATCCAACTAACTGCAAGGGCCGCACCCAAGAACAAGCCGATGCTGTGAGTATCTGTTCCAAAGTACACATGGCTAACTTGTGATGCACTGGCTGCATCTACCTGTAAAGAAACCAATAAAAGAGCTATGCCTGAAAAAGCAGCGATTATTAGGGCGGCACCAGGAATCTTGTTTTTTCCAAAGTATTTGAGGACGAGCAGCAAAATTAAGGGCCACAATAGGTAGAACTGAGCTTCAACACCTAACGACCATGTGTGCTGTAGCAAAGGGGGACGGCCAATGGCTTCAAAGTAATCGGTATGACGAAATACCAGCCACCAGTTCATGCCGCCAAATAAAGCAAAGGGTGCATCGCCTAAGAATCGACGCATGGTGTCTGGTGCCCACAAACCAACAACAATCGTTGTTGAGATGATCATGAATACAAGTGGTGGAAGTAATCGTCTAATACGCGCAACATAAAAGGCACGAAGATCTAATCCACCGCTTCGCTGAATGGAATCTAAGAGCAAGCGGGTAATTACGTAACCAGAGATTACGAAAAAGAGGTCAACACCCAAGAAGCCACCCGGAATCCACTTGAAACCAAGGTGGTAGAGCATCACCGCAATAACTGCGACAGCACGCAATCCATCGATGGCAGGTATGTATCGGATGCCTCGGGGAGTGGCCATGATTATTTAAATTCTGTTAATTAACGCTTTGAAGATTTCTTAGCTGCGCTCTTCTTTGCTGGAGCTTTCTTGGCAGCTTTCTTCGCAGTTCTCTTAACCGCCTTGCGTGGGGCATCAAGTGCCGGACGAGTGCGCTGACTTGAAACCTTGAGAGGGCCAGGATTAATTAAAGTGTCATCAGCATTGAGATTGTCCAGAACGCTCTTTTGCAACTCCTCTAAACGTTGGAATGCACCATCAAGACGGTTACGTGATTGCTGAATTGCAGACTCTGCTGCATCTAAAGATTGCTTTTGAATTCGATACAGACGTTCAGCCTCTGAAATTACACCTGACAACCATTGACGATAACCAGAAACCTCAGTTGTTGCTTCGGTGATGATTCGTTCACCTTCACGACGAGCAGCTGTGGCAAGTGTTGCGATCTCACGCTTCTTGCTTTCCATAAGCGCCTCTGCCTCTGACTCGGCAAGTGCAATCTTTTCTTCAGCTTCACTTTCAGCGGCTTGAATGTACTTACGGCCACGCGACTCAGCTCCACTAAGAATTTGGCGAGCCTTTGCATCAGCTGCTTCTAGCTCTTCCTTTGTTGCACGTGTTGTTTCAGCAACTAAACGTGATGCTGCAGCTTGCGCCTTGCTCTCGCGAGCTTGCGCAGATTTGATCATCGACATCGCAGTTTCAGTTGCGAGGATTTCAAACTCTTCTTTTGTTAAGCCGGTGATATCGCGACGAGACTTCAGATCTGCGATCTGCGCTTCAAGTTCGCGAATGCGATCAACTGATGAAGGGACGCTGGAAGACTCATCTTCTCCGGTAAAGCCAACCCAATTAAGGAAGCTCTTCTTCTCGGCCATGTCCTACCTCGCTGCTCGTATTTCAAATCTCTAGGGGAGCCCTAGGTTAGAGCAAGGCCTTACTTACTGTAAATCGCCACCGAAATTGCGATGTATTGGCTAATCCACGCTGCTAAAACAAAGATATGGAAGAGCTCGTGGAAGCCGAAGTACTTTGCTTCTCGCCCTGGGCGCTTAAGTGCGTAAAAGATCGCGCCAACTGAATAGAACAGGCCTCCGATTGCGATTGGAAGTAATACCCACAAACCACCCGCACGGTACAAAGCAGGGGTGTAGAAAACCGCGACCCAGCCCAGTAACAAATAATTTGCTACGTATAACCAACGTGGAGCACCAATCCAAAATACGCGAAGTCCAACACCCATCGCAGCACCGATCCACACAACTGATAACAAGATTGTTCGATCGCGTCCTTCAAGTAATGCAACAGCAAATGGTGTGTAAGAACCTGCGATTAATAAATTAATGTTTGCATGATCCCAGCGGCGCCAAATCTTTTTCTTTGCAGGAACCCAGGGGACTCGGTGATAAACGGCAGAGACGCTAAACAACATAATTGCAGTGATGGAGTAAATCGCCACTGCAAATTTGAGTGATTCCTTACTCAATATAAAAAGGACTAGCGAGGCGATGATGACCGCCGGAGTCGCACCCAGGTGAAACCAACCACGCAGTTTGGGAGGGACAATATGTGTTTGGCTCATACATTAAGCCTAGGGCACATTTACGTATTTAACCGTGGACAAAGCCCAGCACCACTGCCAAACTTGGCGCATGACACATAGATCACCCATATTTGAAATCAGCGATGTTTACATCGATCAAGAAGCAGCGTTAAGCCCAATGGGTTGCACCTATCTTGGCAATGGTTTAAACCAGGACAAGCTAGATGACTTCTCACTTGCAGCAGCTGAGGTAAGCGCAAATCTGACTCGCGAGACTCTTAAGAAACTCGCAGCAATGGAGCCGATTGATGAAATCGATCGCATCGCGAAAGCGGTAATGACTGAACGTCTTGAATCAGGCTTAGCGTTGCATGACAGCCAAGAGTCATTTGTTTTGTGGAACGTTCTGACATCTCCACCATCAAATGTGCGTTCAATCTTCGAACTGATGCCAAAGAACTCAGCACAAGATTTCGACAATATTGCTAAGCGTCTTGAAGCTGTAGATGGTGCATACAAGTCATGGTGCGAAACAATCATGACTGTTGCAAAGTCAGGTAAAACAACTGCTCAACGACAAGTAAATGGCGTGATTGCGCAATTAGATAGCTATGCAAATGGTGGCTACAGCGCAATGTGCAAGAACTTTGATGCTGATGGAAAGTACCCAGCGATTCATGAAGCTGCGAAGCATGCCGAAAAAGCATCTGCTGAAACCGCTGATTTCTTGCGTAAAAACTATCTTCCAATAGCAACGCCAAATGATGCAGTTGGTGCAGAGCGTTATGCGGTGTGGGCCCGTTATTTCACTGGGGCAAAGCTAGACCTTCCTGCAACTTATGAATGGGGTAAAGCTGAACTTAAAGCGATTAACGATCGCATGTGGGAGCTTGCAAAACTTATTAACCCATCGGCAAAAACTCTTCGCGAAGTCGCAGATACTTTAGAAAATGATCCTAAGTACCGTGTTGAAGGTCCAGAGAACGTTATTAAGTATTTGCAGGATTTCACCGATGCGGCGATGAAGCGTTTAAATGGAGAGTTTTTTGATATCGATCCACGCGTTGCAATTTGCGAAGCCAGACTTGCACCAGAAGGCAGCGCATCTGCTCCTTACTACAACCCACCTTCAGAAGATCTTTCACGTCCGGGTACTACCTGGATTCCAATGTTGGGTAAAAACGAGGTAAGCAATTGGCATCTTGTGTCCACTTGGTATCACGAAGCGGTTCCAGGTCATCACCTTCAATTTGGAACAGCAGCGGTTGAAAAGGATCGCCTGACTCGCTTCCAACGCCAAGCAGCGTGGATTAGTGGTTACGGTGAAGGTTGGGCTCTTTATGCAGAGCGTTTCATGAATGAACTTGGTGCATTTGATGAACCAGGAATTGAAATGGGTTATCTATCTGCTCAAGCTTTACGTGCAGCTCGTATTGTTGTTGATATCGGAATGCACCTTGGATACAAGGATGACAATGGTGTTGTATGGAACGCTGAAAGTTCACGCAAGCTTTTGAATGAGCAGGCACTTCTAGATGAGGATCATTCACGTAGCGAAACCGATCGCTACCTTGGCTGGCCAGGCCAGGCGATCTCCTACAAGGTGGGAGAGCGTGTTTGGATGACAGCCCGCGAGGATGCAAAGGCTCGTCTTGGCGATAAGTTCAATATGAAGAAGTTCCATAACTACGCATTGAAGCTTGGTCCAATGGGTCTTGACCCATTTGCCGCTGAGATGCAGCGTTGGGAAGGCCAATAAGAAAGAGTTCCTAGAAATGGGGGCGATCGGGGTGAAATCCCTGGTCGCCCCTTTTTCACGCTCAACGTGGGTTTGGGCTGAGAAAAAATCCTCACAAAATTGCCTATTTCAACATGCAAAGGGCTTGCAACAGGTTCACACTAATCAATGTCGAAGGTCAACGAGGCTCCTCGAGGTTCCCGTGGACTGACGACTTCAGAGGTCGAATGATCTCTCCACAAAACCTCACGGAGGCATATATAAATGCTGAAACTCGATAGCAACCAATGGAACTTGGTCTACAACGTATTCTCGTTTGGACTTGTTTCAATGCTCGCATGCACGATCTACACCCTCGTTTCACAACAGCGCGTACTAGCTAAGTACCGCAACGCACTAGTGATGTCATCAATGGTTACATTCATTGCTGGTTACCACTACCTGCGTATTTTCAACTCATTCAATGAATCATCAATGGACATGACAGTAAACATCTCTGGCGCACAGGGTTCATTCAATGAGGCATACCGCTATGTTGACTGGCTACTTACAGTGCCTCTACTTCTAGTAGAAGTTATTGCAGTACTTGCACTAGCTAAGGAAGTTTCACGTTCACTCATCATGCGTTTGGTCCCAGCATCAGCTGCGATGATCGCGCTTGGTTACCCAGGTGAAATTTCAAACGATCAGAACACACAGGTTCTATACGGTGTTCTTTCAACAATTCCTTTCCTATACATCCTTTACGTACTATTCGTAGAGCTTGGTAAGTCACTTGATCGTCAGCCAGAAGGTGTTGCAGCGACAATTGGTCGCTTGCGTCTACTTCTAGTTGCAACATGGGGCGTATACCCAATCTCATACATCCTAGGTATGGGTGGAGATGCAACTGCAGAGCAGTTCGTTGGCGTACAGGTTGGTTACACAATCGCCGACGTATTGGCAAAGTGCGTATTCGGTCTAACAATTTTGAAGATCGCACGCATGAAGTCAATGGCAGAAGGTATGAAGGACGATCACTAATTACGAAAGTAATTAGGGTTTAACTTAATAATCCTAAAAAATAGGGGTGTCGCGAAAGCGGCGCCCCTATTTTGCTTTCTAGACTCATCTCATGAGCAATTCACAATCAAGCAATCAAAGCCCAGATACAAACTGGATCAATAACTATCGCATGGGCGGATACTTACTTTTTGCATGTGGGTTAATTAACCTGCGCTACCAGTGGGGTCAGCCAAATATCGCTTCACACAGCGCTTTAATCTTTATTCCCGGTGCATTGATTCTTGGCTCAACCTTTATTCCAGCAGCACTGAAGGTGTTAGCTCGGCGCGAGGTGAAGTTTCTGCTTGGCGCACTTGGAATTCTGCTCATTGCATACGCATTTAAAAACTAGTTTCTATACATTAGAAAAAGGCCCCGATGGTCGACTGTCGGGGCCTTTTTCAAATCTCACTTCACCTACTTAGCTGCGGCAAAACCAACCTCTAGATCCGCCTTCAGATCATTGATGTTTTCCAGGCCAAGGCTCAAGCGAACCAAACCTGGAGTAACTCCTGCAGCTAGCTGCTCATCAGCAGAAAGCTGTGAGTGTGTAGTTGTTGCTGGGTGAATCACGAGTGATCGAACATCTCCGATGTTTGCAACGTGGCTAAACAACTTCAATGATTCAACAAACTTCTTACCAGCTTCTACGCCGCCCTTGAGCTCGAAGGACAGGACCGCACCTGAACCCTTGGGTGCGTACTTTGTGGCCAGCTTGTTCCATGGTGATGAGGCAAGAGATGCGTAATTGACCTTTGACACACTTGGATGCGCCTCAAGCCATGTTGCAATCGCCTTGGCATTTTCAATATGGCGCTCGATGCGTAGCGATAATGTCTCAAGTCCCTGCGCCAATAACCAGGCATTAAAGGGCGCAACCGCTGCTCCTACATCGCGAAGTAGCTGCAAACGAATCTTGAAGATGTAAGAAAGGTTTGCACCAAATGCAGAACCGACTCCAAGTGCTTGCGCGTAAACAATGCCGTTGTAGCTTGGATCTGGCTCATTAAAACCCTTGAACTTTTCTGGGTACTTCGCGTAATCAAAGGTTCCCGCATCAACAATCGCTCCAACCACAGCGTTACCGTGGCCTGAAAGGAACTTAGTTGCTGAGTGAACGACAACATCTGCTCCGAATTCAATTGGCTTGATTAAGTATGGAGTTGCAACGGTGTTGTCCACGATAAGTGGAACACCAACTTCGTGGGCTACATCTGCCACTGTCTGAATATCTAAAACTTCATTCTTTGGGTTAGCAATAGTTTCGCCGAAGAACGCCTTTGTATTTGGCTTAACTGCCTTGCGCCAACTTTCAGGATCGCTTGGGTCATCAACAAATGTGACCTCAACGCCAAACTTTGGAAGTGTGTAGTGGAACAAGTTATAGGTTCCGCCGTACAAACTTGGGCTAGAGACGATGTGATCGCCGGCTTCTGCAACGTTGAGAATCGCAAATGTTGTTGCTGCAGAACCTGAAGCAACTAGAAGTGCTGCAACGCCACCTTCAAGGGCTGCAATACGTTGTTCAACAGCATCCTGAGTTGGATTCATGATGCGTGTATAAATATTTCCTAGTTCAGCCAAGCTAAACAAATTCGCTGCATGCTCGGTATCGCGGAATTGATATGCAGTTGTTTGATACAACGGCAATGCGCGTGCACCAGTAGTTGGATCAGGTGCTTGTCCTGCATGAATCTGCAGTGTTTCAAAGGACCAGTTGTTAGACATTGTTATCTCTCCATCGCAGTAGGTGTCATTCATCTGCAAACGAAGGTAGGTATTACTTAAGAATTCATTTAAGTAATGAATACCGCGCTTGTCAGTTTCCTGACCAGTTCGTCACCCGGAGCACCCCACCGCGTTGGAGGGTTGCCGTCTACTAAGCCGGGGCTAGTACGTAGAACTCGTGAACAGGGCAAACTCAATCACATTGAATCAGAAATGAAAAGTTGCGAATTATTTGCAGTTGCTAGTTAGTGATATTTCCATCGTGCGCGCCATCAATAAGCTCGCGATAGATATCTAGGTGACCGGCATGACGTGCTGTTTCATCAATCATATGCAAATAAATCCACCGCAATGAGGGCTGCATGTTGTCGCGAGGACGAGGCTTAGTTGCGAGGTCATCTAAAGACTTTCCAGCGCAATGCTGGCGCGAAATTTCACAGGCCTTTTTGTACTCATCTAACAAAGACTCAACAGTGTCGCTTTCATTAATATCAAAGTCGCCATTTGGATTAGCTTCGCTGTAGCGACCTTCGGTGTATTGAAGACCTGCGAAGTTAATGTGGAACCAGCCGTATTCAACTTCGGTTAGGTGGCGCAATACTCCTAGTACTGATGTTGATGTTGGGCCTAAGCGCTTGATGCCATTTTCTTTAGAAATCCCGGTGACCTTGTAGATGACTGTTTGCCGACAAAACTCAAGGTGTTGTTCAAGAAGATCCCGCTCTGTTCCAACGCTGAGCGGATATTTTGGAGATTCCATAATCAGATTGTAAGCGTAGGATTAACTCATTACCTAGGGAGCAAATAGTGCAGATCAACATTGATAAGAAGACAGGAATCTTGGGCACGATAATTGTCTTCTTGGTTGGCGTAATTATCGCCATGGGCGTTTCCACCAGCAACGACCACGGTTTCTTTGGCATGGGGCATTCCTCAATGATGGATTCCGATAGAGCTAATGGCCAAGGTGATCTAACTGGCGCTGACATTATGTTTTTGCAGATGATGATTCCTCATCATCAACAGGCGGTAGATATCTCAAATTTGGCTTTAACTAAAAGTAAAGATTCAGAGTTATTGGCATTAGCAACGGCGATTCGTGATGGGCAAGCCGATGAAATTGTTCAGATGAAGAAATGGCTTTCAGATGCAGGTGCTTCGTTAGATATGGGGCATTCAATGCCTGGTGCAATGGGTGGCATGCTTGATGAGCAAGAGCTTGCAGACCTTAAGAGTGCAACAGGAGCGAATTTTGATCGCTTGTGGCTTGCAGGAATGACGGGCCATCATGATGGCGCATTACACATGGTTCAGATGATTGAAGATGCAGATAATCGAATTATCAAAAAGTTCGGTCAAGAGATCGTTTCCTTGCAAACTACTCAGATTAATCAAATGAAAGAAATACTGAAGCGAATTGGCTAGCGTTATTTTCTAAATGAAAGATCAGCTTTTTTCATTTCGCCAATTAAAATTCTGATTGCATTTGGTCCCATGCCATGAAGCTCTTTAACCGCGGCAAGTGATGTCTTGCGCAGATCTGAAAGTTTAAATAAGCCATCATCAATTAATGCACGTCGTGCAGGAGCGGCTAAGCCGATCTCAACCCAGGCTTGATCGACGGATGCGTAGTAATCAAGATCGACATCATCATTTGAAACGGGAATTGTGTTTTTCAATTTCTTCTCTTCACGGCGGGCAGCAGCGGCGCGCTTAATTTCAGCGGCTTCCATTTTGATTTTGGCTGCAGATTTCTTAGCCATAGATGGTTCTCAATTTCTTACCTAAAGAGATTTGATAAAGATGTGTGCGGGAGGCGGGACTTGAACCCGCACGTCCGAAGACACAGGTTCCTAAGACCTGCGTGTCTGCCATTTCACCACTCCCGCAAATCCTTACCAAAGCGTTACCGATTCAGTATGGATAGGGGTAAAGATTAGAGGTAAGTTACCAATGTTCCAAAACGAAGCATTTTCACGCCAGAAATAAGGAAGGCATACCCAATGTCATTGACCCCTACACCTGCAGATAAGTTCACCTTCGGCCTTTGGACGGTCGGTTGGCAGGCGCGCGACCCCTTTGGAGATGCCACTCGCGACGCCCTAGATCCAGTCCGCACCGTGAATGAGCTTGCAGCCCGCGGTGCCTATGGCGTGACCTTCCACGATGATGACCTGATCCCATTTGGCAGCGATGACAGCGCCCGCCGCGGACACATCGATCGTTTCAAGAAGGCGCTTGCTGAAACCGGCATGAAGGTGCCAATGGCAACAACAAATCTATTTACACATCCTGTTTTCAAGGATGGCGCATTTACATCTAATGACAAAGATATTCGTCGCTATGCAATTCGCAAGGTTATGAAGAACATCGAGCTTGCTGTTGAACTAGGCGCAACAACATATGTATGTTGGGGCGGACGTGAAGGTGCAGAATCAGATGGCGCGAAGGATGCATATGTTGCACTTGATCGTTTCCGCGAAGCCTTCAACACACTAGGTGAGTTTGTAACTGATAATGGTTATGACATTAAGTTTGCAATTGAACCAAAGCCAAATGAGCCACGTGGCGATATCTTCTTGCCAACAATTGGTCACGCACTTGCATTTATCAATTCACTAGATCGTCCAGAGCTTGTTGGATTGAACCCAGAAGTTGGTCACGAACAAATGGCTGGACTTAACTTTGTTCACGGAATTGCACAAGCGTTGTGGCACAAGAAGTTGTTCCATATCGACCTTAACGGTCAACACGGTCCAAAGTACGATCAGGATTTAGTTTTCGGCCACGGAGATCTAAAGTCTGCGTTCTTCTTAGTTGATCTTTTGGAACGCTATAACTACACCGGTCCAAAGCACTTTGATTACAAGCCAGCTCGCACAGAAGATGACAAGGGTGTTTGGGAGTCTGCATCTGCAAATATGCGCACCTACCTTGCTTTGAAGGAGCGCGCAGCAGCATTCCGCGCAGATTCACGTGTTATTGCAGCGATGAAGGAATCAAATATTCCAGGTCTTGCAGAGCCAACTCTTGCAGCAGGGGAAACTTGGAAGGATCTTGCAAAGGATTCATTTGATGTTGAAGCAGCGGGCAAGCGTGGATATGGCTACGAACTAGTTGATCAGCTTGCTCTAGAGCACTTGATGGGTTTGAAGTAAATCCAACCTTATAAAAGAACCCCTGGTTAAGTTATTAACCAGGGGTTCTTTACTGTCGTAATTGTTTTAGCTAGATAGGTTTCCGCGACGTGATACTGCGTCAACGCTTGCTGAAACCAATAGAACTGCACCTGTTACTAGGAACTGAATTCCTGCACCGTAACCAAGCAGGCCCATTCCGTTATCAATAACAGCAACTACTAATCCACCAAGGATCGCATCGCGCATCTTTCCTTTTCCACCGAACAAGGAAACTCCACCGATCACAGCTGCACCAACAGCGTAAAGAAGTGTTGAGCTTCCACCAGTTGATGGGGAGATCGAGTTCATACGAGATGCAAAGAGCATTCCTGCAACAGCTGCAAGTGATGAACACAAAACAAATGCTGAAGTACGAATTCGCTTAACGTTGATACCTGCACGGCGCGCAGCTTCTGCATTGCCACCAACTGCATATAAGTGACGTCCCCAAGCTGTGCTTCCCAATAGGAAGGTGCCTGCCACGAGGATTGCCAAAATAATTGGAACAACGATTGGAATTCCGCGAGTGCTAATTACAGGAGGATTTCCACGCTCTTGGTTAAGAGCAAATACCGCAGCGCCAGTGATAACTAGCAACCCAACAGTTTTTAGAATCCAAAGATTAAGTAGCTCCGCCTTAAGTCCTGCGCGACGACGTGAGTTGATGCGATTGAGACCCATCAAGACATATGCAGCGCTTACACCGAGGTACAGAATCCAACCTTGCGTAGGGGTCAGGTTGCTGTTTTCAACAGCCAGAATCACATTGTTATCAATTGGAATTGTTCCGCCTTCACCTGCAAGTAGAAGCAGGATTCCTTGGAATGCAAGGAATGCAGACAAAGTAACCACGAATGATGGAATTCCGATTCGCGAAACAAGTGTTCCCATCAATAGGCCAAGTGCAGCGCCTACTCCAATACTGATTGCTAACGCTGCATACCAAGGGAAGTCATGATTAGTAATAAGTAGAACCAGTACGGCGCCGGCCACGCCTGATGCGTAACCAGCTGAAAGATCGATCTCGCCTAGCAAAAGAACGAAAACTAGTCCCATCGCAATAACAATGACAGGAGCTGCCTGAGTTAATAGGTTGGCAAAGTTACGGTTGGTGAAGAAGAACTCAGACATTGTTGTAAAGATTGCAGCAAGTGCAACTAGTCCTAGAACAGCTGGAAGTGAACCGATATCTCCAGACTTAACCTTGCTCCAGTAGTTATGAGCAACCGTGCCTAGTGACTCTTTTTCTACGATTACATCGTTACTCACTTTGCACCTCCTGACTTACCTGTAGTTATTAATTCAATGACCTGATTTGTTGTTACATCCTTCTTCTTTACCTGTCCGGCCATTGTGCCGAGATATAAAGCTGCGATGTTATCTGCAACCTGGAAAATGTCATTTAAGTTGTGGCTGATCAAAATAACGGCCAAGCCGTTATCTGCAAGACGACGAACTAGATTTAAAACCTGTTCAGTTTGAGCAACACCAAGTGCTGCTGTTGGCTCATCAAGAATTACTACCTTGCTGTTCCACAAAACTGCGCGAGCAATAGCAACTGTTTGACGCTGTCCGCCTGATAGAGATGAAACATTTTGGCGAATGGATTTAACGGTTCGAACGCTCAAGCTATCTAGAGTCTTGCGAGCAAGTGATTCCATGTTTGATTCATTAAGGACAACGCCCTTTTTAACTTCGCGCCCCAGGAACATGTTGTGAACAATGTCCAAGTTATCGCAGAGAGCTAAATCCTGATAAACAATTTCAATTCCAAGTGCGGTTGCATCACGAGGTCCGTTTACTTCAACCTTGTTACCTTCAAAGTGGAACTCGCCTTCTTCGGCCTGATAAATGCCGGCGATGCATTTAATAAGTGTTGACTTACCCGCACCGTTATCACCCACAAGAGCTGTTACCTGGCCAGCGTATGCATCGAAGTTAACATTCTTGAGAACGTGAACCGGGCCGAAGGATTTATTTATTCCGCGAAGCGAAAGAATTGGTTCGCTCATGAAGTGTGCTCCCTTAGTGGATTTATTTCTGTGAACTTTGTCTAGCGTAATAGGTATTGCCATAAATAAAGCAGTTCCGGCCCGAGATAACTCTCAGGCCGGAACCACTCAATTATTCATCTGTAAAACAGATTGGTCTCTAATGAATTAGATACCGTTTGCCTTACAAACAGCCTCTGTTGCAATCTTGCAAACATCAGCGCGAGTCTGGAAACCATCAGCAATAACTGTCTTTACATTTGCCTTTGTGATTCCAACTGGTACTAGAAGAACTGATGGAACATCACGCTTTCCATCGTTTGTCTTTCCAGTTGCGTTCTTGACCTTAGTTCCCTTGATCAATGCGATAGCAAGATCAGCAGCACCCTTTGCCTCAGCCTTTACAGCCTTGTAAACAGTGTTTGAAAGGTCACCTGTAAGGATCGCTGCAAGTCCGTCTGCTGTTGCATCCTGACCTGAAACGCATACCTTGCCGTTTAGACCGTTCTTCTTTAGAACTGCTACTGCTGCTAGTCCAAGACCTTCGTTAGCTGATACAACTGCATCAAGCTTTCCGCCTGCCTTTGTTAGCTGCTGCTCGAAAATTACGCCACCCTTTGCGTTGTCCCAATCAGGAACTGATTGATCATCAACAAGTGTGTACGCCTTTGAGTTGATCAATGGGCGTAGAACTGAGTCATAGCCCTGCTTGAACAATGTTGCGTTGTTGTCTGTTGGTGAACCGTTTAGGTAAACGATTGAAGCTGTCTTCTTTCCAGCCTTGTCTAGACATGCCTTGATGCCCTGACCCTGAAGCTTGCCCACTGCTACGTTGTCGAATGAAACATAGTATGAAGCTGAACCAGCAAGTGTTAGACGATCGTAATCGATTGTCTTTACGCCCTGCTTCTTAGCCTTAGCTTGGATAGCTGCTGTTGATGGTGAATCAAGTCCAGCCATGATCAAAACCTTTACGCCCTTTGCGAGCATCTGATCTGCGATTGTTGCAAACTTTGCCTTATCGCCATTAGCGTTCTGAATATCTGCAGTTACCTTTGCAGCCTTGAATGCTGCTGCAAGGAACTTACGGTCTGCTGTTTCCCAGCGAGCTGAAGAAGCTGCATCTGGAAGAATTACGCCAACCTGTACTGATGCAGCTGTTGCAGCTGAAACAGATACCAAGCCAGTTAGTGCAAGTACTGATGCTGCGATTGCAGCAACGACTGCGTTACGACGCTTTGTCATCTAGTAAACGACCTTTCGGGGGTAAATCACCCAGAATGAAATTGTTTCCATTCCTTTGGGGTGGGTGAGTAGTGGTGTAAAAGTAGTCCCAGGGCGAGAAAAGGTCACTAGTGAAAATGGCTAAAAGGGCTGTTTTCACTTAACGATTTGATAACGCTGACCACCCCACACGCTAACCTTGCGCAGTGCCATCACAAATCGAGATCCTAGAAAGCGCGATCAAGGCCGCCATCGGCCGAGCGATCGAAGCGGGAACGCTGGGCGGCCAAGCCCCTGATGTGATCAAGCTAGAACGTCCCAAGGATCGCGACCATGGAGATTATGCATCATCTATTGCATTGCAATTGGCAAAGCCTGCAGGCAAGAAGCCTCGCGAAGTCGCTGAAATTATTGCAGCTCAACTAAATGGTGTTGAGGGAATTTCAAAGGTGGATATCGCAGGCCCTGGATTTATTAACATCACGCTCAATCGTGCAAGCCAGGCGGCGCTTGTCGAAACTATTTTAAAAACAACAAAGGATTACGGAAAAGGTTCTGCGCTCGCTGGCGTAAAGATCAATCTGGAATTTATCTCTGCAAATCCAACAGGACCTTTGCACTTAGGTCATACACGTTGGGCAGCAGTTGGTGATGCGCTTGGTCGCGTTCTAACTGCAGCAGGCGCATCCGTCACACGCGAGTTTTATATCAATGATCGCGGTAATCAAATGGATTACTTCGGTCAATCAGTTGAAGCGGTTGCACTTGGAAACCCGGTTCCGGAAAATGGATACCAGGGCGATTACATCAAAGATTTAGCGACAGAAGTTGTTGCACAGAATGCAGGCATTAAAGATCTGCCCGAAGCAGAACGTGTCATTGCATTTCGAGAAGCTGCCTACCAACTTCAGTTAACGGATCAGCAACGAGTTCTAGATACCTTTAATACACATTTTGATGTCTGGTTCTCAGAGCGATCTTTACATGATGAAGGCGCCGTAGAGCATGGAATGGAAAAGCTGCGCGCACAAGGCCATGTTTTTGAAGTAGATGGTGCAGTCTGGCTTCGCACCACAGATTTCGGTGATGACAAAGATCGCGTGATGACTAAGAGCGATGGCTCACTTACTTACTTTGCTTCAGATACCGCTTATTACATTAATAAGCGCGAACGCGGTTTTGATATCTGTATCTATATGTTGGGCGCAGATCACCACGGGTACATCGGTCGTTTAAAGGCTACTGCTGCATGTGCTGGCGATGACCCTGAGTACAACATCCATGTTCTTATTGGCCAGCTTGTAAAAATCATGGAAGGCGGCGAAGAGGTAAAGCTTTCAAAGCGCGCCGGCACAATCATTACTCTTGAAGAGTTAGTTGAGAAGGTTGGCGTTGATGCCGCCCGTTACACATTGATTCGCT
>JACCDQ010410431.1_pt1 | contig 27702 bp, 23 predicted proteins | sample 7446031 | NCBI WGS metagenome assembly JACCDQ01 (sample SAMN15323442, study PRJNA562643) | freshwater metagenome | isolation source: river surface water | place: USA:Blue River Watershed | collected 2017-08-17 | reverse complement strand
TTATAGGGAGTCGGCAAATCATAGGTTTTGAATGGTTCTAAGGGGGCAATATTTTCAGCAGTATCTAAATCTTCGGCTAGGATACGAATCAGTTTAAGTTTTTCGATCGCCGACAGTTTGCGAGCATGGGGAAGGACATCAGCTAAGGTCATCGTTTATTTCTCAGTATATTGTTGATTGAATATTTTTATTGTAGCTTGATTTAATTTTTATGATGATCGCCATTCTCAAAATTATCAACTCTGGTAATGCGATCGCCTTTTTAACCCTGACAGATCGCCTGTTAATTCTAAACTGGTCATTTAATTTTGAGTTTAGTCGAGTTCGTTGAGCCAGTTTTGCAGGATGTTGACTAGATTTTCTTGAGGAGGAATACCGTAGGCAATCGGCTGTTCTGTAACCCATTTGATATGAATAACATCAGTTAATTTTTTACAAAATTTGGTTAGGCTTTCGTTGGGTTCTCCGTTGTAGAAAATGAGGGCCAGGTTTTGGGTATTGAGTTGTTTTTTGAGGTTAGGAATTAGGCGTTTAAGTTGAGGGGCGTTGTTAATTTCAGGAATATTGGTTTCATCAGGAAAAACTGTTGCATAAATTTGATTGCAGAGTTCTTGGGCAATACTGCTGTTGTCGGTTTCGTCTTCTAGGGATTGGGCATTGATGACGAGAGGATAGGTTTTTGCGGTGGGTTTAAGTTGGGATGAGAGATCAAGAATTTGTTGGTTTAGGGTTTGGGTAATAGGATTTTCACCGATTGAAGTATAGTCAGTAATCTCTGGATGTATGTTGGGAAGTTGACCTGATTGTAAGGAAAACCATGCACTCACAAATTCTTGATAAGTCAATTTATTGGCACAATGCCAAAGTGCTTTAAAGCATAGTTGACGACGCTCTACAACAGAATCAAAATCTTGGGGAGAAATAAAGATGGGTTTTAGGCGAAATACAATCTCTTTTAACAGCTCAGGATCATTAGTTTGCTCCAAGTTATAGAGAGCCATTTCCCCTTTATTACTTATGTATTTAGAGCCATAGTTTGTAACAAATCTGTCTTCAATGTTTCTCGATAACAAATAATTGGTCAGAAGAAAAATATCTTTATTGTTATGGGGTTGAAAATCAATTTCGATTTTTTCCTTTAGTTTTTTCATTTGTTGATTACTTAATTTCTTCTCTTTGGCTTCTATTGGTATTGGTGTTTTAGGAGCATAACCCTTTTCCGCAGGATCATGATATTTATCTTTCACTTCTTTATAGAGTTTGTCAAAGTGTTTAATATAATTTAATGCTTCTACGTTTTCTAACTCAAGCGCATACCAAATTTTAGATAAACGGAGAAGAAGAAATAAACTTAAATCACTCGATTTTTTATTCATAAATTTACGAAAAATACTACTCACAGTAACTGTTGCGCTCTCTTTTTCTTGGGGGGTTAATTCACACACAATAGAATTACTTTGATTTATTTTTTCATCATGTTGATAACCACACATCTTATACATTTCATAGATAACTGTGAAAAATTCGGAGGGATATTCATCTACATTGAAATTCACAATAAACTTCTGTTGATTTGCGAGAAAATTGGTTAAAATAGAGAATAGTTTTCTACTGCTCTTTCCACCTGCATTATAGTACAAGTCGAATAAGTGCCGCAAATTATATAGAAAGTCTGATGATAGACAATCTACATCTTTCAAAATATATTCAATTTTTTTAAAAATTACATTTATAAATTCTTGATTGCTATGTGCAATTTTTGTTGTAATTTTTGTTGTAATATCTAGAGAAATTTTCCTTATTTCATTTGCTTCTAAAGAATAAGTTATTAAACCATAAAGATTAAGAGATTCATCATATCCTTCTGGGCAAGAATCATAATCATTGTCTTCTGGATATTTTAATTCAATATATTTTTCGTTGAGACTTGCCAAATCAAGAAGGAAACCAAATAAGTCTTTCAACTCTTTTGAGACAACTAATTTTTTGTGCAGTAAGGCGTGTAGATAAGCGAGGCAAACCTTCGCATTTTTAGTTTGACGGATAACGTTTAAAAATTCGCTGATCGTTAGAATAATATTATCTTGCTCATTGTTTACTTTAAGTTTTTCCAAAGTGTATAAACAATTAATCAAAAAGAATTGACTATCATATTCATTGCCTACTTTTGCATAGATTATATCCCGTAAAATTTCTTGAGCCTTTTGAGGATTAGAAATATATTTTTGAGTTAGCTCAATAAATTTCCATTGAATATAATAATCTTCTCGTTTTGTAATTTTATCAAACAAGTCGTTGATTAAAGCTTGATTTTCATCAGAGCTTGCACTAAGTTGATCCAGTAAATCAAGTGCATTATACTTAATCCATGTACCGGAATTAACTTGAGTTTCAAATAAATTGTCAATGATTTTAAGCACCAATTGATCATTGGATTTAAGTTTTGCAAGAGCGTCTTTATACAACCAAGCTGTCTCAATGTCTAAACCCAAATTTTTATATTTATTGTAATTAAATACATGATTACACATAACCACGACAATTTTCCCTACTAGACTTGACGTAGAGGCATTGATAGGCAACTCTGCAAATAATTCAATCGCAATAGAATAAGCCCTATCTTCAAAAAGGATATAAACCAGATTACTTAAATCTTCAGTAGTATCTTTTTTATTATGATTAAAGTTTAATAATGCTTCAATAAATTCTTCTTTGGAACGCAGAGAAATATTTTCTCGACCAATCCAATACATTGAAATTTCTTTGATATTACTATCAAATATTCTGTAATTCCCCTCTAAAACAGACGGTAACCCTAGTTGACTTTGTGTTCGAGAAATAAAATAATCCCAATCATCAATAATCAATGATGCAAAATATTCTTGAAAACTAGGATGAAAGAAAGCATAAACCTGTTCCTTCGGATCTTCCTCTGCCACACCCACGCGATTTAACCAACTCAAATCTAACGCCAGCTTAAATAATCCCTCATCTGATTCCCCTAAAACTTCACAGACAAAACGATGGGTTAAACGGAATTTTGATGATTCCTGCTCCAAAGCCTGTTTTGCTAGTTTCCCTAATGCTTGATTTAAGACTTCTCTTTGGGCAATCGTCGTTTTAAACTCAACTTCTTTCCAGAGATAAAAAGCCTCCACACATTCTTGGTAAAGCCCCGCTTTTGTCTCAGGCAATGAACCTTGATGTTTTTCCCATGAATAACAAATTAGCGTTAACCGTAGCGGATTTTTTACTAAATCTCTGATGCGTTCTTTTCCATCTTGATTAAGTGCAGTAATTAGTTGATCTGCTAAATTGCGATCAGTAAAAAATTTATAAATAAACTCATCCCGTTGTATTTCAGAAAAATCTAAATTTCGATAAACATCAAAATGACTCAGATAGTTATTCCCCGACTCCCAGACGTTAACCCGACAAGTCAAAATAACTTTTGCTGATTCAATCCATCCCTTAATTTGAGAATTAACCCAGTATAACGGATTATGATCGAGCCTCATTTCGTCTAGTCCATCCAACAATAGCCAGATATTACCCTCATTAAATTTTTCAATTAATTTGTCTTGACTTTCTTCACTCGCTTCTTTTTGTTTGAGAGCTTCTTTTAACCAAGTATTGAGTAAAAAATCCTCTAAGTTTCTATCCTGTAGGTCAGCCAAAGAAACCCAAATCACTAAATTTTCATCATTGTCATTAAAAAGCCTGTCAGCAACTTGCTGTAACCGAGTTGTTTTTCCTGAACCTGCCTCACCAATAATTGCAATCCGTTTGCCTTGACTTTTAGGACTATTCCCTTGTAATAAAACTTCCGTTAAAAATTCATCATTTTCAAATTTTCGAGTAACCTCATATTCTTCAGGCTGATACAGACGGGAACCTATTTCAGGATTAACGTCTTTTCGCCGCTCTTGCTTTTTACTTTCTACTAATCCCAAAGGAACATACAACTTCGACGCTTCAAAATTCGCATTAATTAAAGGATTTGCACTTAAACTACGCTGTTTATCTAACATCTCTTGGAAAGTTTGACGATTAAGAATAGAGACTTTTGAATCTGTAGGTTTAACATGAGCTGAAGATTTAGGTGGATTCCAACCTTCAACAATGTCCCAAGGATTAAGCTCTAATACACTTGCTATTGATTGAACTGTATTTCTACTTGGTGCCCGTTTGTATTGAGGGTTGAAAACATTTTTGATCGTATCTGGAGACAAATCAGCTTTCTCAGCAAGTTCAGCATACATCTTCTCTTGAGTAGTGGTTTTGAATCCCTTTTCGCGCATTTTTTCTTGCATGAGGGTTAACGCCTCTGGTTTAACGGGAAAACTACGTTGACGCTTTTTCGGGGTCGTGGCCATAGAGAGCAGGAGAAATTTCACATATTCCTAACTATAGCAAATTAACCAAAACCTGTTTAGTGAAATTTAGTGAAGATAAGTGCTGTTAAAGACTCGCTTATGTTCACTTACTGTCACTGGTTATTCAAGTTTTTCGGGCTTATTCTCGGATTATTGAGGCAAAAACAACTAGAGAGTGCACCCAAAACTTAAGACCATGAGTAAACAAACCCAAATCTCCCAACTCGTCCAACAAGATGACAACATCTCCGAAATTGGCTTATTAAAAGCGTTTTACTCAAACCGAGATGCCAACCATCTTCAACGTCGTCAGCAACAACGAGCCATTAATCCCAACATGATTAAGATTGCTCTGACTTACGGGGCAAAAGAGCATAGTCACGGCGCAGTGCGTTTTACTTTGACTGACCGCATCCTCAATCATTCCCCCTATAAAAAAGTTGCTGATTGCTTAAGGGGTTTACGAGTTGTCTGCAAACCCACTGAGACCGAAATCGAGGTCATTACCGCCTATTGGCATTACGAAACCAAGAAGCGAGTTCGTTAACCAAATTTTTTCCTACCAATTCTTTATTTAAGGCTGAAAATACTAATTATGCTAACTCAATTAAAGCAAGAAAAACGCCGACTGACTTACGCCGAACTGTGGTCTGAGTATGAACATGACTATATTCCTTATGAGCGTCTGTTACAGACGGAGGAATGGCAAGAAAAACGACTCAATATTCTTGCAAGGGATAACCACACCTGTACAAAATGCGGCATTTCACATAACCTACAGGTTCACCATACTTTTTATAGTGTTCAGAAAATTAGTCTTAAGAAAAATAAATTTATCCATAATGCACCTTGGGAATATCCCGATGAAGCCCTCATTACTGTCTGTAGTCGGTGTCATCAGATAATTCATCGAACAACAAAAATCCCAATTCTTGAAGAAATAATGCCAGGTAAATATGCCAAAAAAGACTTTACTCCTTGTTATCGCTGTAATGGGGTGGGGTATTTCTCTTGCTACAAGCATATTCAACAGGGAATCTGTTTTCGTTGTAATGGACAACGCTTTGAAGAATTACGATAAAGACCCCTTAAGCAATTAAATGAGTGCTTAACCAACATTCTATTGACCTAAACCCCTGATTTGAATGAAGATTAGGGGCTTTTTTGCAATCTCATTGATTATATCTGGTTTGCAACCGCGATCGCCAAATAATTGATAATCAATAATTGATAGTTGATAATTATCCATTGTCAATTGTCCATTATCCATTAAAACGAATTAGGGATTTTCTTCCCGCTTAAACCGTTCCTTCGCCTCCGTAAAAGCCGTTTTCATCACCTGTGGACTTATTCAGCAGACCCCAATTAATTCTTGTTATTAAAAAATTATTCTGTTTTTAAAAACTTTCTAAGAGCCGTTTTATAACGATTGCTTAATCTTTTAGAAACTAATCCTCCTTGTTGGATTTTTTCTAGCATTGAAGCTGAACCTGACTTTTCCCGTTATCTTTTTATTTGAGCGATCACTTAATTTTCCCCCATCTCAAAGCCTTATTCTCTCGTCGGCTATTGTCATTAAATCCAGCTTATTGGAAACGGCGAAAAGTTTGAAACCCTTATTCTGTCGTCGTTTTCAAACTTAACGGGAAAAGTCAGAAGCTGAACAAGTCCCTTTGGGAATAGAGCTACCAGGAGTGATTAAACCCGCTAAATCTGTTGCGCTCATTTCACGGGCAAATTGATAAGCAATTACCGACTCTCGACGAATAAAAGGGGGGAGTTCTGGAGATGGAGTGAGAATGCAAGTGGTTTCGGAATTATCTCTTCGACTGGTGACATTAACAAACAAATATTTGTTTTCAGAAGTTTGGGCAATAGCAATATAAAGATGTTCACCATAGGGAGGAGTATTTAACAAAAAAGCATCGCCTAAATTAATACTAACCGTCATGTAATGCCTCATCTAAATAGGCTTCCCAAGCCGCCACTTGCTGAATTTCAGCGATTTCACTGTCACTCTTTCCTAGATTTTTAAGAATAACTTCCACTGGAATAGGAATTGCTGAACCATGAGGATCTTGCCATTCGGGAAGATTATGAGTCCACCCAGCGACTAAAAATGGATCAAGACAACCAAATTGTTGGTAAACTTGATGAATGATTTCTTCCTCTTCTTCACAAAGCTCATCATTACCGGGATCACTTAATAAATTGACACAGTAATTTTGATGGGTTGAAATAAACTTAGACCATAAAGGTAATGCTTCATCCACGGGTTTTCCTTTAATCAGATCATAAACCCCAGAAAGAACAGGGCCATAATCCATCGAGACATAATGATCTCCTGTAATGGGTTGATCCATTTTTTGTAAGGCAAGTCGATCAGCAAGATAAAGCATTTTCAGTAAGCCCAAATACTTCATTGGCTTACCATGTAACTTTAATAATGTTGCGGCGGCTTCTACCGTTTTTTGAGGATGAAACCGAAATTCGACGTTCATAATGACCTGATAAGAGACTCTTAAACTTAGCTCAATTCCATTGTAAACCCTTTTTTGTGGACACATCAAGACCGATCACTCTGAGAACTCGACTAGCTCCAGACCCTATGTCTATCAAGATAGATAGATTAACACGCTGATTTTGGTGAATGATGGGATTTTGGACATTGACATCTATTTTAAAGATTCTCTTGATTTTTAAACCGTTCCTTCGCCTCCGTAAAAGCCGTTTTCATCACCTGTTGAATCATTTGAGGATCGGGCTTTTTCCCGCCCATTAAATCCCCAAAATAAACAGCCGCCCCTTCCCCCAAAGCCCAGGTATAAGCCGCCGCCCAGCCTGCCGCAATCACCGAGCCAAAACCGGGAATAAATTTGACTAACTCTCGTCCGATCGCCTGGGCTAAAAACCCCCCAGTAATCGCGCTGAGAATGCCCCCCGCCTGGGAAGGAGACAAAACTTGACCGTAAAGTTTGCCTAACACCGTAACCAAAGAAACCTGAAGAGTCGTTAAGACTGGCATCGTCGCAAAGGGTAACGGAACCGCCGCCAAGGTCGCCGCCATCAGCGAAAACGCCAACGTATAACGCCGCGCCACATCTCGATATAAATTACCAATACGGACTCCCGTTTCGCCATCGAGAAGTTGGTGAATGGCTTTGGCTTCTGCCGTTGGGAGTAATTCAGCTAGGCGATTGCCCAGGGCTTCCAAACCATAAAATAAGGGATGATAATCGTCTTCTTCTAGGGTAAAATCAATCAAAACCGCTTGATCGTAGAGGTTCACAAAATTCGATTTGATCTCTGTAAAAGCCCGTTCTAAGGTTTCTAAATTCGGGGGATAGGGAGGATGATCCATTAAGTCAGAAGGATAAACTTCGTGGAGACAAGTCACCACCAATAAACACGGAATTTGGGGATAGCTTTGACGTAATTGGGTCAGCACTTGCCGCAGATTATCCGTCGCAAAATCATTAATTTTAATCGTCAGAATAAAAATCCGAGCCGGTTGTTGATCTTGCGCTAATTCCTGTTGCAAATCAGCAATCACCGTTTCCGTATTTTGATTAATATCCCCTAAACCCACCGTATCGGTAAAAATTAGCAACGGCAAATCCGGGGAAGGATAGGCGTAACGTTGAGTAAATTGGGTATGGGGACGAAAACCCTGCCCAACAATAGACTCGGAAACCCCCGTTAACCCCCGGACAAGGGAACTTTTGCCCGCTTGGGGTTTGCCAATTAACAGGGCCTCGGTGGTGGGTAATTCCGCCCGCACCTGGGCCAACAGATCCGCAATTTGGTCTTCGTTAACGGTGAAGGACTTGAGGAATTTCTGTCCCAGGGACTGCCAGGAAACCAGTTGGGCGATTTTTTGCTGGCTGTGGTGTAACAGATCCCCCAGGGGGTGACGGCGGGGATTGACCGGTAACGGGGGAGAAGGGTTAGCCTCTTCCGGGGTTTGCGGGGTTAACTCTGGAGGCATCAAGGTTTGGACTGGGGATCGGGACGGTCGGCGATCGCCCTTGGAGACCGTCAACGAATCGGACGACTCCGGGGTAAGTCTCGCCAAACACTGTTAAGTTATATTAACATTATGAAAAAGCCGCTCTAAACCTTCACGCTTTTACCGTATTCGAGAACCATGAATCAGCGCATTCTCTACGTTCGTCTCCCCTGTAACCCCATTTTTCCCCTGGGAGTCGTTTATTTAGCTGATCACGTTCATAAATGTTTTCCCGATCTGGAGCAGAAAATTTTTGATTTAGGCACGGTTCCTCCCCTGGATTTTGCCCAGGCATTAGACCAATGTATTGATGAATTTCAACCGAATTTATTGGTTTATTCCTGGCGAGATATTCAAATCTATGCGCCGGTGGGCGGACGGGGCGGCAATCCCTTACAAAATGCCTTTGAATTTTATTACGCCAAAAATCCCCTGATTAAGTTACGGGGGGCCTTAGGCGGGTTAAAAGTTGCCACTTCCTACTATGGCGAACTCTGGCGCAATTTAGGACTCATTAAACGCGGTTTACAACGGGCAAAACGGTATTATTCTAATCCCCAGGTAGTCGTTGGAGGGGGAGCGGTCAGTGTTTTCTATGAGCAATTAAAAACGTCCTTGCCGGTCGGAACTATTGTCTCCGTTGGCGAAGGGGAAACCCTGTTAGAAAAATTATTACGGGGTCAAGATTTTCAGGATGAACGCTGTTATGTGGTCGGCAAAACGGAACCGCGATCGCGTTTAATCCATGAACAACCGACACCCCTGGTCAAAACGGCCTGTAATTATGATTATATCGAGCAGGTTTTTCCCGAAATTAGCTATTACCTAGAAGATGGCGATTTTTATATTGGCGTGCAAACCAAGCGCGGTTGTCCCCATAATTGCTGTTACTGCGTTTATACCGTTGTGGAAGGCAAACAGGTTCGCATTAATCCCGCCCAGGAAATTATTCAGGAAATGCGACAGCTTTATGAGCGAGGGGTACGGAATTTTTGGTTTACCGATGCCCAATTTATCCCGGCCAAAAAATTTATTGATGATGTCGTTGAATTGCTAGAAGCTATTGTTGATTCCGGCATGAAAGATATTCATTGGGCGGCCTATATTCGAGCCGATAATTTAACCCCGAAACTCTGTGAATTAATGGTGAAAACGGGGATGAATTATTTTGAAATTGGCATTACCAGTGGTTCCCAGGAATTAGTCAGAAAAATGCGGATGGGCTACAATTTGCGGACAGTTTTACAAAATTGTCGGGATTTAAGGGCGGCGGGTTTTAATGACTTAGTTTCGGTTAATTATTCCTTTAATGTCATTGATGAAACGGTGGAAACCATTCGCCAAACCATCGCCTATCATCGAGAATTAGAAGCCATTTTTGGGGAAGATAAGGTAGAACCGGCTATTTTCTTTATTGGTCTGCAACCCCATACCCATCTGGAAGAATATGCCTTTCAACAGAATATTTTGAAACCGGGCTACAATCCCATGAGTTTAATGCCCTGGACAGCGAAAAAATTGCTCTGGAATCCGGAGCCTTTTGGGTCATTTTTTGGGGAAGTTTGTTTACAGGCCTGGCGACAAAATCCCAATGATTTCGGTCGGGAAGTCCTGCATATTTTAGAAGATCGTTTAGGTCGCGCCCCCCTCGAAGAAGCCTTAACGGCGGCGATCGCCAAGGAAAAACCGGTCGCAGTTCCCGTGTAAACCCGTTTAAACCATTGGCCGGAGATAGGTTATCCCTTAATCTGGGGAATATCTCCTTCATTTGAGCAAGACCTTTAATGGGATCACCGCGTTTCCGAACCCTGCTTCGTTACCTCAAACCCCACTGGCGACTCTTGAGTTGGGGATTTTTAACCCTATTTATCGCTAATGCCCTAGGGGTTTATATTCCGATCCTGATTCGAGATAGTATTGACGACCTAAAGACTGGGTTGCAATACGAGGATGTGGTGCGTTTTGCTGTCCTGATGCTGATTTTAGCCTCGGTGATGTGGGGGATCCGCATGAGTTCTCGGATCACCATTTTTGGTATTGGTCGTCAAGTCGAATACGAGTTAAAACAAAGAATTTTTGAGCATTTATTGACCCTAGAACCGGACTATTTTGCCAGGAATACTTCCGGGGATTTAATTAATCGGGCCACCAGTGATGTAGATAATATCCGGCGATTAGTGGGGTTTGCCGTGTTGAGTTTAATTAATACCCTCTTTGCCTACGGGTTAACCTTACCCGCGATGTTAGCCATTCATATTCCCCTGAGTTTAATGGCGATCACGGTCTATCCTTTGATGTTGGGTTGTGTGAAATTATTTAGCGGCGAATTACAGGGACAACAGGCGGAAGTACAGGAACAATTATCCGATTTAAGTGAGTTAATTCAAGAAGATATGAGTGGCATTAGTTTAATTAAAATCTATGCTCAGGAGGATAATGAACGCCAAGCCTTTCGGGAAAAAAATCGGTATCTCCTCAAAGCCAATTTAAAATTAGCCCAAACCCGCAATTTACTCTTTCCGATTATTGAAGGATTATCCTACGTCAGCTTGTTATTATTACTCGCTTTTGGCACAACAGCTATTCAAAAAGGAGAAATTACTATTGGGGATTTTATTGCCCTAATTATTTTAGTGGAACGTTTAGCCTTCCCAACCGCTTTACTCGGATTTACGATTACGGCCTATCAACGGGGAGAAGTGAGTATTGACCGGGTGGAATCCATTTTTCAAACGGTTCCGAAAGTTTTCAATGTCGCTAAACCGTTACCCATTCAAGAGCAATCTTTGACGGGAAAAATCACTGCCGAGCATCTCCATTATACCTATGGGGAAAACCCTCAGCCCGCTTTACAAGAGATTAATTTTACGATTATGCCGGGGGAAATGGTGGCGATTGTCGGCCCCATTGGTTCTGGTAAATCTACGTTAGCTAATGCGATTCCCCGGTTACTCGATATTGGCCCTAATCAACTCTTTTTAGATGGCCTAGATATTACCCAATTAGAGTTACAAACCCTGCGGTGGGCGATCGCCTACGTCCCCCAAGATAGTTTTTTATTTAGTACCACCATTGCCAATAATATTGCCTACGGAGAACCGGAACAGGGGCAAAATTCCCAGCGTTTAGAAAAAGCGGCACAACAAGCTTATCTAGATCGAGAAATTCAACATTTTCCCCAACAATATCAAACCCTAGTGGGAGAACGAGGCATTACGTTATCGGGGGGTCAACGTCAACGGGCGGCCCTCGCCAGAGCCTTAATGATGGAAGCACCGGTCTTAATTTTAGATGATGCGTTATCCAGTGTTGATAATCAAACCGCCACCGAAATTTTGCAACGATTAGCCCGCGATCGCCATCAAACGATTTTATTTATTTCCCATCAATTATCGGCGGCGGCCCAAGCGGATCGGATCTTGGTCATGGATCAGGGTAAAATTGTGCAAACCGGCACCCATGAACAATTAATTAAGGAACCCGGTCTTTATCAATCCCTTTGGCAAGCATACCAATTAGAACAGGTTTTAAAAAATTAAAATTGCTCGATTAAAATTGCTCGATAAAAAATGAAAATTGCCCTTGCCCAACTCAATCCGACCATTGGCGATCTCGTCAATAATGCTCAGAAAATTTTACATCAGGCTTATCTCGCTGACCAACAGGGCGCGAATTTATTACTCACCCCGGAATTATCCCTCTGTGGTTATCCTCCCAAGGATTTATTATTAAATCCTAGTTTTGTTGAAAAAAACGAAGCTCAGTTAAGTCAATTAGCCCAACAATTACCGCCACATTTAAGGGTTTTAGTGGGAACCGTGACTCCCAATCTTGCGGCCCCAACCCAGGGAGAAAAAGAATTATTTAATAGTATTGCTTTGCTTTATCAAGGTAAGATCCAGCAGAGATTTCATAAGCAGTTATTGCCAACCTATGACGTATTTGATGAAGACCGCTATTTTGCAGAAGGAAAATCCAGTAATTATTTTAACTTAGGGAATTTGAAAATTGGCGTGACGATTTGTGAAGATCTCTGGAATGAAGAAGGGTTTTGGCAAAAACGCTATTATCCCACCAATCCGATCGCCGATTTACAAGCCCAGGGGGTGAACCTAATTGTTAATTTATCCGCTTCTCCCTATCGTCTCCGCAAACAACAATTACGGGAAGATTTAGTTAGACATACGGTTAAAAAATATCAAATTCCGATTATCTATGTCAATCAAGTGGGCGGTAACGATGATTTGATTTTTGATGGTTATAGTTTTGCGATTAATCAATCCGGAAAATTAGTCTCTCGTTCCCCCGGTTTTCAGGAGTCTTTAAACTTCTTAGATTGGTCGGAGACTCAACCGGATTTATTGCCAAGCGTTCAACACAATCTAGCTTTTTCAGAAGAGGAAGAATTATTTCAGGCATTAGTTCTCGGTGTGCGGGATTATGCCCATAAATGCGGTTTTTCCCAGGCAATTTTAGGTCTGAGTGGGGGAATTGATTCTTCCCTGGTCGCGGCGATCGCCGTAGAAGCCTTGGGGCCAAACCATGTGTTAGGGGTGTTAATGCCTTCCCCCTATAGTTCCGATCATTCCCTTAAAGATGCGGAAGATTTAGTCAAGAATTTAGGCATGAAACAGGAAATTTTGCCCATTGGTTCCCTGATGACCAGTTATGATCACTCCCTAGAGGCTTTATTTCAAAATACTGAATTTGGCATTGCCGAAGAAAATTTACAATCGCGGATTCGCGGCAATTTACTGATGGCGATCGCCAACAAATTTGGTTATTTACTCCTCTCAACGGGCAATAAATCGGAAATGGCGGTGGGGTATTGTACCCTCTACGGGGATATGAATGGCGGGTTAGCAGTAATCGCTGATGTGCCGAAAACGCGGGTTTTTTCTCTCTGTCAATGGCTCAATCGAGAACAAGAAGTGATTCCTAAAAATGTGTTAAGTAAACCGCCCAGTGCTGAACTCAAACCCAATCAAATTGATCAAGATTCCTTGCCGCCCTACGATATTTTAGATGCCATTTTAGACCGCCTGATTCACCACCATCAATCCGTTCAACAAATCATTGACCAAGGATTTGAGTCTGCTACCGTTGAAAAAGTTTTTCAATTAGTCAGTCGGGCAGAATTTAAACGCAAACAGGCTCCCCCAGGACTCAAAGTGACTGATCGCGCCTTTGGGACGGGATGGCGGATGCCGATCGCCAGTCGTTGGTTAAGTTAGGGATAATCAATCGGTTTAAAAAGTGTGTTAGGTTTTTAAAATAAACCTTGTCTATTGCCAACACTCAAGTTTTTAGCCCCCTGGCCCCCAACATTGGGGGAAATCAGTCAACGCTTTATGGAGCAAGTCCCCCAGCTTTGGGGGATTTAGGGGGCAATCTTCAAAACAATAGGTTTTAGTTTAGGCAAGGTATGGTGACTTATTTTTGGGCTTGACTGCAATGGTATTTAACTGGTTTCGTCGTCAACTTGACAAAAACCCTGCGGACGTGACTGCTCCCGAAACAACCCAGGAGCCAGAAGTCGTTACTCCCGAAGCCGTTGAACCGGCAAGTCCTGAAGCCTATTTAGACTGGGCCAAGGAAGCCTATAAAAATATTCAGCAACGTCGCGGCCAACTGGAAACCCCAACGGAACCGGTTGACTCTCCTGCACCAACTGAAACAACAGAACCGACAGAGGCGATCGCCGCCCCACCGGAAGAACTAACCAAAACCCCGGCTCCCGTTGAAGCGGTTGAACCGATTCGTGTGGAAACCCCAGAAGCGATTGAAGTCTCCGCGCCGGTCACAGAACCCGCTCCAGAAACCGAACCTGTTGCTCCAACTGGCCCCGCCTGGTTACAAAAATCCGATCGCCTGGAAGTGCTTAAAGAAACCGCGATCGCTACTCCCGTCATTGAAGCTCCTTTGGTCAGTGAACCGCCCAGTTTAGATGAAGATTTTCTCTGGTCGGCAAAGGTCTTGGCTGACCAGGGGCGATCGGCTCAGGACGTTTCTGAGGATGAAATTAATTGGTTAAGTCGTCTTCGTCAGGGACTCACCAAAACCCGCCGCAATTTAGTCAATCAACTGAAATCTATTGTCGGTCAAGGGCCGTTAAATCAGGATGCGGTGTTGGAAATTGAGGCCCTGCTATTACAAGCAGATGTGGGGGTAGAAGCGACCGACTATATTATTAATACCCTGCAAGCAAAACTGAAAGAAGAAGCCCTACCTCCAGAGCAAGCCATTGATTACTTAAAAGAAATTTTACGCGAGATTTTAGACCGTCCTTTCCAAACCCTCAGTCAAGAATTTGTGCCTGAAAAAGAAGTATTAAATATTTGGTTATTAACCGGTGTGAACGGGGCCGGCAAAACCACCACCATTGGCAAATTAGCCCATTTAGCAAACCAATCCGGTTACAGTTGTTTGATTGCGGCGGCAGATACTTTCCGAGCGGCGGCGGTGGAGCAGGTGCAAGTCTGGGGAGAACGTACAGGCACGACGGTTATTGCCAATCGGGGACAAAATACGGATCCGGCGGCAGTGGTTTTTGATGGGATTAGTGCGGCTCAGGCCAAAAAAGTAGATTTATTATTAGTAGATACCGCCGGACGATTACAAAACAAGAAAAATTTAATGGATGAGTTAGCTAAAATTCGTCGCATTATTGACAAAAAAGCTCCCCATGCCAAGGTGGAATCCCTGTTAGTATTAGATTCTACTTTGGGACAAAATGGTCTCCGTCAAGCCGAAGTTTTTGCCGAAGCGGCCAAATTAAGTGGAGTGGTGTTAACCAAATTAGATGGCACAGCTAAGGGCGGCGTTGCCCTGGCAGTCACTCAACAGTTAAATTTACCCATTCGTTTTATTGGGGCCGGTGAAGGTATCGAAGATTTACGCCCATTTTCTAGTTATGAATTTGTGGAAGCTCTTTTAAATGGTTAGGAAATTTTTCTTCTATCAATTATTAATGATTAATGATTAGGCGATCGCACTTTTAATAGGACTCTCTTGGATTGGCGTTGCTTAATCCGGGTATGAATTTCCTATCGCTGTGATTTTTGATCACCCCCTAAATCCCCCAATCCTGAGAGACTTTCCATTCATTATTCCCTCCAAAGTTGGGGAGCTAGGGGTGCAAAACATACCTCAAATCAGCAACTATCAACTATCAACTATCAAGCCATGTTAATCAATGTTTTAACCAAAAGAGGTAGTACGCTTGCTTGGTAGAGCGGTCTGCCTAGGGACAAGCTATGATAGAAAAAACCCAGATCCAGCAAGTTTTCCCCCCTTGAAAGCATTTTTCTCGGTTGGGTGACAGTTCTCTCGTTTCTAGGATTGCTTCTCAGACTTAACATTAACCGCCTATTCGGTTTATTAGTGATTCATGTCTTTTTTTACTGCTACGGAAAACTCTGCCCCTCGTCGTCTCATCGTGGGAGACGTTCATGGTCATTATCACAGCCTCCTGAAATTGTTTGATAAAGTCTCGCCCAGCGCGGAAGATGCAGTTTATTTTGTGGGAGATTTGATTGATCGCGGGCCGGACAGTGCTTCAGTAGTCGAATTTGTGATCAGCAATAAATATCGCTGTCTATTGGGAAATCATGAGCAAATGCTTCTGGACGCAGTGGCCGGTGGCGGTGTCGCGCCCCAGGTTTTACAATTTTGGCTCTACAGTGGTGGTCATCCGACCCTTGTAAGCTATAACCATCAAATTCCCCAGGAGCATATCGAATGGATGCAACATCTGCCCTTGTATTTAGACTTAGGAGATATTTGGTTAGTACATGCGGGCCTTGACCCCCAACTCCCTCTAGAAAAGCAGAATGAAGAACAATTTTGTTGGATTCGTGAAGAATTTCATACCAGTCCCTATCCCTTCTTTGCCGATAAATTAATTATCACGGGTCATACTATCACTTTTACTTTTCCTGATGTCGAGCCGGGTCAATTAGTCTGTGGTGCAGGATGGCTCGATATTGATACCGGAGCCTATCATCCCCATAGTGGCTGGTTAACGGCGTTAGATATTACCAATCGCTTAGTCTATCAAATTCATACAGAAACCCATCGTCTGCGGACGCTACCCCTGGATGATGCCGTTACCTACCTTCATCCCCAGGATATCACCCAAAAACGCCCTAAAAAACGTCGTAAAGGATGGTTCCGTTAAAGTAACCATTTCGGTGAGGTTAGCAAAAAGCATTGGCCTTGGCCGAGGTGAATTCTGGCCGTTGCTGGTAACTGAATGCCGATCATCCCAGCTTTTTTCAACAGGAATTTGTTTCCCCCTTGTCCCCAGAGAAAGCGTTCTGCCCAGTCACCTAAATCCGGTTGGTGTCCCACTAGGGCAAGTACCGCATCCGGAGCCGTTTGGGTTTGACAAAAATCCTGGATATTTCCCCCAGGAGCTAAGGCCGCACAGGTTTCCAGGCGATCGCTGAGACCCTGCTCTAGGAGGATCTGGGCTGTTTGTTGGGCACGAACTAGGGGACTGGTCAAAATTCGCTCAAAACGTAGATCTAGCTGTTGCAAACGTTGAGCCACTTTCTGGGTTTTGATCTGGCCCTGGGGAGTTAAAGGACGTTGTTCATCGGGCAGGTCATGGCGGGGGTCTAGGGCGATACCATGGCGAATTAGATAGAGTTTCATCACAGAGATCAAGAAGGGGAGAAATCCGTAAAAGTTTTAGCTGGTAAGTCCCTCAGTATTGAAGGATTGAGGGGGCGATTTCCCAACGATCAATTTAGCCTAAATGGCTTTCTGACAACATCAGTTCTTGAAATTCCTGTTCTAGGGTTTTCACCAGAGAATCATTGCCCGCTTCTTTTGCCGCCTGTAATCGTCTTTCCAAATTCTGACGCAGATTTTCCAGGTGCAATCTATTCCACTCCTGGGATTCGGGATTGGCTTTCTGATAAAAATTTAAGGTAGGACACAGATTCAGGTTATCTTTGGGCGAATAGGGTTCAACGACAGCGATCGCCGGTTTAATCCCCGGAACAGTTAACGGTTTTGCCTGGGGAATATGACGGGGCAAGGCCAATTCTGGGTCAACGGCCGATTGGGGAGAAATGGAGTCAGGGGTTTGTAACACGGGATTCACCAAAGGTTGTGGAAGATGTTTGGTAGATGCAGAAAATTTCATGGGTTTATAGGAGAGTCTTAAAAATAGGGATATTAAACGCCAGGTGAGGCTAACCCCGATTTTAAGCAATCTTGAAATTCCCCTCACCCAGTCTGTATCTATTTTTACATTTTCCTGAAAAATTTGTCGGCATTGATTGAAAATTCGGGGAGATTGACCTAGGGTTCTGACGGTTGGGGAATCTGGAGGTTATGGAGACGGGCAAAATCCTCTAGGGCTTGCACGAGGGGCGGAACCGAGGCTTCACTGATCACAAAGAGTTTAAATTGTTGGCCTTGGCTGAGGTATTGGGAATACTGGGCGATCGAGGTTAAGAAGGGCTGATAGGATTGATCATTAGCCACATAGACCTGGAGAAAGGGAACGATCAAACCATTGCGGTAACTGTGGAGTAGATCGGGACTAGGCAGGGTAAAATCCCCCAAGGATTTCACCATCGCGGTCGCCCCCGCATCAAGTTGCGAAAAATCTACATGGGCTTGACCTTCTGCTAGGGCAAAATATTTCTGTTGACTACCTAGCCAGGGAAAAGAACGAACTTGTTCCAACACAAAGGGAGTTGCCGGATCGTAACTGCCTCCACCGATCATCACCGGAATCTTCACTTTCTCCAATCCACTACGCCCAAAAATAGCACTATTAACCGGATTAATGGCCACCAACGCCGTCACCCTCGGATCGCGGAACTTGAGTGGGGTACGCGGTAGATCCAAAGCGCGACATTGCAATAAGAGAGAAGTATTCGGGAACCCATGGTCAGGGTCACATTCAGACTCTAAATATCGCCAGTTAATTTCGGCTCCGCCCACGGCCAGGGCCCCATAACCGCCAAAGGAATGACCCGCCACACCGACAGACTTTAAATTTAAACGGTTGCCAAATTCCTGAGCATTACGCCGTTCCAGTTCATCCAAAACAAAACTAATATCCTTGGGACGATCAATAAACTCACTGGTTTTAAAGACTTGCCGACTGAGGCCATTTAATAAATCCTGGGCCTGTTGAAAATCACTCCCCGGATGTTGGGGCAAGGCCACCACAAACCCATAACTGGCTAATTGTTCCCCCACACTACTAAAGTCTTCGGGACGAGAGCCTAGCCCATGGGACATCACCACCACCGGCGTTTGACCGGCACGCCAACGCTGGGGCTTAAACACATCTACATAAAAACGGCGATCGCGGCTAGAATCAACCAACTGCCAAACCTCTTTAGGAGCCACACCATAGGGGCCAAGCTGACGAGGATCGGGGAGTTGCGAAAAATTCACAGCCGGTTCCGTCTTAGCCTCTGCCTGGGAAAGCCGGTCTATGGTTCCCACAAACTGCTCCGTTGCGTCGGCCACCACCGCAATTAAATTGGCACGATTTAGGATTAATTCCCCTTGCAGTTGCATATTGGTGGGTAATTGCTGCATAAAGTTCATTGCGGTCAAGCCGTTCTTATCCAAAGCCGCCGAAATTAAGGCCCCCCTGAGCGCATACATCCCGTTACGTCCCCCCGGAATCGTCACCAATCGCCCAAAACGAGACAAAATATCCTCGCCAATATCGCTATTTAAAAACCGAGAAAGATGAACCGGGTTAATTTCTGCCCGTTTTGTCAACAGAGTGCGGAGTTCCTGCTGTTGTTGGGGAGTCACACCCATCAGATTGAAATAAAAACGGAGATTCGGATCAACGATACCTTCTGTCGCAAATCGCTCTAGAGATTCCACCCGAATAGATTGTTTGATGGGGCCATAGGTGAGAAAAATTCTCTCGGCCGCTTTAACGGGTAAATGGGTTAAGAAGGTGGACATCCCTGCTAACACCAAGGGAGACAACAGGCGAGCAAAGCGAGAGTTCAATTTCATAGAAAAAGGAAGGGGGGGGCGATTCAGTATTTGCAGACGTGGGAGGCCGGGAATAGGATTCCTTTAGCAATTCTCATTATGGAATTTTAAGCCCGATGAAGCGTATTTTATTGGTATTTATATTAAATCCGGTTAAGTAGCCATTATTGTAATCCTTTAACCATAGAATTTTAAGATACTCTGAATCATGGATAATCAACAGGATTGGGTATTATCGCAGTAATGATGCTTGAAAGCCTTATTCTTCCGTTGAAGCAGTGCTGGTTAGCTTGGGGTTGAAGTCAAAATGAAAATTCCTGCTTTTGGATGGCTTCGATCGCACAAAGCGGGAATCCCGGTCAGTGCATCAAATCCAGGGCTAGGAAATGATGATAGACTCTGTTAAGGAAAATCCTTCTCCTAACCCCCTCTTGTCAGCCCCTAGCTTGTATGGCGTTTTATCCCGGAGTCACAAATCCGTTTTTTTTGCTAGAAGTCGTTATTTTTCCCCAAGGACCTAGGGCCTCTCGACCCCCTCAACGTCTGGGGAAAACGATCTTCAAAGTCCCTGCTCGTCTGCTCAGTCAAGAGTTGCGCCGCCTGAATCGTTTAGGGGCAAAGGTTCTGCACATTTATCCGGCAACGGAGTTAACCCCGCTCCAGGTTCCTCGGTGGTGGCTAGAAATTTATACGGACTATCCTCGCTGTCTCTATTATTTTGGCCCCTTTGATAGTCGAGAAGAAGCCGAACACGAACAAGACGGTTTTCTGGAGGATCTCCGTCAGGAAGGGGCCGAAAATATTGGGGTGAATATTAAGCAGTGTCAACCCCCTTTTTTGACTCAGGAATGGTAATGGTCGGTGCCGGGTCGTCTCTCGATGTCAACACACCTCCGACAATTACACCGTTTGGAATCGGAGAATCAGACAGATTTTGACGCAAAATTAATGCAATTAAACGCAATTACAGGAGGTTGCCCGTGAATGCCATGGAATTTTTTGAGAAAAGTGCGGGTCAATGGCGATCGCAACGAACGACCCACCATCTAGCTTTTCGTCGAGCTGAAAGCGGTACCTCAGATATTTGGGTAGAACCCTTAAAAGCGAATGATCCCCGGATTATTGAAATTTGCGAAATGCACGAGGTTTCCCCCGATCTGGCAGTGGGAGGAGCCTTTGTGCGTTGGGAAAGTGAGATGGCCTGGGATAAAGAAGATGAAAACCACACGGGGACAACGGTATTTGCCCTCATTCCCGATGCTGATGATCCTCGTAAGGGAACCCTCCTCCGGGAAAGAGGCTATGCAGAAATTGTCCCGATCGCCGGCCGCTACCACATTGATGAAGATGAAGCCCTGGTGTTAGTGACTGAGTATGAAACCATGACCACCGTTGAACGATTTTGGTTCGCCCAGCCCCATCTACGGCTAAGAACCAGTACCGTCCAGCGTTTTGGGGGATTTAATACAGCCACCTTTTGTACCGAAACGCGGGCCGATCAAGCACCACCCCAGGCAGAAGAGACCCCAGCGGCCTCCTCTGGTCAACTGACGGGTTGGTAACGCGCCAAATTGCCCCTAAAAGCCCCTCTCAAAATCCTCTCCGGAATTGGGGCCGGGGGGCAAAAGATAGGGAGATTCGGAAGCCTGGGGGAGAGGAGACATTAGAGCGGTCTCGCCCAAAAGTAACGTTAAATAGGGCTGATTAATGGTGATCCATTGGGGATTTAAGGCTTGTGTGCCTGCCCAGGTAAAATGGATTTGATAATAACGGGATAAGGGCTTTTGTAATTCGCCCCGTTCGGATTGGTGAATCCAAATGACCTTGTCTGGTTCTAGGTCAAAATTTTGCACAATATTGGTGACCAGTTCCTCCAGGATAAAGGGTTTGAACCAACCAATTTCTGGGGCTAGATTTTTAATAAAAACAATACAGGCTTCATAGGACGTAGAAAACATCGAAAGATAACATTGAAGTTGCCACTTACCCCGGCCACGATCCAGCATGGGACAACAATAAAAAGCATCAAAAAATTGCATGAGGATAAAAACAGAATAATATCCAAAAAAGACCAACGGTTTTGAGCGAATTAGGGAATCCAGTAACAGTTTAGCGACCGAGAAATCATCTAAATCATCACGGGGAGGCGGGGTAATTCGGGGGAAGCAGTGGGACGGCTCAATTTCGGAGGGTGCCAAAATAAACCCTTGTTATCCAGGGATGGCATTTCTTGATAACAGTGGGGACAGAACCAATAAATTTCGTGGTGACGCACATGGCGCAATAGAAAATGAGAGCAACAGGGACAAATTGCTGTAATCATTGTTATTTTATCTCAGTAAATTTAATGGATTTCATAAACATTGTTTGATTAAATTATCCTTCCGCTTGGGAAAAAGAAAGATAATTAGGGGTTGAAGAGATCAGCCCTTATCTCCAGAATGAACTGATGAATTTCAATGATTAGTGTATAGAAGGAAAATAAGGATTCGGTAAGAAGTTTCTCTTGGATTGCAAATTGTTACAAAATGTTACTTAAAATCGGAGGCTCTCTGGGAATTGGGGGGATAGGTTTATCTTATCTGTAATCTAAGGGCGAACGCAATTCGCTCCTACCCAAGGGTTTTCAGAGATCGTAGGGGAGCAAGGCTTGCGCCCAAAAGTAACAAATTTAAAAACCGACACCATGAATCCACCATTAATCCCAGAGATCCAAATTGGATGGATTTCCTTAGGCTGCCTGGGTATAACAGGGCCGGGATTGGGATTCCGGTTAGGTAGGGGCCGGCCAACCCATGATTTCGGCAATTTCGGCGACGAGGGTAAGGGGTTGAATGGGCTTGGAGATGACTCCATTGACTCCCATTTTGGCAAATTTGGCGCGATCGCTGGGGAGGACTTTAGCGGTTAATAAAATTACGGGAATGGTTTGGGTTTTGGGATTGGTTTGGAGGTGTTCATAGAGGGTAATGCCATCCATACCGGGCATCGAGACATCGAGCAGAATGGTTTCAACGGTACTGGTTTGCAAAATGTGCAGACAGTTTTCGCCGGAGACTGCGGTAATGACTTGCCACCCGGCTAAATCTTCTAGGCAGAGGCGTACCAGTTCTCGCAGATGTTCTTCGTCTTCAACCAGTAATAATTTTCGGTTCATGGGTCATTCGGAGGGTTATTGGAGATGGGTAACGTAAAGTAAAATGCACTGCCTTGGCCGAGGATACTCTCCACCCAAATGCGACCACCATGGCGTTCGACAATGGTGCGACAGATGGATAGCCCTAGCCCGGTTCCGCCTTTTTCGCGGGCATCGGATGCGTCCACCTGTTGAAAACGGTCAAAGATGGCTTCGAGTTTATCGGGGGGAATCCCTCGACCTTGATCGCGGACTTGCCAAATGGTTTCCTTTCCCTGGCGATCTACTCGGAGTTGAATCGTGGTGTGGGGAGGCGAAAATTTCAGCGCGTTACTTAACAGATTCGTTAAGATTTGAATAATGCTATCGGGAGCGGCCCAAATGCGAATAGAGGTGGGAATAATCTCTAGGTGAATATGATTTTTTCGGGCGATCGCCTGCATCCCATTGCTGGATTGTTTGATTAAGTCCATCGCATCGCACACTTGTTTTTCTAAAATTGAGCGACCGGACTCTAATCGTTCCAAATCTAACATATCGTTAACTAAATTACTGAGGCGATTGGTATCCAGTAGGGCAATTTCAAGGATACGATGAATTTTTTTGAGATCATGATCATAGATGCCGGTATTGAGCAATCCCAAAGACATTTGAATACCGCTTAAAGGGGTGCGTAATTCGTGACTGACAATACCAATAAATTCATTTTTAATCTGTTCGGTTCGATGGCGTTCGGTAATATCTTCCCCTAAGCTAATAATCCCAATAATTTGACCATCGAGATCTCTTAAAGGGGTATGATTCCAAGCAATTAACTTTTCTTGACCATTTTTGCCCCGAATCACGAATTCATTCTGGGCCTGAAAATGACTGTTAAAAACCTTGGCAAATTCTTGCCGTTGACGATCCTGATAGAGGGGAGGAATAAAAAACGTAAACCAATCTTTTTCTAAGATTTCAGAGGCTTGATACTCCGTTAAGGCCAAAAAATAAGGATTGGCGTATTGAATTTTGCCTAGGTTGTTGATTTCTACCACCAATAATTGAATATTTTCTAACAGCGATCGCCAGCGTCGTTCGGCTTCCTGTAAAACTAAAGTTTGTTGCTGATTTTTTCGTAATTCGGTCGCCAGTTGATGATACAGGTGAGATTTTTGCAGAGCGATCATCGTTTGTTGGGCAATTTGCTGGAAGAGTTCGACTTCCCAACCCTGCCAATGTCGCGGGCCGGTATTTTGATAAATAGCGAGTAATCCCCATAGCTCTTCCCAGGCAAAAAGGGGAACGATAATATAAGCCTTGGCTTGAAATTGTTCTAGCAGACTGATATGACAAGGTTGTAAATTGGCTTCGTAGATATTCACCACGACACAAGGTTTTGGGTTCTGAAAACAATCGCCCTGGGTTGCCTGAAGATAGGTATCTTGGCAGACGGTCGAGACTTCAGTCGTTACCAATTTCACCCAACGATCGCCAACCGATTCAGCAATAAATTCCCCACTCCAATCCGAGCGAAAACGATAGACGGCAACGCGATCGCCCTGGAGAATTTGCCGGGTTTCCGCCACCGTTGTCTGTAAAATTGTGTCTAAGTCTAGGGGATGGCGAATTTTTTGGGTAATCTGCCAGAGAAATTGTTGTTGGGTTTGCTTTTGGAGTGCTAATTTCGCCTGTTTGCGCTCGGTAATATCCAGACTAATACTGCGCGTCATCACAAAGTTGCCGGCCTCATCCCGAATTGCCGTTACACTGAACATCAGCCAGCGAGACGATCCATCTCGATGAATCAGTTTAAGTTCGAGGTTTTTCACCCAGCCTCGTTCTTTGAGCAGGGGAAAATTTTGCCGGAAAAGCTCCTTACCCACCGGGGTCAAAAACTCATGAAAATGTTTGCGATTAACCACCTCTTCCCGTGAGTAGCCTAACCAGTCCAACTCCGTGTTATTAATGTTGATAATTAACCCGTCAGCATTGAGGGAATGATAACCACAGGGGGCATTCTGATAGAGGTCTGCGAGTTGCTTTTCTGAGACTTCTAACTGCGTGATGGACTCTTGTAAATAATGATTGCTCTGGCTCAATGCCTGGGTACGTTCCTGCACCCGTTGTTCTAATTGAGCATTGAGGGTTTGGAGGGCCAGTTCTGTTTCTTTTTGTTGGGTAATATCTACAACAAAAATGATAATGCCTCCAATTTCCCCTGTCCCCTGGTACCAGGGTCGTGCTTCCCAGGTTGTCCATTTTCGACGAAGGCCTTCTCTGTTACCCCGCTCGGTCGCACCGGCTAAGCAGCGTTGATGAATTTGTCGCCATTCGTCAGGAATATCGGGAAAGACTTCATAGTGCGATCGCCCCAGTAGATCTGCCATAGACCCCAAAGAATATTCATCAATCCAGCGTTGACTGGCCATTAAATAACGCATTTCCCGGTCAAACATGGCAATACCAACAGGAGCATACTGTACAAAAAGGTTTAATAGATTCTCCTGTTCTTGTAAGCGATGGGTGATTTGTTTCCACTGGAATTGTTGAATCGTTGAGACCAGAAGTTGATGAAAATTGTCCGCCGTTATTTGATTTTTGACATGGTAATCGGCCACCCCCTGTTTGATCGCCTGCACTGCTACCCGCTCACTACCTTCCCCCGTCAGTAGAAGAATGGGAAGCGAAAATTGACCAAATTGCTGGGTAAAGGTCTGGAAAAATGTTAAACCGTCTTGATCGGGTAAACAGTAATCTAAAACAATCAGATCGGGTAAAGATTGCTGACAAATTTGTAGAGCTAGTTCGCCAGTATCCGCTTCTAAAATTTCATAGGTTGGCTTCTCCGAAGACCTTAAATAACGACGGTAAGTCGCTCGGTCTTCTAGGGAATCATCTACTAATAAAATTTTGTAGGAGTGACTAATCATAAGCCGTTGCAAATTTAGATAACATCGTGATTTTTCAAAGTTATAGAACCCAAGATTTCAGGCCCTTGCTTATCTGCTGTTGGAATAATTCATTGCCTACATGACACGAATTTTTAGACCAAATTTTAAACGAGTTTTCAGGAAAATTTTTGGGGAAATTTTAGGTAGGTTTGGGATGATGATGACCCTGGAAACGACGATAACGCTGAAGCCGACAGAGAACCCTGGTCACTAATTCGGGGCCAACAATGGGTTTGGCAATAAAATCATCGGCTCCACAAGCAAAGGCCTGTTGCAGAGAAGCGACATCAATCTGATCGGTAATCACTAAAATGGGAACATCACCCCATTGGGCATCCTGACGCACGACCTGGCAGAGGTCTAAGCCGCTAATCTCTGACATTTCCCGGTTCAGTAAAATGAGATCCGGCTGAAAAGTTTCAACTTGTTCCCAAAAAGATTGTGGTTCCTGGAGAGGGGCGATCGCCAGCCCCCAGGGACTCAGAAGCTCCGTGAGCCAGGTTAACCGCTGGATATCATCATCCACAATTAACACTTTGGGTTCTGAGACTGGATGACTGGTTACAACCCGCATAATGACCTGGAAAATTTGCTCCAGGGGGGTCGTTTTTAACAGAAATTGTCGCGCCCCTAATTTGGCAACCCGTAGGCGATCGCTGAGGCTATCCCGTGTCGTGAAAATAATCACCGGTAATTGGGGCCATTGGATTGTTATATCCTGCAACAGAGAAAAACTATCCCCCGCTTGATCCGTCAAACTTAAATTGAGAAGAACCCCATCGGGGAGTGCCTTTTGTAACTGTGAACGCACCAAACTTAACTGGGGAACCACCGTAACTTGAAGTCCCCAACGTTGACTGTTCGCCTGGAATTGCTCCGTCAGTAGTTGGTCATCGTCAATGATTAAGATGTGGGGATTTTTGGGACTCCTATCCGTCGCCTCCAATTCTGGCTCCAGCGATCGCGCTAATAGTTGCTCTAGGAAATCCACCCTCTCAGTAAAACTGCTGACAGAATCAGGGGTCGAGTCTGCCATCGCAATCAGTAAATGTTCCAGGGAACGGGCCACTTTTGATCCCTCCGGATAGCCAAAAAAACCGAGACTGCCCGCCAGTTGATGAGCCTCCTGTTGGGCTTCCTGGCGTTGTTTTGGGGTTAACGTCCCCGCCAATACATGAATTTTGGCCTGTTGCAAAACCGCTAACCGGCGCTGACAGATCTGCTGAAAACGCTTTTCTAAACCCGTCATAGCCGAGGTCAAAGCAAGACGAGACGGACTTTCTTCCCCATCAGCCGACGGAACAGGTTTCAGCCGATAGCCCATCCCATAAATCGTTTCAATTGGATCAGTCGTTAACCCTGCCGCCTTTAACTTTTTACGCAAATCTTTGATATAGGTATTGATCGCCCGATCCGTTGGCGCATTATCCCATTCCCAAAGCCGTTCTAGGATCAAATGACGACTAAAAATTCGCTCCGGATGACGTAACAGCAAGGATAAAAGCTCGTATTCCGTTGCCGTCAAAGACACTTTTCGTCCCCCGACCTGTACTCGTCCGGCTTGCCAATCTAGGGACAATGCCCCCCAGGTAATCACCGTAGAAGGTTTACTGGCCTTGATGGCCCTTTGTCGTCGTAACAACGTTTGGATTCTGGTCAATAACATCTCCGGAGAACTGTCATAACTAACATAGTCATCGGCTCCCGCATCAAAACCCGCCATGGCGATCGCATCCTCATCCCCTTCTGCCGGCCCATCTATTAACAACACAATCAGATTTTGATAACCCTGCTCTCTAAATTGTTGACATAATCGAATTTCTGGCCCATCTGGCTGAACCACTGGCAACAAAATGAGATCATAATCCCAGGATTGCACTAAATTTAAGCTATGATCCCCTTCCTGGGTCACGTCTAGCTCATACCCAAGTTTCCTAAGCTTCGACCGCAGAGGGGTTGGTGAGGTACTTGTCTCTGTCAATAATATTTTCATTAATGCTACTCTCCCTGTATTATTTACGACTTAAATTCAGTCTTGAGATTGATTGAAGCGTAAATCCGAACTAATTGAGGTGACGCTTGAACCGTCTCCAATGCCGGGCTCAATTCTGGAGGAATCGTCTGCCCCGGTGGAAGACGGAAATTAACAAGCGCAGTGGTCATAGTTTCTCGGTAAATTTCAGGGGGATATTTGGGGATTGACAAGGAAAACACCTAATTGTTTTTGGGGTACGATAAATCCCGATAAAAATAGTTTTG
>JACCDQ010057251.1_pt1 | contig 27712 bp, 20 predicted proteins | sample 7446031 | NCBI WGS metagenome assembly JACCDQ01 (sample SAMN15323442, study PRJNA562643) | freshwater metagenome | isolation source: river surface water | place: USA:Blue River Watershed | collected 2017-08-17 | reverse complement strand
TTGGTGCGCCAAAGCCTCTCTTTTTCCAAAAATGTGGAAAATCATATTGGGGCAATTTGGTACTTTATACATGACTATAATGCCCAATTAGCAAAGGCTTAAGCCATCACCACTACAACTAAATCACTAAGTGAGTTGCTAACATCGCCGCAGGTTAAAGTCTATCTGGATCAAATCCTAGCTCCCGTAACTTAGCCGCCAACTTGTCCGCTCTTCGTTCCGCTTGCACCCTGGCTTGTTCCATCTCCCCAATACTCAGTAATTTCTCGCCCGTTTTAGGATTATAAAAACGCATTTCACCATCTGCCTCTAACCGTAACTCCAAGCCTAAGGTCTCAGCGTAAATTGATAGGCGATCGCCCTGAAGTTGCCCCAAAATCGGTAAATAATTTCCTTCCATTAAACGAAAACCTTGCAAACAGGGTCTTAGATAATCTGCAGTTGGATCATACTGAAAATATTCTTTAACCCCCAAATAGGCATATAAACCTTTTTTGATGCCACGATCTTGAATAGCCGTACTTTTGGAAGTGATTTCTAAAATAAAATCAGGCATCTTGTCTTGTTCTTCCCAGGTTTTATAGGAAAATCGCTTCTTTTTCTCCACTCCTAAAACAACAAACACATCAGGAGCCACCACGGCCTTGGGATTACCCTGCTCATAATAAATAAATAAATTTCCTGAAACATAAACCTTGGGATCTTTCTGAAAATAACGGTCTAAAGCTTCAACGCCATAAATTAAATAATCCCTGGTTGCATCGCTTTCAGCCATCGGTAAACCGTCACTCTCAGGATAAACAACATCAAAAAGAGAATATGTCGGGGAAGTTGTCATCGTTACGACTCCATAAAACCCAATCCACTATTAGTCTAACAAATTAATTTTGTACTTTATAAATAGAACGGAAAACAACACTTTTCTATCCCCAAAAGCAAATCCCCCACCGATGAAGGCAGGGGAAAGCTTTAATCACCTGAAACCAGTCAGTCGTCGTTTAACCGAACTTACCAGCCGTCGAAGCAATCAAGAAAGCCGCATAGGTCAGGATATAACCAACCGTGAAGTGAGCTAAACCAACCAAACGCGCTTGAACGATGGAGAGAGCAACGGGCTTATCTTTCCAACGAACCAGGTTCGCCAGAGGAGTGCGCTCATGGGCCCAAACAATCGTTTCAATCAACTCTTGCCAATAACCGCGCCAAGAGATAAGGAACATAAAGCCAGTGGCCCAGACTAAGTGTCCGAAGAGGAACATCCAAGCCCAAACCGACAGGTTGTTCACACCGTAGGGATTGTAACCGTTGATTAACTGAGCCGAATTTGCCCAGAGATAATCGCGGAACCAACCCATCAGGTAGGTAGAATTTTCGTTGAACTGAGCAACGTTACCCGACCAGACACCCAGATGTTTCCAGTGCCAGTAGAAGGTTAACCAGCCCAAGGTATTGAGCATCCAGAACATAGCGAGATAGAACGCATCCCAAGCAGAGATGTCGCAAGTACCGCCACGACCGGGGCCATCACAAGGGAAGGAATAACCAAAGTCTTTTTTATCGGGCATTAATTTGGAGCCACGAGCATCCAAAGCACCTTTGACCAGAATTAACACGGTGGTGTGTAATCCGAGGGCGATCGCATGGTGAACCAAGAAATCACCGGGGCCAATGGGCAGGAACAGGGAGTTGTCGCCACTATTGATCGCATCTAGCCAACCCTGTAACCAAACGTTGCCGTGATTCGGGAAGGCTGTGCTGGCAATGCTGTCAGGATTAGAAAGCAGTACGTCAAACCCGTAGAGGAGTTTACCGTGAGCCGCTTGAATCCATTGAGCAAAAACCGGTTCGATGAGAATTTGCTTCTCAGGGGTTCCAAAAGCCACCACGACATCGTTATGAACGTAGAGACCCAGGGTATGGAAACCGAGGAAGAGAGAAACCCAGCTTAAGTGGGAAATGAGAGCTTCTTTATGCTCTAACATCCGCGCTAAGACGTTGTTTTTGTTGGCAACGGGATCGTAGTCACGGACAAAGAAGATCGCACCGTGGGCAAACGCGCCAACCATCAAGAACCCAGCAATATACTGGTGATGGGTATAGAGCGCCGCTTGGGTGGTGTAGTCCTTAGCGATAAACACATAGGACGGCATGGAATACATATGCTGGGCAACAAGGGAAGTGATCACCCCTAAGCAAGCCAACGCTAAACCGAGTTGGAAGTGCAGGGAATTATTCACCGTGTCGTACAGGTTTTTGTGACCTTCACCGGTTAAGGGGCCTTTGTGAGCATTGAGAATCTCTTTGATGCTGTGGCCGATCCCCCAGTTGGTGCGGTACATATGACCAGCAACAATGAAGATCACGGCGATCGCCAAATGGTGATGGGCAATATCCGTCAACCACATAGATTCCGTTTGCGGATGGAAGCCACCGAGGAAGGTCAAAATGGCAGTACCTGATCCTTGAGCCGTCCCGAAAACATGGTTAGCCGTATCGGGATTTTCCGCATAGACTCCCCAGTTCCCCGTAAAGAAGGGCAGTAACCCCGCCGGGTGAGGAGGCGTAGAAAGGAAGTTATCCCAGCCAACGTGCTGACCACGAGATTCCGGAATCGCCACGTGGATTAAGTGACCGGCCCAAGCCAGAGAGCTAACCCCAAACAGACCCGCTAAGTGGTGATTCAAGCGGGATTCCGCATTTTTGAACCAAGCCAAGCTAGGACGGAACTTGGGTTGGAGGTGCAGCCAGCCTGCAAACAGGAACAGAGAAGCCAGAATGAGGAGGAAAACTGCGCCTTGGTAAAGCTCCTGGTTCGTGGTCATCCCAATGGTATAGAACCAGTGATAGACCCCAGAATAGGCAATGTTCACGGGATTAGAAGCCCCAGCTTGAGTAAACGCTTTTAACGCGCCTTCCCCAAAATGAGGATCCCAAATCGCATGGGCGATCGGACGAATATTTAACGGATCCTTGATCCATTGTTCAAAATTACCTTGCCACGCGACGTGGAAAAGGGTGCCAGAAGTCCACAGAAAGATGATGGCGATATGACCGAAATGGGAGGCAAAAATCTTTTGATAGAGATTTTCCTCCGTCATCCCATCATGGGTTTCAAAGTCGTGGGCAGTAGCAATCCCATACCAAATCCGACGGGTAGTCGGGTCTTGGGCGAGATCCTGGCTAAATTTGGGAAATTTAGTTGCCATAGCTTTATCGGAAATTCTCCTCGTTAAGCAAGCAAAATGAGGCAAATGCAGAATGCGCTGCTCATTTCCGTTTTGTTAAAAAGAACTACAACCAGAGGTAAAGGTTATAGCCAGTGAAAGAAAAAGAACGGATTTAACTGGATCGGCAAGCCGACTAAAAACCGTAGAAGGGGCTTAGGAATGGCTTCAGGGAAAAGGTAAGAAAAGTTTCCCAACCTCCTGCCCTGACTCCGCAATCCTAAGTAAACAGTCTAACCAATGGACAGACTGCGGGCTAAGAAGAACGCCCAGGTGGTCACAATACCGCCTAACAGATAGTGAGCTACTCCCACCGCACGTCCTTGAATAATACTCAGAGCGCGGGGTTGAATTGCCGGAGCCACATTTAATTTATTGTGGGCCCAAACAATAGACTCAATCAGTTCTTGCCAATAGCCGCGTCCACTGAAAAGGAACATCAAGCTAAACGCAAAGACGAAGTGACCAGCAAGGAACATAATCCCGTAGGCCGACAAAGCCGAACCGTAGGAGTTAATCACATTAGCCGCCTGTGCCCAGAGGAAGTCGCGTAACCAACCATTAATGGTGATCGCACTTTGAGCAAAGTTGCCGAGGGTGACATGGGAAACAGTCCCATCGGGAGCAACGGTTCCCCAAACATCAGACTGCATTTTCCAGCTGAAATGGAAAATAACTACCGATAACGAGTTATACATCCAGAACAGTCCGAGAAAAACGTGATCCCAGCCCGAAACTTGGCAAGTACCACCCCGACCGGGGCCATCGCAGGGGAAGCGGAAGCCTAAATTCGCCTTATCAGGGATTAAGCGAGAGCTACGCGCATAGAGAACCCCTTTGAGCAGAATTAACACCGTAACGTGAATCGTGAAGGCATGGATGTGGTGAACCATGAAATCAGCCGTGCCAAGGGCGATCGGCATCATAGCCACTTTTCCAGCCACCGCAACAGTGCTACCACCAAAGGCGAAACTCGCCGGTTCGAGGGCATGGGGGGCTGTACCACCAGGAGCAATAGCATTGATATGTTGTACCCACTGAGCAAAGACCGGTTGCAGTTGGATCGCCGTATCCGAGAACATATCCTGGGGACGACCTAGAGCACGCATCGTGTCATTGTGGATATACAGTCCAAAGCTATGGAAGCCAAGGAAAATACAAACCCAATTTAAATGGGAAATAATAGCGTCACGGTGACGTAACATCCGGTCTAACAGGTTGTTAACGTTCTTCGCCGGATCGTAATCCCGCACCATGAAAATCGCCGCGTGAGCACCAGCCCCAACGATCAGGAAGCCACCAATCCACATATGGTGAGTGAACAGGGACAACTGGGTTGCGTAGTCGATCGCCTGATAGGGATAGGGAGGCATCGCATACATATGCTGGGCCACAATGATCGACAGAGAACCCATCAACGCCAAGTTAATTGCTAACTGAGCGTGCCAGGAAGTCGTCAGGATTTCATAAAGACCCTTGTGACCTTCGCCAGTGAAGGGCCCCTTATGGGCTTCGAGGATTTCTTTCATGCTGTGACCAATGCCCCAGTTCGTGCGGTACATATGACCAGCAATAATGAACAGGACAGCGATCGCCACATGGTGATGAGCCACATCACTTAACCAGAGACCCCCCGTTACGGGATTTAAACCGCCTTTAAAGGTTAAGAAGTCCGAATAGACTCCCCAATTCAGGGTAAAGAATGGTGTTAAACCTTGGGCAAAGCTGGGGAAAAACTCGGCCATCTTCCCGGCATCCAGAACATATTCCTGGGGCAGAGGGATGTCCTTCGGAGACACACCAGCATCTAATAGTTTATTAACGGGTAAAGAAACGTGGATTAAATGACCTGCCCAAGCCAAAGAGCCTAAGCCCAATAGACCAGAGAGGTGGTGATTCATCATAGACTCCACATTCTGGAACCATTCCAGTTTGGGAGCCTTAACGTGGTAATGGAACCAACCAGCAAACAGCATCAGGGCAGCCATTACCAAACCACCGATCGCGGTGCAGTAAAGCTGAAAGCTGTCAGTAAAGCCGGCGGCCCGCCACATATAAAACAGACCGGAGGTAATTTGAATACCGTGGAAGCCACCACCAACATCACCGTTCAAAATCCCTTGACCCACGATGGGCCAAACGACTTGAGCACTAGGCTTAATGTGAGTGGGATCAGCCAACCAGGCTTCATAGTTAGAGAACTTCGCGCCGTGGTAATACATACCACTGAGCCAGACAAAAATAACGGCGAGATGCCCAAAATGAGCACTGAAGATCTTGCGCGAAACATCTTCTAAATCGCTGGTCTGACTATCAAAATCATGGGCATTGGCGTGGAGGTTCCAAATCCAGGTTGTGGTTTTTGGGCCTCTAGCTAAAGTCCGGTCAAAGTGGCCAGGCTTGCCCCATTTCTCAAAGGAAGTCGGGACAGGATTGGTATCAACCGTGACTTTGGCTTTCGCCTCTCTTTCGGGAGGACTAATTGTCATGAGGGTACTCCTCTCTCGACAACGAACTTCAAGGGTTTCCTAATGTGAATAGTGTAATAGAGCAAGGTCAAAATGGCTAACCACTTTTACTCCCTCGATTAACAATATTCAATTCACTCAGGTTCTAGGGGAACCCGGCGTGAGCATTACTAGAAAATCATAGGGCTTGACCTCGATTTCTGACTAGATGCTTAACAATAATTAAAATTTCGCCAATTCGTCACTCCATCTGCCTTACAAGCACAAGCAAGTTCGTCAAAAGTCAAGACAAAAGTCTTTTTCTTTACAAAAAGTTACACTTCTCCTCAGAAACTTATCCCGACACAAAAAATCCTATCCGTTGCATAGATAAGATTGATAATCATCATGCCCTTAAGGCTATTTTAAGTTTTGTAAAGATTGTATAAAAAGTTTACAAATTATGATAGCGGGGCGATTAAGGTGATGGATTATTGCCGCGAAAGCGATTGTAAAGGGAAGGCGGTAGGGGCGACGCACTAGGAACCAAGATGCTATGGGGAGAAGCAGTTGGGGACGGCTGGGGGGGAATCTCTTCCGGGTTAGTATTGGAGTCAACTGGGGATGGATTGGATCCCCCCGGGGGGGTTGAGGGAAGCGGCGGTTGAGCCAATGCCGGAGCCGAACTGGGAGCGGAGAGAGGAGGCGGTGTTTGAAAATTCAGTAGAGCCTGGCTATCCGGAAAATAATTAATGTGGGGGGACACATCCCCAGAACCGCGCCATTGCTCACGACTCATCGTTACTGCTAATAAGGGAGCCACATCTCCGTTATTCACGCCCATCACGACCACCCGTAACTGATTCAGGTTTTTATTGTTCTCGAAGCCTTGTTTCAGGGTTTCCGAGGTTAACACTGTCGCTCGCTGGACAAAAGTATTAAATTCTTCGTTAGGTTGGCGGTAAAGGGTAAGCGGAATCTGTGTGATCTGACTCCAGACTGGGGAGGGTGACAGCACCATGGAACTTAGACTGCCCCAAAAAACGGCTTTCTGGAGCAATCTTGGTCTGATTTTCGCCTCTCGCTTAACCATGCTCAATTCCTGAGTAACACTGAATTCTTTAATTATAGGCGGTGGATTCTGCCCCAAGAGGATGGATTTTGTCTCCGAACAGTCCAGCATGGCCAAGACTGTGGGAATTAATTGGCACAGGCCGAGCAAGCCTCCTGGGAATCTTTAAAATTGTCCTTTTGAACAGTACGAATATAATAGATAGCCTTACAGCCCATTTCCCAAGCAAGGGTTAAGATGTCAAAAATGTCTTTGGCGTTTAAGCATCGTTCCGGGGCTTCTGAAAAATAAACGCCCTGGTTAAGATTAAACAGTAACTCCATGGAAATGCCGGTATCAATCCACTGCTGAATGGTGGCGACAGCTTTGACAACCTTACGTTGGTCTAACCCCTTATTTTCGGGATAAAACCAAAAACAGTTGGTGATAAAGGGAGGAGCAATGGGGACAGTCCCTTTCGCCCATTTATCGTAGAAGAAACGACTATAAACCGGGAGAATACTGGCGGTGCAGCCTTGCACCAGAGAAGAGGAGGTATTGGGGGCGATCGCCGTGATATGGGAATTGCGAATCCCGTAGGTTTGAATCGCCTGGGAAAGTTCCTGCCACCGCTCTTTTTGGACAGCATTTTCGAGGAACCACTCCACCGGTTTGGCCCCAATTAACTTACCTTGGCTCCACTCACTCCCCGGAAAAGCCAGATAGGGTTGACGCTCCTTGGCTAACTCCATCGAAGCGTGGGTACACCAATAACCCACTTCCTCAAACAGGTAATTGATTTTGTCCAAATGCTCGTAGGTCAAACGCCGTTTCGCTAACCAATCCGCTAATCCCATGGCTCCTACCCCAATGGTACGATATTGATTATTATGATTTTGGGCTTCCGCAAAGGGAGGATGGGTTAAATCAATGGTGTTATCTAACATCCTCACGGAGATTTGACAGCAATCAGCTAAATCTAAATCTTCAATATTGGCAAGGTTTAAACTCACTAAATTACAACAGTGGCTTTCTTGTCCCGGTTTAACGTTAGAAAAGGATTCAGTACAAAGATTAACCCCCGGAATATACCCCTGATGTTTATTAGGATTGGCGCGATTAATCGTATCTTTAAAAGCGAGATAGGGCATCCCTGTTTCTAACTGCGATCGCATCAGGGTTTTAAATAATTCCCTGGCATTCATGCGTTTATACAGGGTGATTTTTTTCCCCAATTCCGCCTCAATGCGTTGGTAAGCCTGTTCAAATGCTTCCCCCCATAACTCTGCCAATTCAATGCCTAACTGAGTTCGGACTTCGTAAGGATCAACTAATGTCCATTCCTGCTTATTCATCACCCGTCGCATAAATTCATCGGGCAGAATCAACTGGGGAAAAATATCGTAAGCTTTGCGGCGTTGATCTCCATTTTCGGTCTGCATTTCCAGAAATTCCGGGACATCTAAATGCCAAATATCAATGCCAACAGTAACAGCCCCCGCTCGACGACCCCCTTGATTTACCGCGATCGCCGTATCATTCAAGAGTTTAATCCAGGGAATGACTCCGCCCGACGCATTGGCCTTGTGCATGACCCAACTGCCGGTAGCCCGAATGCGGCTGAGATTGGCTCCGACTCCCCCTCCATTTTTCGAGATTCTGGCGGCATTGGTAATCTCATTAAAAATACTTTCTAAATTGTCATCCAAAGCCACAATAAAACAACTGGTTAAACTGCCATTAGGAACCCGTAAATTGGCTAAAATAGGAGTCGCTAAAGAAATTTTGCGCTTGGCGATCGCCTCATAAAACTGTCTGGCCCACTGAAGACGATTTTCCGGGGATTCCACCGAAGCCAACAACAAAGCACAGGTCAAAAAAGCCTCCTGGGGTAACTCATCCGTTAAAAGATAACGACTGGTCAATAACACAGCCCCCGCATAATCATAATCCGTATCCCAATCGGAATTAATCCAGGAACCCGCCTCCTGTAACTCTGAAACCGAATAAACCCCTAAGCGTTGATCATAGAGATGATGGGCTAATTTATACCGCACCATTTCCGCATAATTGCCATACTGATAACCCCGACTGACCAACGTATCTTTCCATAAACTCCAAATATGTAATCGCCCGGCTACATATCGCCAATCCGGCTCATCAGGACTACACATTTCTAGGGCGCAACCAATTAAATTATCTTGAATTTCCCGCGTACTGATGCCATCCCGTAAACGGGTCGTTAACCCCGCTTCCAGGGCGATAGGATTGACCTCCAATCCCTGACAAGCCCACTCCACCACCACCCGAATTTTACTGATATTGAGGGCAGTAGCAGAACCATCACGACGGATGACTTGAATCATTTTGTGAGGGGTAGAGGAAAGACTGTAGGAGGTTAAAGGCCGGTCAAGAACGGCAGTTGCGGAGGCAGAGGGAGAAAAAGGTTGCATAGAACAGCGTGAGCCAAGAACGATAGCAGGCTAGATAACCTAATCTTAAGCTATACCATAGATATAGCGTAGTCAAGTCAATTTTTCTCTAAATATAGTCAAAAACTGGGTAAGGGAGCGTTCTTGACTGTCACCTAGACGACAATTTGAACAAGATTCAGTCCTCAAAAAGAGACCTTCCCTCGTTCATGCTGGTAATGCCTGGGCTACTCGTAATCTAAAATGACCGACACCCATTGGGGGGGACGAGGGATGGGATTTCCCAAACGGTCTAAGACTAACAAGGCGACCAGATGCACGACCGTTAAATAAATTAAACTATTCACTAAAATCATGCCGATCGCCAAACTCTGCACCAAAATAAAATCGGGTTGAGCTAATAGATTCAGCTTGAGAAAAACCCAGTCTAAAAAATTGGTGATTTGTACAATCACGTATCGCCAGAGATCCTCCCCTAGCAAAATGGAAAATAGCCAAAAGCGAAAAAAGAAACCAAAAGTACCGATCAAAGCTCCTGACACAATGGAAAATAACCAGGGACTGCGCCGTTGCCAACAAAAGCCTAACTGTAAACTCATTAATCCGTAAGGAATCAGAAAAACAATACTCCGGGTTGGGCCCATTAAAACGGATAACAATAAACCGGCGGCAATCACACTTTTGAGGGCGGTTTTGACTCCCCAACGTAGATAGACCAGGGCCAACGGTAAGGGGAAAAATACGGTTAACACAGGCCCTAGCGGAAAATAATAATGAATTAACCAAATTAAGCTGGCCGTACTGGCTAAAAAGGCACTTTCGACCATGGCCAAAGTTCGCACCGATTTTAAGGGCGATCGCCTCTGAGACCGACGAGTTACTGTGGCCGGCAACGGCGGCTCCTGGCTCTGGGATACACTTTCCCCCCCCTGATCAACCCAATTCTCCTCGTCATCATCATCCCATTCCGTATGAGATTCTATGGGATCTGGCTTAACATCTGGCATCGGAGTTCACATCCTATCAATCGGGTCACGGCACAGGACTTTGATCTTATCAGTCCTCGCCCGTTAACGTGGGGGATCACCTCTCAAGTAATTAATTCTTCTAGGGCATCCATATCTGGAATGCAAATCTGCTCGACCTCACGACGAATTAAGCCCCGTTTTTCCAACTTGGTTAAGGCCCGCGTCACCGTTTCCCTGGCTAACCCACTAATGCCACTTAACTCTCGATGGGGTAAATTCGGAATGTGTACGCCATGCTTGGAACTGAGTCCTTGACTATCCGCTAAAAACAAGAGGGTATCGGCCACCCGTGCCAAACTTTCTGTCTCCCGTAACCGTAAACGCCGATTTAACTGACGCAAACGTCTGGCCATTAACTGCGCCAAGCGAATCCCTGCCTGGGGTTCTGCCTCTAATAAGGCCCAAAAATCCTGGGCGGGAATACTGGAAACCGTTGTTGGTGTCAAGGTCATGGCATCCGTTGAACGGGGAGCTTCTTCGAGGGCGGCCATCTCTCCAATCACTTCCCCTCTCCCCACAATATTTAACGTCACCTCTTTCCCATCTACATTGTGCGTCCGAATTTTGACCCAGCCCTCCACAATAAAATAGACAGACCCTCCCCAATCATTTTCCAAGAGAATCACACGATTGGCCGGATGGCTACGGGTTGAAATATGGTTAATAATTCCTTCTAGTTTTTCTAGAGAAATTCCATGAAAAAAGGGAATAGATTTGACAAAATTTTTAATTTCTAGGAGGGTAGGACGTTTTTCTTCTATCATATTCTGATAAGCCAACTAAAGAGAGAATAAAAATTTAGGATTCAATCAAAACGCCTCTTAATAGTCAAAAGCTAGAAATACTTGAGGGTTTAATCAGTGCTTACCCTTGATTTAACAATAGAGAATTTGCAAAAACCGGAGAGGGATCTTAGTTTCAGAGAAGGAAATATGCTTTTTCTATTCTTTTATTCCTAAAGTATTTTAATAATGGGGATAAGGACTAGGATTCATCAATTTAACTTGTTAGCATATTATGATATTAATTTTACCCGAAAAACTTACAAAATCTATCAGTTTTGCACAAAATACTAACGGAGACCGAAGAAAGGGCGATCGCCCAGGGAGTCTTAGTCAAAATTGGAGAAAATCCCCTGGGGTTTGGCTCTTAGCCTAAAATAAATAGCACCTAGCTAAACACGACGAAAATAAACCGCGACTTAACCCCCTTTTCTCCATGGTCACCCCGCCCCCAACTTCGCAACGCCAAAACTGGTTTTTCAAATGGTGGAACGTCCTCAACCCCCTAACCCGACTGTTAGTGATCACCCTCGGCGCGCCCTTAATTGTCCTCAATGTCAGAGCCTTATCCGCGATTTTTACCTATTTTAGATCGCTTTTTGTGATTCTATTGCTTGCCTCAGTCTTTGCTTTTCTGCTGAACTACCCGGTGACTTGGCTAGACAAACGCGGAGTACCCAGGGTCTTTGCCGCCAGCATCGTCTTTTTGATTGCCCTATTGGTTGTCACCAGTTTGGGAGTTACCCTCGTGCCCCTAGCCTTTATCCAAGCTCAACAATTAGTCGCCCGTTTACCCGAATGGTTAGACTCCGGCCAGCGTCAATTGATGCTGTTGGATCAACGGGTTGAAATTTTAGGACTTCCCATCAGTTTTGACGGGATTATTACTCAGATTAATAGTCGGTTAGCCGTTGAGTTACAAAATTTAGCCGGAACCACCTTAAACCTGGCATTAAACTTGACCGTTTTTACCGTCGTTCGTTTATTGGATGTCTTGCTAACGGTTATCTTAACGTTTTATTTACTTCTCCATACCGATGATGTCTGGCAAAGTATTATTGGTTGGCTTCCCCCCAACCTACGTCAACCCTTTTCCCAAACCCTCCGACGCAGTTTTCAGAACTATTTTCTCGGTCAATTGGTATCAGCAACCTGTATGGGGTTAGGACTTGTTTCAGGGTTTTTAATTTTGAAAGTTCCCTTTGGGCTTTTGTTTGGCTTAACCGTTGGCGTGATGGCCTTAGTCCCCTTTGGTGGAACCGTAGGTATTGTTTTAGTCACCTTTTTGGTCGCTTTACGGGATATTGGGGTCGCTCTACAGTTATTAGCTTTTGCCCTGGTGGTTCAGCAAATCGTCGAAAATGGCATTGCTCCCAGGGTTTTGGGGAGTGTCACCGGGCTGAATCCCTTTTGGGTTTTAATTTCCTTACTGACAGGGGCCAGGGTAGGCGGATTATTAGGTGTGATTGTGGCTGTTCCTTCGGCAGTGATGATTAAGGAGGCCTTAACCGCGATTCGGAGCATGGATACGGAGAGTCATCTTAAAACATCCCTGTCACCAACTCTCCCTTCCAATGAGTTAAGCGATTTGTCTTTAACGGAAGAGGAAGTGAAACCCTAGACTATTTTGTCAATTTAATCCTGAAAGATTCCTGATATGAGCGAAAATTCGATGGATAAAGTCCCTGAACTTTTCCACAATTTTGAGGCAATTCAAGAAGAGTTAAACTACCATCAAGCCCAGCAAACCTTACAAAATCTTGTTAAAAATCTTAATCTCCGAGCTAGGGAAAAAGCTGAATTAACCAGCGAAATTGACCATCTTTGTGAATTATTAGAAAAGCTGGATCAATCCCGGATGCAAATTGCCGTATTTGGTTTAGTGGGTCGCGGTAAATCTTCGATTTTAAATGCGCTTTTAGGTCAAAGTATTTTTGCGACGGGGCCGCTCCATGGGGTGACCCAGGAGATTCACTCCAGTTCCTGGCAACTATCTGAGGATTCCACCTTACCGAGTTGTCAAGGTTATACACTTCAGGGTTGGGGTCATGCTCAAATTCAATTAATTGATACGCCAGGTATTGATGAAGTTCAGGGTCAAAATCGGGAATTATTGGCTAAAACGGTCGCTCAAAAAGCAGATTTAATTTTATTTGTTATTGCCGGCGATATGAGTAAGGTTGAATATCAAGCCTTATCGGAACTGCGTCAGGTGGGGAAACCCATGATTCTAGTCTTTAATAAAATTGATCAGTATCCGGAACGCGATCGCCGTTTAATTTACGAAAAAATTCGGGATGAACGGGTCAAAGAATTATTATCACCGTCGGAAATTGTCATGGTATCGGCCCATCCTCTCCAGACAGAATGGGTGAAAGATGACCAGGGAAAAACCCGCAGACGACAATACCGGGGGGAACCGGATGTGCAGGAATTACGCTTAAAAATTGTCGAAATTTTACAACGGGAGGGGAAATCCTTAATGGCTCTCAATGTTCTCCTGTGTGCGGATACAGCTAATGAAAAGATTATTCAACAAAAACTACAGTTGCGGGAATACTGGGCTAACCAACTGATTGAAAAAGCGGTCTTACTAAAGGCCGGGGCGATCGCCTTAAACCCTGTCACCTTGCTGGACTTACTCACCGGAGCCGTCATTGATGTCGCCATGATTTTGTCGCTTTCTCGGTTGTACGGATTACCCATGACCCAAAAAGCCGCGATCGCCCTATTGCAAAAAATTGGGGTAAGTATGGGGGGACTCAGTGCCAGTGACTTTTTAGCCACCCTCGGTCTCAGTTCTCTCAAGGGCTTACTTGGTCTAACGGTTCCGATCACCGGCGGCATGAGTCTGGCCCCCTACCTCTCTATTGCCTTGACCCAAGCCGGGGTGGCCGGGGTGACCTGTTATGCGATCGGACAAGTCACCAAAGCCTATCTCGCCCAGGGAGCCTCCTGGGGAGAAACCGGACCAAAAACCGTCGTCACCGAAATTCTCGCCCGTCTGGATGAAGCCTCCATCCTCAACCGCATCCAAACCGAACTGAGAGCCAAATTAACCGCACCGTCCCCCGACCGTTAAGCCTCTGGTTCCCCAGTTTCAGCTTTTTTGGTCTTCGTCGTTTTAGCACGGGTTTTCTTCGGAGCCACCTCTGTTCCGGGTTCGGTAGTCTCAGACTTTTTGGTTTTGGTGGTTTTAGCGCGAGTCTTCTTCGGAGTCTCTTCCGAGGGAGAGGGAGTAACTGCTACTTCAGATTCCGTCCCAGAAGGCGAGGAGGCCGCCGGCACCTCAGCTTTTTTACTGCTAGGAACCAAACGAATTTTTTTACCCGTTTTAGGCGCATCTTCAGGAGTTACCGCCGTTGGACTCTCTGCCGTCTCAGCGATCGCCTCCCCTGAACTCTTAGGCTCTACCTCCGTTGTGGTAGGAGATGCCGTCACCGTAGGAGCCGAAGCAACGGTCTCTGGCTTAGCCACCTTTTTGGTTTCCTTGGGCGTAGAGGAAACAGTCTCGGATGTAGCTTCCTGGGGAGTTTCCGGCTCAACGGTCGGGGTAACGGTGGCCGATGTAAGCTCTGGGTTTGGGGACAGTGTTTCCATCTCCACCGATTCAGGCAGAGTTTGCCCTTCCGGATCAACGGGTGGGTTTTCTGTCTCAGAAGATTTTGCTTTTCCAAGTGTTTTCGAGTCTGGTTTCTCTGTCTTCGATTTACCGCCCTGGAACTCTTTCGGACTCCCCTTGCCCTCTTTTCCTTCTGCCCCAGGAGGAGTCTTTTTCACCCGTCGCGGTGTTTTATCAATGGGGTCAGCAATCTGGGAAACAAAGCCAAAACAATCCCGTTGAGGAATTAAACGAGCCAAAATCTGATAGAACTTCGGCTTGTCTTCCGAATCCTTACGAAAACGGTAGGGAGGCTGATCTGCCCAAATCAAGGGTAAATGTTGATTATTCGGACGGTTTTCGTAGTCCTTTAACTGATTACGATAGATACTAAAGACCGGGCGACGACATTGGGGGATGAACTGCCAAACCCCTCGTAACACAAAAATTCCGGCCTCTCCATTTTCCTCATGTTGTTCGGTACCCATCCAAACCACTCTGAAACTCAGACCTTCTCCCTTTGACTGGGGATAACACTTCACCCAGACCATTTGGTTGAGATGGTTTTTGGCCACCGAGAGGAGCCGGCGAGCCATATAAAGCGCAAAAGCCTTATCCCGAACCTCCAAATGAAAACGATCTTCTTTATGAATTAATCGCCCACGCAACCAACCGATCGCTTGATAATAGGTTTGGGGTGACGTATCGAGGGTAGTGACTTTGCTTTCCTCTGTCTCGGTAGCCTCTGGGATCTTAGCATCAGAAGAAGTTTTCGGTGTTGATGTTTTGGAGTTGCCAGGGACAGAATCCCCCGGCGAGGACTGAGAAGATTTAACAGCTTTGCCCTTTTGGGGAGCAGTAGCAGGGATAGTCTCCTTGGTGTCAGACGCTTCAGGCGCAACCAAGGGCGGGGTCGGCGGCTTCGGTTCCATAATGTCAAAAAATTGGCCAATCTTAATCATCAAGTATGGGGGACAAGCTCTTCTTCGACAAGGGGTTAACCCTAGAAGTTTGTTAGGTCATCCAAAAAAGGGAAAAATATAGATTAGAGTGTGATATAGCGAAAAAAGATCACTCTTAAGGCCCCCTATGCACATCAGCGAACTAACTCATCCTAACCAGTTAAGCAAACTCTCGATCCGTCAACTGGAAGAATTGGCTCGTCAAATTCGTGAAAAACATTTACAAACCGTTGCCACCAGTGGAGGGCATCTGGGGCCTGGCCTCGGTGTGGTGGAATTAACCCTAGCACTCTATGCAACCCTCGATCTTGACCATGATAAAGTGATTTGGGATGTGGGACACCAAGCCTATCCCCATAAATTGGTCACCGGTCGCTATGACCAATTTCATACCCTCCGGCAAAAAGATGGGATTGCCGGCTACCTAAAACGCAGTGAAAGCAAGTTTGATCATTTTGGAGCGGGCCACGCTTCGACCAGTATTTCCGCCGGATTAGGGATGGCCCTAGCACGGGATGCGAAAGGGGAAAACTTTAAGGTCGTTTCGATTATTGGCGATGGTGCGTTAACGGGGGGGATGGCCCTCGAAGCCATTAACCATGCGGGTCATTTACCCCACACCAATTTAATGGTGATTTTGAATGACAATGAAATGTCTATTTCCCCTAATGTCGGGGCCATTTCCCGTTATTTGAATAAGGTGCGTTTAAACCCTGCTGTACAAAACTTAGCTGATAATTTAGAGGAACAATTTAAACATTTACCGTTTGTAGGGGATGCCCTCTCTCCCGAAATGGAACGGATGCGAGAAGGGATGAAACGGTTGGCAGTTTCTAAAGTGGGAGCCGTGATTGAAGAGTTAGGCTTTACCTATTTTGGCCCCATTGATGGTCATAATTTACAGGAATTAATGGATACGTTTAAGCAAGCCCACAAAGTGCCAGGTCCGGTTTTTGTTCATGTGGCAACAGTCAAGGGTAAGGGCTACGATTTAGCGGAAAAAGATCAAGTGGGTTATCACGCCCAAAGTCCCTTTAATTTGGCAACGGGCAAGGCTTATCCTCCGAGCAAACCGAAACCGCCCGGCTATTCCAAGGTATTTGCCCATACGTTGACCAAATTAGCGGAAGAAAATCCCAGGATTATTGGGATTACGGCGGCTATGGCCACCGGCACCGGTTTAGATAAGTTACAGGCAAAATTGCCCAAACAATACATTGATGTCGGCATTGCGGAACAACACGCTGTTACCCTCGCCGCCGGGTTAGCCTGTGAGGGGATGCGCCCAGTAGTAGCGATCTATTCCACCTTTTTACAACGGGCCTACGACCAAATTATCCATGATGTCTGTATTCAAAAGTTACCGGTCTTTTTCTGTATGGACCGGGCGGGCATTGTGGGGGCAGATGGCCCGACTCACCAGGGAATGTACGATATTGCTTACCTACGTTGTATTCCGAACCTGGTGATCATGGCTCCGAAGGATGAGGCAGAATTACAACGGATGTTAGTCACCGGGGTGAATTACACCAAATCGGCGATCGCCATGCGTTATCCGAGGGGGAATGGGATTGGAGTCCCCCTGATGGAAGAAGGTTGGGAAGAACTGGAAATTGGCAAGGGGGAAATTCTGCGGAATGGGGATGATGTTCTGCTCTTGGGATACGGCTCCATGGTCTATCCCGCCCTACAGACGGCAGAAATTCTCAGTGAACATGGGGTTCAGGCGACGGTAGTTAACGCCCGCTTTGTCAAACCCCTAGATACTGAGTTAATTTTGCCCCTGGCCCAACGGATTGGTAAAGTTGTCACCCTCGAAGAAGGTTGCTTGATTGGCGGCTTTGGCTCGGCAGTGGTAGAAGCATTGAACGACAACAATGTTTTAGTTCCAGTCAAACGGTTAGGGGTTCCGGATCTATTAGTGGATCATGCGGAACCGAATGAATCCTTTGCGAGTTTAGGATTGACCTCGGCTCAAATGGCCCAGCAAGTATTAGAGGCCTTTTTCCATAGCAAAAATCCTGTGGCTGTCGCCTAGTTGAGATCAAACCCTCACTCTACTTTTACTGAAGCTGAGGGTTTTTTCCTGGCGATTTTGAGTCGGAAATCTCCCTACAAAAAAGCCTCCCGGATGTCAGGAGGCCAAAGGTTAAAGATACGATGCAAGAGCCAAGGATAAACGAGGATTAATGACCGCTACTGATCCCGCCGGCAAACTCTTCACCATAGCCTTCTTCCCCGTGTTCGTTAATATCCATTCCTTGAAATTCTGCTTCCGGTTTGAGACGTAACCCGACCAATTTATCTACCAGTTTCAACAGAATAAAAGTACCTGCCCCAGCAAAGACATAGGTAATAACCGTTGCTCCTAGTTGGATAAATAACTGGCTGGGATTGCCATAGAGTAAACCATCTTTGCCAAATTCGTTGACCTGGGTTGTGGCAAAAATCCCGGTTAAAATTGCGCCAACCGTTCCACCCACACCATGGACCGGATAAGTATCCAAACTATCATCCACGCCAAATTTAACTTTGAAGCTAATCGCAAAGAAGCAACAGGTCGCGGTAATCGCAGAAATCAAAATGGAGGAAAGGGGAGTCACAAAACCGGCGGCGGGGGTAATGCCAACTAATCCGGCAACCGCTCCGGTCGCGGCTCCTACCGCAGTGGGTTTACCGCGTAGGACTTGTTCTAAGACTAACCAGGTGATCATGCCGGCGGCAGCTCCCGTGTTGGTATTGACAAAGGCAATGGTGGCGAGTCCCCCAGAAGCCAAGGCACTCCCCGCATTGAACCCAAACCAACCAAACCAGAGTAAACCGGCTCCTAATAAAATCATCGGGACGTTATGGGGTGCAGAGAGGCGATCAGGATAGGCTCTGCGTTTACCAATGACGATCGCGGCCACTAAGGCTGAAACCCCGGAGGCAATATGCACCACTGTTCCTCCCGCAAAATCTAGGGCGTTTAAACCACCGAGTAAACCGAGAAAACCCCCTTTTCCCCAAACCATGTGGGCCATGGGTGAATAGATAAAGGTTGACCAAAGAACCACGAATAAGACGTAGGCTTTAAAGCTAATCCGTTCCACGATCGCCCCAGAAATCAAAGCGGGGGTAATAATCGCAAACATTCCCTGGAACATCATAAAAGCCTGATGGGGAACCGTTGGGGCATAACTAACCACCTCTTCGGGAGCGGAACCGGCCAGGTAACCCGCCACATCTACGCCGACACCATTCAACAGAAACCATTTAAAACTGCCAATAAAGGGGTTGCCTGGATCAAAGGCGAGGGAATAGCCCCACAGTACCCAGGTCGTGCCGACAATCCCCATCATGACAAAACTCATCATCAGGGTATTTAAAATATTGCGCTTGGCAACAAAACCCCCGTAGAAAAAGGCTAACCCAGGAGTCATTAATAAAACCAATGCAGTAGAAACCAACATCCAAGCGGTATCAGCCGCTACCTGGGCACTGGCTAATTTTTCCTCCAGGGTGGGCTCGGCCAAGGCCTGGGCGATCGGCCAGACACCATAAAGCAGTGAGACACTGGCAACCAGTATCCCAAATTTTTTAAGTGGTTTCATGGATTTCCAAAACTCCTTCATCCCAAAAGTGTTATTACAGATTGCAAAAACTTCATTGCATCAAATTTAAAGTTGCATTTTTGTCGGCATTGTTACTAAACGCGGGATTTGTGAGGAGATTTCTATGGATAGGATTAGCCAAATCAATAAGGGCAGAAGAACGAAGTCCCAGGTTAGCCCAGTTGGGTGAAGTTAAAACCCGCCAAGTTGCCTAGGCTAAAGATAAGAAGCGTGTGGAGCACGAGGAGGATATTATGAAACGCCTATTGTTAACGGGTTTAGTGATTATTCCGACGTTGGTTTTGGGAACGGTAGTTCAGGCTCAGAATCCAGCCCAGATACAAAAACTATTAACCACTGGAGAATGCGCGGGATGTGATCTACGCGGTGCGGATCTCAGTGGAGCGCACTTAATTGGAGCGGATCTTCGCAATGCCAAATTACAGGGAGCCAATTTGAAGGATGCCAATTTAGAAGGGGCGGATTTAACGGGAGCAAATTTACAAAATGCTAATCTGCAAAATGCCATGGTCACAAATGCCAGTTTAAATCAAGCCAATTTGACCTCGGCTAATTTGGCCTATGCCAAGCTCTATGATGCGGATGTCACAGGGGCTTTAATGGATGGCATTAATATTAAAAATGCGGAAATTTACAATACGGGGATTGGTATTGGTGGTGGTGACGAGTAGATGTCGTTGAGTGATACCATTTTTCAAAACTCTTGTCATAGATCAGCTAGGTCAAAGACTTGCCGTGAGCCTATCGAGTATGTCATCTACTTTGAAGTTGGGTATGAACTACTCCGACCCGCTTGCGCTGAAGTTGGGACTTCCTATCCAGAAGTCTGCGAGACAGCCGCAATTCCCATTATGGAATTTTAAGCCCGATGAAGCGTCTCTTATTGATATTTAGGGTCTGCTGAATGGATGTGGAATCCTGGCTACGGGATAATGCCTTCAGCTTCCCACGCTACAACCTTTTTATCTTTGGCGATCGCCCCCTAATAGTCCCCTAATAGTCCCCTCATAGCTCCCTAACCGGTCAAGTTATACACAAGTCAAACAGAAATTGAGCATGATCGCTAATCCCGCCCTGTCATAGTAGAAACATAACGTTCAAGGTTTAGGTTACTTTCATGAAAGCGATTTCCCACTTCTTAACCCTCAGCGCGATCGGCACAACGTCTCTTTTAATGCCCTTCAATAGTCAGGCGGCTCAGGCGGCTTCCGTCTCCTACAGTGCCAATACGGGGGACTTTACCACCACGAACTGGACAAAAGCGTTAAGTATCCAAAAATTTGATACGAAACTGGGAACCCTGACGGGAGTAGTCTTCAGCCTAACGGGCGATATCCAAGGGACAGTCAAAGCCGAAAACGAATCCCGTCGGGACGCTACCATTACCACCGAGTTAAAAAGCTCCTTAAAATTGTCGAGTGCTGACGTTTTTGGTTTACCCCTGATTGAAACCGTTCCCCTTTACCAAGCGGTGCAAAGTGTCGGAAGATACGATGGCAAACGGGATTTTGCGGGAACCTCTGGTTTTTCCAGTGGCTTACTCAGTGCTACCAAGACCGACACAAAGACCTACGATAATACCAATCCTTTTTATAGCTTTATTTCCCAGGCCGTTTCGGGTAAGGGTAACATTACCTTTACCTTAGATGCGATGGGTCTTAGCAATGCAACTGGATCGGGCAATATTACCTCTAACTTTACTAACCTAGCTAAAGCTGGTCTAACCGTTACCTACAACTATGATGCGGCTCCTTCTACTCCTAGTGGCCCCTCGGCAGGGGTTCCTGAACCCAATGAAATTTTAGGGGGTCTGGTGGCCATTTTCTTCGGTGTTAAATTCCGCAAGCGGTTCCAGCAGGCTAAAATCTCTGCTTAGGTTGTCTTGGATCGTGCAACGTCTCAGTTTTAGAATAGAGAGATTCTGTACCGGTGCGAGGCCATGGTTCTCAGCGATACGATCGCCGCGATCGCCACTGCGATTGTTCCCCAACAGGGCAGTATTGGCATTGTGCGGTTATCTGGCCCAGAAGCCGTTAGCATTGCCCGCCAAATCTTCCACAGTCCAGGACATCAAGTTTGGGAAAGTCATCGTGTTCTCTACGGTTACGTTCATTCTCCCACTCAAGCTCATATCATTGATGAGGCCCTATTGCTGTTGATGTTAGCTCCCCGTTCCTATACCAAAGAGGATGTGGTGGAGTTTCATTGTCATGGGGGCATTATCCCGGTTCAGCAGGTCTTACAACTCTGTTTAGTCCAGGGCGCGAGGTTAGCCCAACCCGGCGAATTTACCCTGCGGGCGTTTTTAAATGGTCGGTTGGATTTAACCCAAGCCGAAAGTATTGCCGAATTAGTGGGTTCTCAATCCCCCCAGGCGGCCCAAATGGCTCTGGCCGGATTACAGGGAAAATTAGCAGCTCCCCTTCGTCAGTTGCGATCGCAGTGTTTAGATATCTTGGCAGAAATTGAAGCAAGGTTAGATTTTGAAGAGGATTTACCGCCCCTCGATGAATCGGCTATTCAGAGTCAATTAACAGAGGTTTTGACAGAAGTAACGACCATTTTAGCAACGGCAGACCGGGGGGAACTCCTACGCACTGGTCTAAAAGTGGCGATCGTTGGTCGTCCCAATGTAGGAAAATCCAGTTTACTCAATGCCTGGAGTCGGTGCGATCGCGCGATTGTTACGGATTTACCAGGAACCACCCGCGACGTAGTGGAATCCCAGTTAATTGTTGGCGGTATTCCCGTACAAGTGTTAGATACGGCAGGCATTCGGGAAACGGCGGATCAAGTTGAACAAATCGGCGTACAGCGATCGCGGGTAGCGGCAACCCAGGCAGATTTAGTCCTACTGACCGTTGATGCCAGTCAGGGCTGGACAGAGGACGATCAAATCATTTATGAACAAGTTAAAGATAGTCCCTTAATTTTAGTAATTAACAAAACTGACCTAGCCAGCTCTGAAACCCTATCCTATCCCCCAAAGATTACGGTAACAGTCAGCGTTTGTGCCGTTCACCATCAAGGCATCACCGACCTGGAAAATGCCATTTTAGAGTATGTTACCCAGGGCAAAGTAACCGCTAGTAATTGGGATTTTGCTATTAACCAACGTCAGGCCGCGGCATTAACCGAAGCCAAAATGGCCCTAGAACACGTCCAGACGACGATCGCCCAGCAACTCCCCCTCGACTTTTGGACAATTGATTTAAGAACGGCCATTCAAAGTCTAGGGGAAATTACCGGAGAAGAAGTAACGGAATCGGTGTTAGATCGTATTTTTAGCCGTTTTTGTATTGGTAAATAGGCTAATTTTTCGGCCCAATTATCTTTCAATGCGATATGACCTCCGTAGAACAAAAAGGGTTAACCTAACCAAAGGCTAACCCCAAGTTTGGGAACGCGCAGATAGAAAAGAAAAACGTTTTGTTACTGAACCACCAGTTTAACGTTAGCGTTTTGCAAGCCGCGCTGCTTAACTTCCGTTAGGGTTTTATTAACGGCGTACTTTTGATTAATCGAATTAATTAACTCTGTTTGATTATGTTTTTTAGCAACGCCCCAAAGATCCGCGATTAAATCAAAAGAGCCATCGGCATTGCGAGACCAACCGAGATCGTACTCACCATCCAAAACGGCCACTAAATCGGCCCGAACGCGCTGACCATTATAGCCCCGCACATCTGCTTCGGTTTTGGTGACGATACCCAGGTCTTGCAGAGACGCTTTCAGAATTTCTGCATCGGTGATTTTGGTACGGAGAGTGCTAAAGTGAGACATGGTGGATTTCCTCCAAAGAAAAAAGATAACAACAACAGAATCGAGAGTTGGGAAATACGCCGCCTCAAGGAAAAACGGCTTTTTTTAAAATCCTAGAACCTTAGCCCTAGGTATTCCTCCTGCCTAAAGCAAGAGAAAATCTGTTAGAACTCCAATCGCTGATATTCAGCAACGGAGGCAGAAGCAGGTCGGGCGCGTTGTCTGGCCCAGTCCCGTAGTGCAGTGACCTGCTCCATCATTGTCCGCGACAGAGGAAGCGTGGATTTAATTGCCGCAATAATGTCCAGTTGGGTAAATTCCCGATCCTGAGCAAAAGCTTCGTACATTGCCGCAATAATCGCCTGTTCAATCTCTGCCCCAGAAAAACCTTCTGAAACTTTGCCAAGCTGCTCAAGATCAAACCGAGTGGTTTCTGAGCGTCGCTTGCTGAGGTGAATTTGAAAAATGGCTTGACGTTCTTCGGGATTCGGCAAATCCACAAAGAAAATTTCATCAAAGCGTCCTTTGCGGAGAAACTCTCCAGGCAGTCGTTCCACACGGTTAGCGGTAGCCATCACAAACACGGGAGAGGTTTTTTCCTGCATCCAGGTAAGGAAACTGCCAAAGATCCGACTAGAGGTACCGCCATCCGAATCCCCGGAACCGGCTCCCCCGGCAAAGGCCTTATCCAATTCGTCAATAAAGAGGATAGCGGGAGAAATAGACTCGGCTGTTTTTAAGGCATTGCGGAGGTTGGCTTCCGATCGCCCGACCATGGAACCATCGTAAACTCGCCCCATATCCAAACGCAGTAAGGGTAAACCCCACAGCCGGGAAGTGGTTTTGGCAATGAGGGATTTTCCGCAACCGGGAACTCCCAGAATTAACATCCCTTTGGGTTGAGGTAACCCATAGACCCGCGCCCGTTCAGTAAAAGCATCGGAGCGTTGGGTAAGCCAGCGTTTAAGCTCTTCTAATCCCCCGACCGCATTTAAAGTTTCATCTTCTTCAATGAACTCTAAAATACCGTTACGGCGAATGAGTTGCTTTTTCTCCGAAAGAATGACATCTACTTCTTCTTCCGTAAGTTTTCCCGCTTTGACGAGGGCTTTGCGATAGACTTTTTCGGCTTCATCCTGGGTTAATCCGAGGGCCGCCTTCAACAGTTTTTCCCGTACTTCAATTGGAGTTTTGCGAATCCGTGCCTGTTCCAACTGTTTGGATAGCACTTGACTCAGTTCACTGAGATCCGGTAGGGGAAAATCTAAGACCACCACATCTTTTTCCAGTTCGATGGGAATTTCCAGATAGGGGGACATTAACAAAATAATCTTGTCGGTTCCCTTAAAACTGGCGATCGCATCCCGTAGCCAGCGTGTGACCGCCGGGGAAGACACAAAGGGATGTAGATCCTTAAAAATGAAGATCCCCGATTCCCGTTGTCTCATCACCCATTCGATCGCCGCTTCTGGGGAAATCGTATTGTGATGGGTGTTACCGCCTTGGCCATACTCGCAAAAGCCCCGTGTCACTGTCCAAACAAAGACCCGATGATGACCCGTTTGCTGTTGGGCAATGTGGGCGATCGCCTGCTCGGCCCGCTCTTCCTCGGAAGTGACCAAGTAAATAAGGGGATATTGAGCTTGAACGAGAACACTTAGCTCTTCTTTCATGGGATCGACCTAGGGGAAAAGGAAAAGGGCCAACCAAACAGGAGTTAGCAGGGAACGAGAAGTTCAGCTTTCGCTTCAACCTCAGCAGTCAGAGAGGACTTTTCAAGGCTCTCTAGGGACAATTCATCCGTTAAAACGCTGGGTTGATTTTTCAAAGAAACCATTTGACCATCACGCATCACCATCGCCGCATCGCATTCAGGACAAATATGAACTTGATGGGTTTTGCCATAGGCCTCGGATTCCGCCGCTTCGACTTTCTCTGGATATTTCAGATAAAACTCAACGGCTTTTTCCACAATGGCCGACATAGATTCCGCATCAATGGCAGAACGGATTCTGAGTTGACGGTGGATACCTGGCAGGAGATAGAGGGTGACTTTTTGCTTGTCTTGCATATCTCTTAAAGAATGTACCCAGTGGGTATTGCATTCCAATTTAACTAGCTCCCGCTATTCTGTCAAGACAGCAAGCCTTTATAATGGCATTTTTGTAATATTTCTTTACAAAGTAACCGATTAAGTTCGTAAACGGTATGTTGAGAATTTTTGCCCCCCGGCCCCCAACTTTGGGGGAGACATCCCTAAAAGCCCGAAAAGTCTGAGGTCGTCAGTCTATTATTCCGGGGTGAGAACGGAAAGCGGAATCTTTGCTATTACTTTAAGAAGGCAGAGTCTTTAGGCCCAGTATTCCGAAAACTCCGCCCGTTCCCGCTCTGACAACTACCTATGAACAGCACCCAAGCCCCTCCCCTGGTTTCCCTGAAGGCTCCCACCGATGTTTCTCTAGAGGTGATTGAAACTGAGCTATCGCAAATTTGGCAAAGCTATCACCAGTCTGAGGATGGATTAGCGGCCACGCGGGCGACCACCTTTAGTTTTATTGTTTATGAACCCGATCCCATTCAATCTCTCCTGGCCGCCCTGGGATTTTATACCGGCCCGATTGATGGCATTGCAGGCCCCCGGCTCAATGCGGCCATTAAATCGGCCCAAAAAGCCTACGATTTACCGGTAACGGGTCAATCCAATCCCGAATTTGCCCAACGGGTACAACAGGAATTTACCCAGGCGAAGGCCAAAGGGGAGTTAACCACAGCGGCCCAACGGTTAGCGCAACCCTATTCCCCGGATCTCGAAGGGAGTGGTATTGCAGATGCGATCGCCGCTTCTAATCCCTGTCGCATTATTACCCTGTGTCCCACCGTGGCAGAAGATGAGGGGGTACAAGCCCAGGTCTCGGCCTACTGTCCGATTAATAAACGCAGTCAAAATACGCTGATTTGTTGTGAATACATCACCCTGCGGGGAACAACGGATGCCCTAGAGCGGGTAGGCGGGATCATTGCAGAATTAATGATCGCTGAATTACCGAAATTTGTGTGGTGGAAAGCCAGTCCTGATGCGGAATACGCCTTGTTCAGACGGTTGGCTTCCCTCGCCAATACTGTGATTATTGATTCCAGTACCTTTGCTGAACCGGCCACGGATTTAATGCAAATTGCCCAACTGCTTCATCAGGGAGTCCCTTTGGCGGATCTCAACTGGGGACGATTAGCTCCCTGGCAAGAGTTAACGGCAGAAGCCTTTGATGCTCCCGAACGTCGGGCCGCCGTCCAGGAAATTGACCAGATCTCGATCGATTACGAAAAAGGGAATTTCTCCCAGGCGTTGATGTTTTTGGGATGGGTAGCAAGTCGCCTACAGTGGCGGGTGGTTTCCTATGAGCATCAGCCTGACACCTATGATATTCACCGTTTACAGTTGATTGCACCGAATCAACGGGCGATCGAAGCGGAACTGGCGGGGCTTCCTGTTGCTGATTCAGGTTCCGTCCTAGGGGATCTGATTAGTCTTAAACTCGGCTCAACGAACGACCAGGCCAACTGTGGCACTGTTCTGTGTTCCGGAACGATTGGCTGTATGCGCATGGAAGCCAAGGGCGGAGCGCAAAATTATCGGATTCAACAGGTCACGGCCCTGGAGGATCAAAAAACGGAACAACTGCTGGGCCGTCAACTCCAACGTTGGGGGCGGGATGTTCTCTATGAGGAAAGTATGGCTATCCTGTGGGAGATCCTTAAGTTAGGGGGTCAGGAGTAGGAGCCGCGTCACCCTTGTCCACTGTTTGATAGGCCCGGATCATGGCTTGGGTTCCCTGTTCTGGGCCCTGGTCTAACTGGGCCACCTGTTGAAATTGGGCCTCGGCCAGACTGAGGCCAGGGAGTGAGGTGGTTAAGGTTTCTTGCACGAGCCGTAAGTCTTTCAAAATGTGCTTGACCATAAATCCAGGGGCCAAATCCTGCTGTACGATTTTCGGAGCAAGGTGGGATAAGGCCCAGGAGCCAGCGGCCCCCGTCGAACAGACTTCAATCATTAACTGGGGATCTATGCCTTGCTGGTGGGCCAGGGTAATGGCTTCACATAATCCCACCATGTTTAAGGCCGCTAAGACCTGATTGCAGAGTTTGACAGCTTGGCCACTTCCCGTCGGCCCACAGTAATAGATCGCTTTGCCTAGGGCCTCCAGATAGGGTTTAACCTGTTCAAAATCGGTTAGCTCTCCCCCTACCATGATGGTTAAGGTTCCCTGTTTTGCCCCAATATCTCCTCCCGAAACTGGTGCGTCTAAAAAGCGGAGTTGGTGTTCCTGTAACTGAGCGGCGATCGCCTGGGCGGCCTTTGCGCCAATGGTACTAAAATCTACAATTAAACTCTGGGGCGGGGCAAAATGCACGACTCCCGACTCGCCTAACAGTACCGCTTCCACATCGGGAACATCTCCCAAACAGGTAAAAATGAAGGGGCAATCGGCCACGGCCTCAGCTAAGGTAGGGACAACTTTGACCCCGGCTTGTTGGACTAGGGCAACCCCAGGGCGATTAGGCGTACGGTTCCAGGCAATGACCGGCAAACCCCGGTTAGCGAGATTAATGGCCATCGGGGCCCCCATTACCCCTAATCCGAGAAATGCGACAGGAAGTCGGACAGTCATGGTTTGGCTTTACTTCATTGAACGCACCCCATCTAAAGCAAGCTTGTAGATGGGGATTCTTATCTAGGTTACAGTAAGTCTCCAGAGAGAACTTAGCGTGACTGGCGTTCTCAGTGAATGGGAGGAATTTTGACCTTCCCAA
>JACCDQ010893586.1_pt1 | contig 27722 bp, 44 predicted proteins | sample 7446031 | NCBI WGS metagenome assembly JACCDQ01 (sample SAMN15323442, study PRJNA562643) | freshwater metagenome | isolation source: river surface water | place: USA:Blue River Watershed | collected 2017-08-17 | reverse complement strand
GCTCTGCCGACTGATCGCAGGGAGCTTCTGAACGCCTACGCTGCGGCCCCCACCAAACGCGAGCGTGAGCGCATCCGCAGGGCGCTGGAAGCCATGGGCGAGAACGTTCCGGCCGTTCCTCCCGCCAAAGGTCCGCCCACTCCCAAAGACGCAGGCTTCGCAGGCGTAACCCCGCTGACGACGATGGCTAGCGGGGCTGGCGGCTTCCTTGCGGCGCCGGATTGGAACGGCGATGGCACTGTGGATATGGGTGAGCGCGCGGCTACCGCTGCGGCGGCTGCAGGCGCTGGCTATGGCGCGACCCGCAAGCTTGGAGGCAACAAGCTTGCTCGTGGGCCAAAGCCTTCCGGTGGCCCGAAGGCTCCCCCGCGTGCAAACGTCACGGCGCTTCCCAAATCTGGCAAAGGCAATTCCAGCGACCTTCAGAACGCGCTCAAGGAATACATCGACCGTCCGCGCACGAAGTGGGACGACCAGCTGGAGAGCGGCAAGATCAACCGCGCGGAATATGACTGGTACTCTAACGGCGGAACGGCTGAAGAGCTTCAGAAGACCAAGGCCAACATGCTGGAAACCCTCAAGACAGCAGATGGCTATCCGGCTGATCGCGTGTGGGAAGTCTACTCGAAAGATCCGAGCGCGAAAATGGCGCTGGAGCTTCTCGCTGCTGACGGCAACCAGCGCGCCATGGCGATCCGCTACGAGGCCGAACGTGCCCGCGCTATCCCGCGCCAGACGAAACGCATGTGGGCCATCATGGGCGAGCCGCAGGTCTCTGTTGCTCCCCTGGCCGATCTCGCAGGCTCCATTGGCGATGACCTGGCCATCGAGACGGCCAAGAGCTTCGCGCGCATGTCGGAGCAACCTTTCCTCGTAGCGCGGGCAAAGACCCTCAAGACGGCGGACGAAGCCTATGCGCTTCTGCGTGACGCTCACAAGCTGATCAACGGCAAGGACGGGCGGCCTGCATGGGCAGATCGCCTGATCCGTGACGCGCGCAACAACGAAGGCAAGTTCACGCCTCCGAAGGCAAAGCCGACGCCGAAGGCTGATGTGGTCCAGTTTGGTGGCTCCCCGAAAGCCCCGCCTGCATCCCCCTCCACGGTCAAGCCGTCTATGGATGAATCCGCAAAATTGAGGCAACGTCAGGCGTGGCAGTCGGAAAGAGGCCCGGTGGACGATCAGGTCTGGTATCATTGGGGTTCATCGTTTGATGAAATCGACCCTTCGAAAACGCAGCTTGGCCTTCATGTGGGGTCCAAGCAAGCTGCGTGGGATCGTCGGCGTCACAGGTTCATTCTTCCCAACCAAGGGAAAGAGCAACTTACCGAGTTTGCGACGCGCGGGAAGTTTGCACGCACGCCAGATATGGACGAGTGGACCGCGAAAGATTACCGCGATTCGCGCGCGTATGAGGCGAAGCTTCAGCCCGACGAACGCTGGTTTGATGCTCAGTATCCCGATCTGTGGGACGATCTGGATCGTGTTGCGGCGTCTAATCCCAGCCCCGAAGAATGGGCAAACGCAGCGCGAGCAGCGACCACTAAGCGCGGTCTCTCAGGCTGGGAGTATTCCAACACCGTCGAGGATATCAACAAGCCGTCACGGCTCATTATGGACCCGAGCGCAGCACGCCGCGCTGATGCAGATTTCGCCCCCCCATCCTCCACGGTCAAGCCTCCCGGGGCTCCGAAGCCTCCGGTGAATAGCGCCTTCCCCGGAAGCAATGCTGTTGTCCCTGCTGCTGCGGGTGCAGGCGGCGCGGCTTACGGTTACGCCAATCCCGTCGATGCAAACGACGACGGCGTGATCGATGATCAGGACCGGATGATCACAGCGACCACGCTTGGCCTCGGTGGCCTGACGCTGGCTGGCGTTGCGCGCACGAAGGGCAGGAACCCCAACCGCTCGCAGACAAACGCGTTCGGTGGCAAGCCTCCCCCCGCCCAAATGGGATACGGGGGAGGGAAGGGAACGCCGAGTGAGGGGAAGCCGACAAAGGAAACCTATTCCCCCAAGGTCATTTCAGAGCTTCAGCGCCTCAAGTCCCGCCTCTCGCCTGACGAACTGCGCAAGCTTGAAGAGAACGCGCTTCTGCCAGAACCACAACGCTCATCCGCGCTGGAAGCCGCTGGCGATACGCCGGTCATGTTCTCGGCAGCCACGCGCGCTCAGATGCCGATGAAGAAGAACTGGCGCGGCAGGCTCCCGAGCGACCGGACAGGCTTCAGCGACAGCCTTGGCAATGCGCTTCAGCGCGCAGGCCGGAAGGTGGACACATCCAGGCTGGAGGGCGACATCAACCGCAAAGCCATGATCGCGGGCAACGAGACGAAGCTTTCGGCGCGCGCCAACAGGATCGAGACGACCGCATACAACAAGGGCAAGCGTGGCGATGAAATCCTGCCGATGGTCAAGGGCCGGATTGCACAGGACCGCTATGCCGCTCAGGCCCGCCAGCGGCTACTTGAAGCCAACATCCGCCTCGACAGCGCCAATGACCTGAATGCCCAGATCGAAGCCAAGCTGGCGAAGATCGAACAGGAACTGAACGCCCGTGCCGACCTTCGCGACTTCAACAAAGCGGAGCGCAAGCAGATGGCCCGCCTGCTGTTCTCCGAGACGTACTCGAAAACGCTGGCCGACGCGCTGTCTGGCACGACGCCGCTTCGCCCGGGAACGCCGCAGGAGCTGGCTAGCAAGATCGCTGCCGTGGGGGGCCTCGCAGCCATCGGCCTGACAGCCTACGCCTATGTGGATGGCACCGAGCGCCAATCCCGTCGCCTGACAGATGCCAAGTCCAATGCGGACTGGTATTTCCCCGACGCGGTTGAGGTGAAGAAGATCCAGCGCGCGCTCAGGGAACTGAAGCAGGCGAATGGCGAGCCTTACTACAAGGGCGACATCGACGGCGATTATGGCCCCGGCACAATCACCGCTGTGGACATGTTCGCTGATCAGCTTGGCCTGACGGCTGGCGGGCGCCGTGGCCTGTCCAACCCGATCCTTGCCGAACTAAGGGCGCGCTACCAGTAGAGCCTGCGATAGATCGGGCCAGCAAGCGCGATCAGGCAAATCAGGCCAACGACGTAACCGTAACCAGACAATCCCTCATACTGATCTGGAAGCAGAACGAACAGGCCGGACACGCAGAAGGCCATCGTTGCCACAAGCGCCAAAGCCAAAAGCCATAACCGCATCTCGCGCGCCTCCAAGGCCGCAATTCTTAACACACAACCGCAGAAACCCAAGCGCCCGCTCAACTGGCGCACTTCGGACATTGAACAGGAGCGTGAACCAAAGTAGAACAAACGAGCCGGAAGGAAGCGACAACTTCCAACCGGCTCTGACCACAACCGCTCTGAGGGAGCAGGCTTTGGCTAACCAAGCAGATACCACGAATCCGCGCGCATTGCGCAAGTGCTCCGTTGAGGGGTGCGAGCGCGATTTACGGCCACCATCCGCCAAGGGGATGTGCAGCGTCCACTATTACCGGATGAAGAGGACGGGCACGACCGACAAGCGCATCGTGCCAATAAACCTTTGTACAGTGCCAGGCTGCTCTACCAGAGTGAAAAGCAATGGACTCTGCTCGGTTCACGAAACGCGCCGACTTCGCGGCAAAGACCTCAACAGCGCTAAAAGAGCGTCCGCTGGATCAACGCAGAGATGGCTTGAAGAGCGAGCGCTGAGCCGGGGTGAGGGGTGCCTCACATGGCCTTACGCTCGCCATCCCAATGGATATGGGGGCGCTTCCTTAAATGGCGTGCGAGGTTTGGCGCATCGATTCATGTGCACTCTGGCGCATGGCGCGCCTCCCGAGGATAAGCCGCTGGCAACTCATTCCTGTGGCAAGGGCCATGAAGGATGCGTAGCCCCGTGGCATCTTTCATGGGGAACGCACAAGTCAAATGCCGAGGACCGAGAGGCGCACGGTACACACCCACACGGCGAAGAAAGCCAAACCGCTAAACTCACGGCCGCGCAAGCGGTTGAGATTTATATGAGCTTAGAGACAAGCCCCATCGTGGCGCGCCGCTATGGGGTGAACGAGAAAACTGTATATCGCATACGTTGGCGAAAGGCGTGGCTAGATGCCACTGACGGCCTGATATCACCACGACCTGTGCGCAAGAAACGCAAAGCATAACCTAGCACACCCAATCAATTCCAACTCAACGCCCCGCCCTAACCGGCGGGGCGAAATCGTTTCTGCAATTGTTGCCGGAGCTATTGATGGCCTATGTCGCATTCCTGACGAATTTGATTGGGCTTGATGGGCTCGGTGAGTCCGGTGGCTACATCGACAGCTATACGAATGGCACCACGTCAAGAAGCCCGCTCTATCTTGATGATGCTGGCACTCCCGCGACAAATCCGATCGTCGCAGATTCGCTCGGCCAAATCACAGCGTATGTGGACAATACGCGCGCGCTTTTCCTAAGCGCGAAAACCGCTGACGGCGCGGTTACGTTGTGGGAAGCCAGCGTAATCAATGGCGTTATTCAGCCGTATTCGTATCTGAACCCAGCGTATGTGCCCTTCGATGTGGGCAGGATCAACGTCCGCAATTATGAAGTCGCAGGGCAGGCTGATTGGACCATCGCGATCACTAACGCAGCAGCTGCGGCGTATGCATCTGGCAAGGCGCTGTGGTTCCCCGCCGATGACGACGCCTATGTCACCGACTGCCAGAACTTCGCCAGCGCGATCAACATCATCCTCGATCCGGGTGCGACGGTCCAGCTCAAGGACAGCGCCACCCTGGATTCGGCCTCGCTCTATATCTTCAGGCTGCGCGCGTCTAACTCGTCCATCGTAGGCGGGACGTTCGACTTCAACCGAGACGGGCAGGACCGCGCGGCATTCAACACGGCCGGCGGCGCATCTGTTCGGACCTATTGGGGCGTCACTGCTCGGGGCACGAGCGGAACGCACATTGAGCACGTCAAGATCCACACCAAGGTCATCAACTGCGCGGATTTTGCGGTCGGCATCCAGTATGTCGATCACTACGATGTCGATGTGGACGTGGAGACTTCTGGCTCTGGCGTCATCATCAAGGATTGCGATGGCGGCATCAACCGCCGGGCGCGGATTGCCGACCTCGATAACGCCGACTGGAAAATCTACCCGCACGCCTTCGACGTGTTCAACTGCGATGGCGGGCAGATCGACAATATCGAGATCATCGATCAGGCGGGCTATGACACCGCGTCCGGCAACTCGCTGAGCAACTGGTTCAGCGGCGTCACCATTTCCGACTGCACCAACATGAGCGGGTCGAACTGGTACGTGTCCGCCAAGCGCGACACGACCATGACCAAATCGGTTGGCGTGTCGATTGTCGGCATCACCAAGTCCAACTTCGCGAACATCACGATCAAGCGTTACACGTCTGTTCACTGGGAACTTGGGGCGCTCGATAACTGCAACTTCACCAACGTCTATGGTGATGGCGAGTACATGACCTCGTCGCTGTGGCCGGGTGAGGCACAGCAAGGCTGCCACATCGTCAACCAGGGGTTCTACCCCGACATCGTCAGCCGTGTCCGCAGGCCGGTGATGAACTGCACGTTCACCGACGTCGAAATGACGCGGATGCTGTCGAAGGGCCTGCTGATCTATCTTGCGACGGATTGCAAGTGGATTGGCGGCCGGTTCAACGGCAACCAGTACGGCATCGACATCCGGTCGGACAACCAGAACCTGTCTTTCCCGGCGCCAGAAACGCAGACCTCCGCGCGGCTCAAATTCGTTGGCGTCGAGGCACGCTTCAACGAGATCGCGGGCATCTGGAATGGCGGGTCCACGGACCTCGATTGCGAGGCGTGCGACTTCTCGAATAACGGGCAGGGCAAGACCAATACGGGCGCGGCCCTGCGTCTCACCGGAACGGTTGCCATCTCCACGGCAGGCTATCTTGGCAACAACTCGGCCACCACCGTCGCCCGTCTTCGCCCGCGCCTTGCGGATTGTATCTTTCAGGACGACCAGACCGTCACCACGGCGTTCGGCTCGTTTGATCCGTCTGCGCCTACCATCATCAGCGTCGAGCGGCCAGAGCTTTACGCGTTCGGACAGACGGTCAACATCAACAATGGCGGCACGGGTCCGGTCGATCTTGTCACGCAAATCATCGACATCAACAACGATGAGCTGACGCTCTCGACAGGGCCAACTAACGTCCCGCTGGTTGCGGGTACGGGAACGATCACCACCAGCGGCACGACGATCAGCGCGTTCTCGTCTTCGCAGGCGGCCATCATCACGGGCCGGATGTGGATCAAGAACGGCTCCAACTATCGCCGCGTCACAGCGGTCGCAGCAGACGGCCTCTCTGGCACGCTGGAAAGCGCCTTCCCGTCCAACCTGACCACGGCCAGCTTCGATATCGTCAAGACCGAGGTGGAGCAGATCCGTTCGCAGGACTACGGCATCTCGACGCTGAGCGGGGCGAATGATGCGGGTCTTACCGTTGTCAACCCGAAGTTCGGGGCAGGCAACAAGGTCGGCAACTTCAACCTTGCTGGTGCATCTGTTCTGGACGAGCAGGGCCGGGTCAACGTCCAGCTGTTTGGCGCCAAGGGTGATGATACCACCATTGACACCACGGCCATCAACGATGCCATCGCCTACGCGCAGGCAAAGCTGACCCAGCGCATCATCTACTTCCCGCGCGGCACCTATCTGATCGACGCATCTCTTACGGCTGTCACCGGCAATGGCTGGCAGTTCGTTGGCGAGGGCAGGGGTGTCTCGGTTATTCGCTGCACGGCGAATGACGACATCATCACGGTGGACGTCAGGGCCAGTTCGTCGCTGTTCGGGCGTGTGCAGGACCTCACCATCAAGGGGCCTACGACATCCTCGACCAGCTCCGTCGGCTTTCGTGCCCTGGCCTCGACTGGCAGCGCAACGGGGGTTCAGTACTGGACCTTCGACTGCGAGATGCAGAACGTCTATCAGGGCTGGCTGTTCGATGAGACCGGCAAGTCGCTTTGGGCCGGCACCAACCAGATCAGCAGCCACGCGTACCTGAATTTCATCAACCCGGAAACGCTGCCAACTTCGGGAACCAACCCAACTTACAACGGCATCAACTTCGATGGCCCGCTGAACCTGCATTGCGTCCTGATGGGTGGTCGCTTGCGCGGGTCGAACCGTCCATTCCGCGCTGGCAAGGATCAGGCGTATTGCTCGGTTGGTGACTTCATCGCCATTGGCACGCACTTCCTCGGCGGTGACTATTCGGTCGAACTTCTCGGCGGCTCTGACGCTTCGTGCTACAACGAAAACGTCAACATGATCAGCTGTCAGTACGAGTGCAACATTGCGCCGCTCCATCTGACGCGGATGAACAACTGCCGGTTCAGCGGCGCCAATACCAATACTCTGGCGCCGGTGTTTGTCTCCTGTGACGAGGACAGCATCGTCTGGGAACTGCGCGGCAGCGCCAACATTCCCGGCACATCGCCCGCCCGTAACCTGCTGACCAATGGCGGCAAGCGCTTCTGGCAGCGCGGGACCAGCTTCGTCCCAAGCGCGACCATCTTCATGGATGACCGCTGGAAGGGACGCCGGGCGTCCAACGCAGCTGGCTCGACCTATTCGCGTCAGGCTGGCTTCTCCAAGGCCCAGTACTGCATGCGTATGCAGCGCGACAGCGGCAACGCTGCCACGGATGCGCTGATCTACGGTCATCAGATTGAAAGCGCGGAATGCTATGAACTGGCGGGACGCCGGGTCACGGTCAGCGCGGACGTCAGGGTCGGAGCCAATTATTCAGGTGGTACGCTCACCGTCAACGTGTTTACCGGAACGGGCGTTGACGAGGTGATGAGCGTTGCCAGCGGCTTTGCTACAGGTTCAGCGAGCACGGCGCCGACTGCGCAGGCGCTTAGCACGACAGCAACGCGCATTCGCTGGCCCAGCTTCACGCTGGCATCAAACGCAACTGAGGTTGGCCTTGCTTTCGTCTGGACACCGACCGGCACGGCAGGGGCTGCGGACTATGTCGAGATCACGAACATCAAGTTCGAGGTGTCGGCAGTTGGTACGCGGTTCTTTAACCCGCCGCTGGAGGAAGAGTTTGCGGTCTGCCGCAGGTTCTACCAGAAGTCCTTCGACCTTGCGACGACGCCAGCACAGAGCCTTGGAAACGGAACGGGTGAGGAGACTTTCATCGCCACCATTGCGGGAGCAGTCACCAACCGGTCGCATCGGATCAAGTTCTCGCCACGTATGCGTGCGACCACCGGGCTTGCGGTGACGCTCTACAATTCGGCGGCGGCCAATGCTCAGATCAGGGATCAGACGGCGGCAGCAGACACCTCAGCGGCGGCGACGGCAAACCTCACGGAGAGCGGCTTTCATGTGACCTGCACCGGTAACGCTGGTACAACGGTTGGCGGCGTTCTGGGCTTCCACTGGGCTGCAGATGCGGAGATCGACTAATGGCAACGCGCACCCTGACGGATGGTGAGTTCGAAAGCCTGCAGCTGGAGGCCTCGCGGCTTTCCCCGCTTGAGCATGCAGCCGGCGTCGTCCGCTGGACCCGCGATGGCAATGTGGTGACGTTCACGGTCAGCGACAATTACGACCGTGTCCACGCCACCCTGACCGCTACCCAGCAGCCATCCACCGACTGGCTGCTTGAAAGCGACAACGCGGACATCCTGGCGCTCGCCTAGCTCCACCTACCACATCCAGAACTGGAAAAGCTCGTGACAGAACACGATCAGCTAATGCGCGACCTTGCCTACAGCGGACTCCTCAATACGGATTACCGCATCCTCAAGGCAATAGCCCCGCTGGTGGCAAGCGAGGAATGGTGCGCTTGGCGTGACCGGCTGCGCGAGATTTACAACCACCCGGAAAGGGCGACCGAGATTCCCCCGGAGCCACCTTTCGGCACGGGCTCCATCTCTGTCCGTCTTGTCCCTGACGCCCCCCCCGAGCAGCACCGCTTCCCCGCCAGCCTGGATGAGAGGCTGGTGGATTATGGCGACCCGGCTGCAGAGGCAGACCTGACCACCGACGACCTGCTCACCTCCATGCGCAGCGATGCGGCTGTCACCGAGGATGTTGTCCAGAGGCTGTCCCGGGCCAAGCGGAAGAAGTTCACCGAGCTTCTGAACGTGGAGCTTGCCGAGCTTCAGCAGGAGCGGGGCGGGCCGAAGGAAAACCTGAAGCGCGAGAACGAGATCGAGGCGCTGCTGAACCTCTTTGCGCGTGTGGGTGAAATGTAACGACTTGGGCGAGGGCTGGGCAAGTGACTGATGAAATTCTGTTCCGCGATCGCGTTGAGATCGAGCGGCGCCGAGACGAAGAGCGAAAGCTAGACCGGATCAATGCGATCGAAAAGGCCCACGCCATTTTGCAAACGCTTTTCGACGCGGCGTTGCGACGGCTGGGATGCACCGAGGAAGAAATCAAAAGGCTGGGGCCGCAATGGGCGAAGGAGTTGAGTGAGGCAATGGCGACGGTTGATAGCTCGATGAAGTCTGCGAACGACCAGCAATCCAAAGACCTGCTTGGCGAGATGCGCAGCATGATCACTGCAATGCGCGAGGCCGCCAAGGATGAGCAGATCGAGAACAATGCGGCTCTGCTGGCGGCCATCCGAGAGCGCCGCTCCCGCTGGGTGTGGTGGGCTCTTGGTATCGTCGGAAGCTTGATCGTCATGGCTGCCGGAACGGTGTTCGGCATCTACATGGCCGGGCTGATGGAACACCGTCCGTAATCAAATCGAAGGGCTGGGCAAATGGCATTTGGTTTAAGCGCTGAAAAAGAGGAGCCGACGCTGAAGTGGATTGCCGGTGCGGCGGTCGTGCTTCTGACGCTCGGGCTCGGAGCCCTGAATACGTGGGGCGCATGGATTGGATCTGGTGGAAACCTGTTCTTCTCGATGACGGTGGCGGGAGCAGAGTTGCTCCTGCTGGCGGCGCTCGGGCTAACCATTCTCGCGCGTACATGGCCGAGGCGTATTGTCGGCGGGATCATCACGTTCCTGCTGATGATCGCCTGTCTGTCGAATGGCGAGAAGGCAATCCACGAGTCGTTCAAGACCGTCTTCATCGATGCGCCGGAGGTTCTGGAAACAAGGGCCACACTTGCCGATGAGCAGGCTGTGCGACTTGAGGAGGCCGCGAAAGCTTACCGCGAAGAATTGCGGGAAGATCGTAAGCAGCTTCGCATCGACATTGTGCGAGCTGAAGCCGAGCTGGCGCTGATGGTTTCGCAGACGCAGATTTCCGAGGCGCAGACCTTGCTGAAGGCGAAGGGCTTCTATCTTGGCTCCATCGACGGAAAGCGTGAAGTGCTCACGGAGAGCGCCATGCTCAAGTATGGCGAAGAACTGCGCATCAGCATCGCGGCTCTCAAGGCGGAAGATACCAAAATCGCAGAAACACTTGCCATGGGCTCCGTGGTTCCCGAGGCGAACGCACTGCGTGAATCCGCCGTGAAGATGCGGGGGGATGCGGCCAATATCCGCATCCAGACGTGGTGGGCGAGACTTGTGCTTATGGCATTTGAGGGCGCTCGATCCTTCGCGGTTTGGGCCTTCCTCATGGTCACGACCGCAACCGCTATCAACATGATCCGCAGCGCGGAAGAGTCGCTGCGGATGGCGCACGCCAATAAGCGGGTCATGGAGATCAACGCGGAGATCGCGGCCATTCAGGGCGTGGCGCCCATCACGGTTCAGCAGGCTCCCGTCGCTGCACCCGCTGCCGCAGCCCCACCCCAGGAACCCGCCCCCGCTGCGATTCCAGAGCTCACAGAAGCGATTGAACCGCTGGTGGCTCCAGAGCCCCAACCCGAGCCGGACCTCACTGAGGCGCAACGCAGGGGCCGCGCTGGCGGTCTGGCGGCTGCTCAGGGCCGGGCAGCGGCTCGCGCTCAAGAGGACGCCTTCATCCCCGTGCCGTCGCTGGTTGCCCGCGATGGCCTCAAAGTAGCGGCGGAGTAAGACCATGGCACTCATCGGGATCGACTTGGGCGCCAGCAACACGGTCGCCTGTTTCTGGGACGGCCGCCTCCGCATGGTGGAAATCACCGCAGGCGGGGCGGTGTCCATGCCGTCTGTCGTAACCATCGCGGACGGCAAGGTTCTGGTCGGACAGGAGGCGGTCGAAGCGGGACGCCAGAATCCCGAGACCAACTATCACCTGTTCAAGCGGAAGCTGAACGAGAAATGGCACGACGACGAAGACACCGGCTACCAGACCTGCCAAGGGCCGGATGGGATGCTGCACTATCGCGGCCCGGATGGCTTCACCTACAGCCCGACCGAACTCTCGACCTACGTGCTGGCCGAGATCATCCACGCGGCAAACCAGTTTCTTGCCCCGCATGATACCGTGACCGGGGCCGTGATCGGCGTGCCGGCCACCTATGAGCCCTCGCAGATCGAGGCGGTGAAGGAAGCGGCACGGGCGGCAGGGCTGGAGACAGTCTACACCATCGAGGAGCCCGTCGCAGCGGCTATCGCTAACGGTGTTGATGCGAAGAAAGCCCGCTGCATCTTTGTCGTGGACTTCGGCGGTTCAACCCTCGATTGCTCGATCATCCGGGCAGGCGATGGGCATATCCGCATCATCGCGAAGAACGGCATTGGCGACCTTGGCGGCGCGGACTTTGACAAGCGCATTGCTGACTATGTGGTGAACCTGTTCCGCACCGAACACCGCAAGGATATGGCGCTGCGTGATGCTGCCATGACCCGCATCCTGGTCGAAGCGGAAGCCACGAAGAAGCGCCTTTCCGACCGCGACACGACCACGTTCAGGATCGACAACATCGACCGGACGGCGGAGGGCGTGTCGCTGCACATGATCTACACCATCGACCGGCGCATCTTCAACGAACTGACCCGCGACCTGCAGGAACGCATCATCGCGGCGTGCAAGGCCACCATCGAGGACGCCAAGCGCAAAGACCCGAAATTCTCGATGGCGGATATTCAGGACGTGCTGTGCGTCGGCGGCATGACCCGCGTTCCCGCCGTGCGCCAGCTTGTATCGGAGTTCTTCGGCAAGCAGCCGAGGAAAGACGAAAACCCCGAGCAGGTTGTTGCCCAAGGCTGCGCCATCAAGGCAGCGATCATCGAAGGCCGCAGGCCGGACATTTCCATTCAGGACATCCTGTCGGCGGACGTGGCCATCGAGCGCGCAAACAACATCCCGGCCATCATCCTGCGGAGGGGAACGAACTTCCCCACGAAGAAGGTGGTGAAGGTCCGCAACGCCGACGACGACCAGACGGAAATCTCGCTTCGCCTGATCTATGCGACCCGGCCCAAGGCGGCAGACTGTCACCTGCTGGACGCGCGCGAAGTGCCGATCGATCCCGTCCCGGCGGAGACGAAAGAGATCAGGGTCACCATCGAGGTGGACGCTGAAGGCCATCCTTCAATTTCGCACGTCGCCGCCTAGGGGGCATCCAGTGAACGAAGCGCTATTCACCAACGCCCATGGGCTTCGGCTCATCACGGGCTTTGAAGGCGAGCCACGCCTCAAGGCGAGGCTGTGCGAGGGCGGGGCGTGGGAGCTTGGCTACGGCGTAACGTTCGACCTCAATGGCCAGCCGTTCACGGCAGACAGCACCTGCACCCCCGAATACGCTGACGCGCTGTTCCGCAATGCGCTGAAGCTGTTCGAGGATGGCGTGCGCGCGGCGGTGACTGTCACGCTCAATGGCAACCAGTTCTCTGCGCTCGTGGCATTCGCCTACAATATCGGGCTGGAGAACTTCCGTACATCGTCCGTGCTTCGCCGCGTCAACGAGAACCGGATGGACGATGCAGCCGCGTGCTTCGGCATGTGGATCTTCGCGACGAAGGGCGGGCACAAGCAGGCGCTGCGCGGGCTCTTGCGTCGTCGCTATGCGGAAGCCTGTCTCTTCATGGGATACGCGTGGGAGCAAGCCTGCGATAACGACGCCATCGCGCTCCAACGGGAAATCCCCGATCCGCTTCCTGGCACTGACCGCGTGATCTACCGCACGCCGTTCAAAGACGTTCTGGCGGTTGCGCAGCGGTATCCGCTCGAAGCCCCCGAACTCATCCTCACGCAAAGAGCTGATCCGGCCGCTGTGCCAGCGGTTGCGACGGCGGGACAGCCGGAGAGTAAGCCCCCCAGCCCCATCTCTCCGGCTGCTCCTGCTCCCAAGCCAACCCCACCCGCTGCGACTTCGTCTCCCGCAGCTGGTCCGGCGCCACCGCCCAAACCCCCGCAGGGTACATCGGTGGCGCCGGTTCCCGTTCCGAAGCCGGTGGATACGAAGCCGCCGCCTGCGCCGCCTGTGATTGCACCGAGGCAGATCGACCTCCGCAACGGCGTTCCCTATGGCGAAATCCCGCCTGACGGAAAGCCGAAGAACATGACGGACTCGGCCCGCGTCATCGGCCTTGTCATCGTCGGCATCGGGTCAATCGTGCAGGTGCTGTCTGCGCGCGAGATCATCTCTACCACGATTGGCGCGATCTTCTACGACCTCTCGCGCGATGCTGCCTTCGTCGCCATGGCGGCCGGCGGGATAGCCATGCTCGTCGGATGGGCGACCCGCAAGCGCGGCGTTGCCGTTGTCACCAAGGGCATGGTGAACGCAACCGCTCTCTTGAAATAGGAACATCCCATGTGGGGCACCTTCGTTACGTGGTGGACCGGCAACCCCGTCGTCCGCTGGATCACCTATATCGCGCTCGCCCTCATCGGCTGGGAAGTCGTCAAGCGACACCTGAAGGAAGCGGGCAGGGACGCCGAACGCAAAGCCATCGCGATCAAGCAAGCCGAAGAGGCGCGGCGCGTTGAAGCCATGCGTCGCACAATCAATCAGGAGAACGAAAATGCAGCCCAACGCGCTGATGAAGCTGTCCGCAATCTGCCTCAGTATCGGCACACTGACGAGCTGCGAAACGCCGACGAAGCCCTCGCCGCCATCGTTCTCGGCAACAGTCAGGGACGTGGCGGGGGAGCAGAAGGTCATTGACTGCAACACGCTGGCGCCCAAGCCGATCCCGGATCTGGCGCAGCAACTGATCGACACGCTGCCCCCGAAGATGCCCGGCGAAACTGACTGGGGCTATCGGGACCGCCTCTCAGCTCATGACAAAGGCGTCTACGACTGGTTTCAACACGCCATAGGCAACGGCAAGCTGCATCAGGTTTACTGCGCTGTTTAGGCAACGTGCTTCCATGTCATTCCTCGGCGGACTGACCTGATCGTGTTTCGGTCAACGCCGAACTCGCGGGCAAGATCAATTTGCCGCTCGCCGGTAGTGCGAATGCGGCGAACTTGATCCGCCGTCAGTTTGGCTCGCGCGATCTTTTCGCCACGAGCGATGGTCCCGTGGACAAACTTGTCTTGCGTGTTTTCGTATGCGGTAGCCCATCGAACATGGCGCCAGTTAACGCACTTTCTGTTGCCGCAAGCATGTGCTGATTGCGCGTCCGCAAACGTTGGCGTCCCGTGCTTGCGTTCGCAGATGTACCGATGCGCCGGAATGTTTTTCTTGCCAACATACGTTATCCCGTAGCCGCGCGATGAACCAAACGGCCACAGAATGCAATCGTCAGTGTCGGTCTTCAAAACTTCTTCGAGAAAGGCCAATCCCTCGCCATGTCGAGCGGTGGAGATGTCACGCTCCATCTGTTTCTTGCGGGAATAGTGCGACTGACACAGGCCAATGCCATGCACTGTCTTATCGCACCCCTCGACCGAGCACTTTGGACGCTTTGAAACGCGGGGCGGCAACTCCAGTTGCCCATGTGCTTTCAGGCGACGGTAATGGCGATCGCATACGCCGTGAGCAACAGCCAGTCTCGCGCAACCTGATGCTGTGCAGACTGATTTTACGTGCGAGGGAATTTCCGGCGTGCCGTGTTTTTTCATCCTGTAATCGTGAGTGCTGCAAAGGCCGCGCGCTTGGTGCGGCTTGCCACAACCAGGAATCGAACATATCCGCTGAGTAGCCATATCGCGCCTCTCCAAAGGCCGTTGTGGTCAGGCACGGGTGAGCGCTCCAACGCTCCCTGTGCTGCTCTCCGGATTCTAGGGGTCCGCTAAAGGACATCAACTAAAAACGGAGATACTTATGGCCTTCCTGACGAAAGAACAGAAAGACGCGCTTGGCCCTTTCCTGCACATCGGGATTTTTGCGGTTGCCGTCTGCTTCGGCATCGCGATCAACACCGTGCTTGGCGGCCCGAAGGTTCCCGGCATCTCGGACTTCGCGGCAATCGTGCTCGGCGTCGTCTCGGCGCTGGTCATCCACAAAGAGCTGACGAAGTAACTCACGAGAAGGGCGGCTGACATGAGCCGCCCTGATCGTGCCAAGGCTACACGCGCAATGCTTGAATGAATGCATAGATGGCGAGGCAGGCCATGAACGGCAGGAACATGAAGCGGAGGACGAAATCTAGTCTAGCGTTAGCCTCGTCGGCTTTTCTTCTGGCCTCGCGGTACTCGCGGTTCATGTCCATTCCCGTCTCCATTCAGCGCAAATCATATCACAATGCGCCTCAACGATAAATCAAAAGCCGCGCTTCTAGTCGTCACCGGGTTTACTTGGCTGGGGTGGCTGGAGGTGTGGATGCGGGGTTAGGCGTGTCGTCCCAGCGCCAGAACTTCCACCAGCGTTTCGGCGTCCAGCCTTCCTTGCGCGCCGATACCCAAACGCGCTCGCGTATGCTATCCATGTCTTCTAGGAAGCCGATCTCCGAGACTTCGTTGACGTCGCCGTTGAGCATGGTCCACCGAGCCACGACTGCGCAGGTTGCGCGCCCAGTCTTCATCAGCAGATCGTAGCTCGTCCACACATTCGGCAGCGGGCTCGTTGCGAGCATCATCCCCATCTCTCACTCCTTCTCTGTAGCTGCGAGGAGGGCGCGGGCTTCGGCTAGATAGCCGTCCATCGCGCTTTCATCCTCGCCTGCTTCGGGTCCACAGTGGCGCAGTATGATTGTGATGTAGGCAGAAGCGCGAGCCCGTGTCATCGTGCGCGGATGCGGAATCCGCACCGTCGTCTCAGCCAGCTTGGCCTCGTAGGCGGAAATGGCGGCGTCTGCGAGTTTGCGAACGGCCTCCTGTGTGATCATATCCGCATCCGGCCCAGTCGCGACGCCTTCCGAAGCATTGGCTGGCAGTTCGTCAAAATCAGGATCGCCAGAAAGAACCGGAAGCGCCAAGCCATTGCTGCCCGGCACGACGCAGTTAACGAGCATCATCGCCCGCGCAGCAGCCTCTCTCGCTTCCTTCATCACGTCATCCATTGTCCCGCTCCGTTTTCGGCACGCGTGTGAAGGGTGCGTATCCCTGATACCAAAGATCGTGCATGTAGACGTCGTCGTTGAACACGACCGTTCCTTCGGGGTATTCTGGGGCGGGCGGAAAGTAGTTCTCGCCTTCCGCTTCGTGAAAGGCCTTGTCGGTTTCATGCGGGCCTGCAATCAGATCCACGGCGGGGAAGCCTGCAGTCCCGTCCAGCAGGTTCAGGAACGAGAAGGCAAGCCCTTCGAGGCGATCACTGACGGACTCAGGCCCTTTGCACGTCGCCCAGAAGCGAACCTGTCCGGCCAGCATGTGAAGGAACCGATCGCGGACTTCCTCTTTTGTCCATGCGCGCGGCTCATCCATTGTCCGTCTCCAGATGCTTGGCTACGGCTAGGCCGAGGGGAGTGAGGCGGCACACCTTGAGGTAGTGACCTCTGCGCATTTCGCGCTCCAAGGGCGTAGCAATGCCGAGGTCTTGAAGCGACTTGCGCGATGCCTGCGTCCAGTTCCACGGGTATCCGACTTCTTGATGCTTCGCCATATCGGACACACAATCGCGCAGCCGCTTCTTCAGCTCACCAGCAAGTGTTGAAGGATCAGTCATGGGTGGGGCTCGCCAGTTTCGCTTTGACCAGATCGGTTAGCGCGCGTATGTCTTGCACGTGCCTGTCTGTGCGTTCGTCCCGGCGCTCTAAGGTCGCAATGCCATCGACAATCTCGGTGATCATCCACCAATAGACGCCTTCCGCTATGATGTAGACGCGATCTCCAACCGCGAAGTCCATCACTCGTCTCCTCTAGCAGCTTCCATCCGTCCAAGCTTCGTCGCAACAAACGCCACCGTAGACCACCCGTCTCTCCCCCGGAGAATTTCTGCTCTAACCAGGCGATGATCCAGAAGCTCGGTTGGGATACGCAGGACCATGTTACCCGTCACGATCTGGGTAAGCACGGCGCGTCCGGCGGGGGTGAGGGTGGGGCTAGCTGGCATCAGTGAACTGCAGCATATTCACGCTCAACAGCGTCGATGAATTCCTGCGTGGCCTCGTGCTTTCCGAACTCCAGCCCAGACAGCCACGCACTATCGACGCCTAGCCGGTTGGCCATGTCGAACAGCAACTCGTCGTTCTCGATCCGCAGAGCCCGCAGCCGTATCCCGAGCGCTGTCCGCGTTCCCCGCTCATCCATCTCTCTTCTCCATATGACGCGCTGCTAGGGCGCGGGCTAACTGGCGCTTTACGCTGACGTAATGGGAATGCTGGCGGAACAGGCCGCGAACCGACTTCGGGACGACGGCGGGACTTGCTCGGGACTGGCTCGTCCCTGTTCCCCCTTCCTTCCCGAAACTTAAGGCCCGGGTAAGGTTAAGGGCTGGCGGAAAGCCTTTGAAAAGGCTACACAATTCGTCATGCGGGCGTGGCGGAACTGGTAGACGCACCAGACTTAAAAACACTTGCGGCATGCCTCACTTAGCCTTTGTTTTCAGCGGTTCTGCGATGCTCGCGGATTCCACTTCGGGGCTAATGGGGGGAAGGCCGTTCAGTGCCGAACGCAGATCGCCCTCGTTCGCGTGAGCGTAGCGCATCGTGCTCTGGATCGAGGCGTGGCCTAGCATGCGCTGCGTGAGCTTCAGATTGCCCGTGGAGCGCAGGAGCGTAGTCGCTGCATGGTGGCGTGCCCCGTGGATCGCACGCTCTCCTAGGCCCGCCTTAGTGGCTGCCGTGCGTATTCGGCTGTGCAGGCCCCAGTAGGTGTACGGGAACACGGTCTGGTCAGCCTTGCGGGTCGAAGCCATGGCGGCAAGCACGCGGGCGTGCTCCTGGAGCAGCGGGAGCGACAGGCTATCGCCGCTCTTGCGCCCCGTGAGCGTCAGGCGGGCAGCGCTGCCATCGACTGCGGCCGGCAGGAAGAACAGCTCCCCGAACCGTAGGCCGTAGGTCAGCATCAGATCCAGCGCGAAGCGGGGCACGGGCTCCAGCCCTGAACGCCAAGCATCGATCTCCTTCGCAGAATACTCGCGCACCAGCCCCTTGGGCTCCTTGAGCCTGACGCTGCGCCAATCGATCGCCGGCAGGGAACGGGCGCCCCAGACCTTGCGGGCGCGGTTCAGCAGCGGGCGCATGGTATGATCGATCATGTCCCGGTTGATCGTTGCCGGGGCAGGGGAGCGACCTGGATAGCGACGGCGCTTGCGCACGGCCTCGGCCACGCTGGCGGTATCGATCTCCTTGAGCAGCTTGCCTTTTCCGAAGCATTCGAGAACCACGCGCAGGCGGCGCAGCAGGTCCGTTTCGGTGGCGAGCGTCGAGTTGACCTCGTCGTAATAGCGGCTGGCGGCGAGATCGAGGGTCATGTCTCCTGCGTCTTCACCAATGCCGGTTGCGGCCTCAAGTCGTCGCGTTCGCTCAACGGCTTCAGCGGCGCGTTTGTTCTCCTGCCCCGTCGAGCCGAAGTAACGACGCCCCTTGATGATGAAGTCATAATGCCAGAAGCGTCCCTTGCGGTAGACTCCCATGTTTTCGCCCCTTCGATGCAGGCTTCCACGTCCCGAGGATCAAACCGAACGCATCGTTTACCAAGTCTTACCACGCGCAGCCGTTCCGCCTCCACCAGCGCGCGGACGGTCTTCACGTCCACCCGCAGGCGTTCCGCCACTTCCTCAGTTGTGAGGAGCGGTTGGCTCATCTCGGCACCACCTTTCCGCTCACTGTCCGTTTCATCTTCGGGTCACGCCTGAACCCCGCGCTCAGTATCTTCTGCGGCGACCGGCTTTCCCGCGTCTCGATCAGCTCTGGCTCGTCCTTCGCGGACCAGTTCACGGCCATGCGGTCGCCCTTTGACGTGTCGCGCTTCTCGGTCGCTGCCATGGCTGCGTTGCAGGCGTGCCTCCACAAGCGCACGTTCTCAATCGTATGCCCGCCCTTGCGCTTTCTCAGGAACACATGCGCAATCACTGGCGCGTCCGGTTCCTGGCCCTTGCCATCCGGGTCCATCGGCGTCCGGTTGCAGTTCGGGCAGACGCAGCATCCGCGCTGAAGCAGCCAAAGCGCCTCCACCGAGACGAACTCCACGGGGAGCCCCATCTCCTTCGTCTTCGACGCCTGCGCACGCTCGTTCTTCTGGAGCCGCGCAAGGGCTTCAGGGGAGAGGCGAAGGAAAGTGGAGTCGTCAGCCATCAGAACGGAATCTCATCGTCAGTGTGATAAGCGATGATCTGCGCCTTCGGCGGCGGCACGTAGTAAAGGCCAATGTCTGGCAGGTAGCTTGTTCGAGGTGTATCTATCCGACCAGCCTCATGGTTGCGCTTGCACCCCTGAAAAAACTCCAGCGCATCGATGGCGTTGCTGAAGGTCGCGATGGCTGGGCTGTACCCTTCGCCAACCATCACAACCCACCGGCAATCTGCCGTAGCAAATTCCTCTGCTCCGTCTGCAAATCTGCTATACATCACGCAGCCCTCCGCTTCTTCTCGGTCGGCCAGAGGTCATCCCCCAGCATGGCCGTGATCTCGTCCTTCAGCGGTCCCTCTGGCATGCCCGGCCAGATGTCGCTGCGGATGTAGGCGAGGGCTTTTTCCAGCCAGATTTGGAACTCAGCCTGCGTCATCGACTCGTAGTCGATGCTGGCGGGCCAAGTACGTTCGACAATGCCAAGCCCGGGAATGTTGAGCTGTTCGCGCTCGACGTGGCCCGTGTTCAGCTTGAGTTCGCGGACGACATGCTCGCGGCTAGTGAACCGCTCGCTGTTCTGGTGGATCTTCTCGGCCATCGCCCAGAGCAGCTTAAGCTGGTCATAGTTCCGCGCCGTCTCCGTGATGACGTGCAGCGTGCGGCCCATCCGCACCTTCGCCAGCGTCTCGACGGACAGTGCGTTGTCGGGAACGAGCGCGCGGACAATCTCACCCGTTTCCGGGTCAATCATGTCGCGCGCTTTGACGAAGAGCGGGAAGGCGGTCATCAGTCACGGACCTCCGGCAGGTCATCCCAGCACGGCAGAAACACGTCCTGATAGAACGCCTTCGCCAGATGCGGCTTGCGCTGCTTCACGTCCTTCTGCTTTTTCCACCAGTCGGTCGCTTCGGTGCGGGTGGAGCAGGTCGTCACCAGTTCGCCCTGCAGCTTGTCCCAGAGCGGGTCTTTCGAGTGGTCGGTGATCTCAAGGCCGGGCTCGTCGCCATTCTCGACATCCTGGCGGACTTCCTTGCCGATCTGCGTGGCGCTGTGACCGCCGCCCGCAACCTTGGCCCCGCTGCGCTTCGTGGCCGCCTTGCCGTCGTCGTCTTCGCCGCGCGTGCGGATGTTGAGGATAGCGCAGGCCGTGTAGCGCTTGCCGTAGCTCAGTGACGAGCCAACGGCCTGCACGGCGTTGCGGCCAGCGCCGGTGTCGGTCGGCAGGGACAGGGCAGTCTCATCCTTGTGGCCCTGACGATGGCGCAAGATCGCCGTCACGGTGACCTTGCTGTTCGCCTCCGCAGTGCGGAAGGTGAGGGCGAAGCCGTATTTCGACAGCACAGGCGCAATCGCTTCGTGGATGTCTTCCCACTTGGCATAATGCGTTTTCGTGTGGGTGTTCTGCCCCTTCTGCTCCACCTCGGGAAGCTCGGGCGCCATCTCTGCCAGCGCATCATTGTAGGCAGCTTCGGCGTTGCGTGCTACGATGCGCTCCTGCATCTGGAGCAGGCGTTCCATCTTGTCGATGTCCACGTCCGGGTTCATCGCGGCGCGCTCGATCACCGACAGGATCGCGGCGGTTTCGGAGACGGCAACCACCTGGTTCTGCGGCTCAAGTTTCGTTACGGCGTTCATCACTCTCTCCTAAAATCTTCAGCCTGAATGTCGCGGTCCTGCCACTTGAACCTCGCGGCTAGGCAGAGCAGCACGAAGACGATTGCGACGATCTCATTCATCGCGCGCCACTCCCTCAAAGCGGGCTGTCTGCCCCTCGATCATCTGGCGCAGTTCCATCACGCGGCGCTCGATTGCGCAGGCGATGGCGAACAGATCGTCGCTATCGACCAGACGCGCGGCGCGGTAGGCGCAGAAGTCGTAAAGCTGCGCGTTGCTCTCGCGGCTGATGCAGCGAATAGCGGGTGCTTGCTCAAAGCGGATGGGGATGACGGTCATTGCGCAGCTTTCCGCTTTTGTTCAGTGTGGCGTTTCATGCGTTCCAGCACGTTGGAGATCACTGTTCCGCCTGACGCAGCAGGCACGTCTCCACACTCAAGGCTGTAGAGCTTGAGGGCTTCGTAGACTTCGCTAGCTTCGTCGCGCGTCAGAACAAGCGGGACTGTTTCGTTGAAGCGCCACGCCATCACACGCGCTCCCTTGCTTCATCCAGCGGCCTGCGCAGCTTTGCGCACGTCGTCCGCACCATGTTGATCGGCTGGCGCTGGCGGATATGGCCGGTGAGATTGAACGCCGACACTTCAGCAGAGCGCGACAGGTGCGCGGTCAGATCCCAGCTGGGGCGGGTGAGGGCTTGCAATTCGCGGATCACTTGCGGTTCCTCCGGTTGATCTTGCGGGCTTTGCGTTGGGCTGCGGCCTTGGTATTCTTCGGCTTCGGCGGCGCGGGTTTCGGCTTGCGCGTCGGGTAGAAGTCGGCGGCCGGCGCAAGCATGTTCATCGCGCCAAGGGCCATCGCCATTCCGAGCATTCCGGCTTTGCGTTGGTCTGCGAGGGTCACGGGGTTTGTCCGTCAGCGTTTGCGAGGGCGGTGCGAAGGTCGCGAGCGCGGCGCAAATGGCCGACGCGAATGCAGCTCTCCGTGAGCGCGCCTCCGCCTTCTTCGATGCGCAGGAAATACTCGCTCGGTATGAGTTGCTTTTCTTCCGTGTCCTCGTCAGCGTCATAAGTGAACGCCTCGTCTGCAAACGGCAGTAGCGCCTCCCGCAGCCTCGCGATCTCTTCCGCCTGCGCCCTGAGCATTGCGGGCGCGTTGTTCACCAGCCAGACGATCAGCGCGGCGTTGGCTTCGTCGCCAGTGTCGGCCACCTTCTGCTGCACAGGCTCGCCGTGGCTGTCGTAGGTCGCGATCCACACTACGCTATCAACGTAGTCCCACGGCCCCGGCGTTGCCGCCTTCACCAGCGCGTCGAGTTCTTCCAGCTTGGCGGTCACGCTGCTTTCTCCTGTTCCACCAGCGCCGCCTCAGCCGCGCGCAACTCGTTCAACGTGCCCGTGCGGGCGCGGATCGCGGGGAGGGTCATTTGATGCGCGCCTCACGCATCATGTTGCGGCTGTGCTCAATGACGATTCCGCCGCCTTCTTCCGAGCGCGCCAAAAAGTGGACAATGGAGTTGCGGTCCACGATGATCCGTCCATTGCGGCGGGCTAGAATGGGCGACGTGTGAGCGCCGCCAGCCCGCTCCGCTTTGACGCAAGCGATTGCAGCATCGTCCCGAGACGGGTATGGGCCGACCCATTCGTCGCCAAACTTCCAAGCGTACTCGCTCATGCCGCCACCTCACCGCGCATATCGTTGTGATGGTCCGCGGCTTCGACCGGCGCGTGCTCACGCAGCATGTCGAGGTAATCGTCGTAAGCGTCGAAGGCGTTGCGGCTGATCTCCGCGCGCTCCACGGCGTTGAGCAGGACATGCGGGATGGCTTCGTAGGCGGACGCCTGCCAGAGCGGGCGCTCAGCGTCAGGCACGTCTTCAGCGATGACTTCCAGAGCGGCGGCAAAGGCAGCGCGCATCTTGCGAGCGTTCAGCCCAGCGTCATACGCAGCTTCAATGGCGGACCAGATCGCCTCGCCAGCCTTGCGGCCTGCGGCTTCGATGCGGTCAGTCTCGGTTGTGGCGGACATTGTTCCGTCTCCATCAGTGCGGCTGGGCCGCTTCTCGATGGTCAAGACGTAACATCGGGTGTTATATGCGTCAAGCAGGAAAATAACGCGGGGTGTTAGATTTATCGTACCGCGTTGTTATGCCGGGCGAATTTGTTGGCGCATAGGTCCCCCATTTCCACCTCCCGGTCTGGGCTTGGCCAGATAGCGGGACCGCTGACTAGGCGGGGCTTGCGCCGGTGTACTCTGTTCGGAACCCTCTGGACGGCGGCGTCTCGCGACGTGACCGCTTTCAGATTCCCGGCGTTGTCCCCGCCGTCCACCAGAGGCTTTTTTCGGCGCCTCGCCCGTGGGGCTGGATCGCGGGAGTCATTCCGCGCTGACAGCTGGCCACAGGTCCTCGACCGCGACCCGGGATATCCGGGCAAATTCCACCGTTCAGGTCGCCTGTTGTCTTGGGGGTCTGACAGCTGCAGGCATTTGTTTTCGGCCATGTAGCAGGCCGCAAGCGTTCGACGCTTTGAAACGGGAGCGCCGCAAACCGGGGGCGACAGATCATATCACCGGGTGTTGCGACGGAAGCATACGTGGTGTATTAAAACACCGCTGCGCAAGCTTCGGATGCCGTAATCATCCGTATGGGCCGGGGACTCTCGCCAGAGACCCGGCCCACTGCTTTTCTAGCGCAAGGCGAATGACATAACAACTAGTGTTATGCGGACAGGGCCGCTTGAAGGATTGTCAGGGCTTTTTCAGCTTTGCGGCTATCCAGGTCATGGATGAAGCGCAGAAGATCCACGACTTGGCCGTCCATCAGCGGATTCACGGACAGCAGTTCCCAAGGCTCGCACGCCAGCGCCTCGGACAGCGCATTCATCAGCTCTTCGGAGTAGGGCTGCCGGCCGCGCTCGATACGCGAAAGGCTCATGGCCGATATGAGCTGCTCGCCGCCCGGCTCTTTCTCCATGCGGTTCGCAAGGCGCTCTAGGGATAACCCGCGATATTCGCGCCATTGCTTGATGAAGTGCTTGCCGAGAATGCGTTTTTTCATCCCGGCACGCTAACCCCACGCGTTAGGTTTGACCCTAGCACCGAATGTTACGATGCAGGCTTGACGACATAACGCCGGGTGTTATGTTGGGGGCATGACGCACCCGCTCGACACGTATTTCCAGAAAGTGCCCGGTGAAAGCCGCCAGACGCTCGCGCGGCGAGCCGGGATCAGTGAGATGCACATCTCGCGGATCATTCGCGGCGAGGGTGACGTTTCCACGAAAAGCCTTCGCGCCGTGTCTCAGGCGACGGGCGGGGTGGTGTCTGTCGCTGATCTGGCAAGCGCATTCGAGCGCGCCGCGATGGCGAGGAACAAGACCAAGATCAAACGGGGCAAGGAGCCGACCGCTGCCTAAGCGGTCGAGAGGGGACGCCGTATGCCTATCGCCACCCACATTCGCCCCTATTCGCTGACGGCTTCCATAGCACGTCCAGCATCGCCCGTCGCTGGAATGTTAGCGGGCGAACAAATCCCCCATTCCCCTCCGTGCCCCTCCATCGGCACGACCGTCTCAGCAGAGCGTCCCCTCGATCTGTTGAGACGGAGAGTTTCGCGGGCCGACCGCCCGATCCAATCCGCGCGCCCAGACCAGCGCGTGGCTAGCGCCAGCCGTAGGGCGTTCCCGTCCCCCACGGCCCCCCGCCCGAAGGCTGGCGCGACCCTTTCGGGAGCCTCCCAATGAACGCATCAACAAAGCAGCGCTTTGAGCTGAGCGTGATCCCGCGTGGATGCTGGCGGAACTGTTACGAGTCCCTGACCGGCTACTGGCTGCGCGGATCGACCGGCGAGAAAATTCAAGACCCGCTGTTTGTCGCAAAGGCCCGCTGGCCGTCGCGCGAGATCGCTGAAGAAAAAGCCGCCGAGTGCCTGCGAAAGGCCCGCCTGCACAAATGGCAGGGTTACGAAAAGGTCCGCTACTTCGGCGCCCAGTTTTTCCCCGACCCCTGAAGAACGAGAGGCCCCGGCTGACACCGGAGCCCTCGCCAGACATCGCAAGCTAAGCCGGAATGGAACTCCGACACGTGACCAGCGACAAACCAGTAACGCATGAAATCGTGACGAGTTCACGGCGCCCCAAAGACGGCGCTGCGCTCCGTTGCCTGGTCGCGTGCGAGTATTCCGGCGCTGTCCGTGACGCCTTCCGGGGGCAGGGCTTCGTGGCCTTCTCCTGCGACCTCCTGGACAGCGAGGAACCCGGCCCTCACTTCAAGCGCGACGTTCGGGAAATCCTCCACCTCGGCTGGGATATTCTGGTTGCCCACCCGCCATGCACGCACCTGTCCGTTTCCGGCGCCCGCTGGTTCAGGGACAAGCGGCAAGAGCAGGCAGAGGCGCTGGACTTCGTCCGCCTGCTCATGGCCGCCCCGATCCCGTTCATCGCCATCGAGAACCCCATCAGCGTCATCAGCTCGAAGATCCGCAAGCCGGACCAGGTGATCCAGCCCTGGCAGTTCGGCCACGGCGAAACCAAGGCGACCTGCCTCTGGCTGAAGAACCTCCCGAAGCTGACGCCCACCAACATCGTCGCCGGCCGCGAAGCCCGCGTCCACAAGATGCCCCCCGGCCCTGATCGCTGGAAGGAACGCTCCCGCACATTCCACGGCATCGCTGATGGAATGGCCACCCAATGGGCTCCGTATGTCCGCGCAGCCCTCTCCCAAGCGGAGGCCGCATAATGTCCGACACCCTCGATTCCCTCGCCCGTGAAGCTGCAAAGACAGCCCCGACAATAGCGAAGTTCGCCCGCGCCCTCGGCATCCCGCATGCGCAAGCCATGGCGATCAACCAGCGCCTGAAGCTCAACGTCCCGATCGATCCGAACGAAAGCTGGCAGCCGCTGGGTGAGCTGGTTCGGGAGATCGCGGACGAAGCCCTGTCCACCCAGCAAATCCCGAAGGCCGCCGAATGACATACGCCGAAAACACCGGAGAAATCGCTATGGCTGGCGCTGCAGAAGTCGTTGAGTTTCAGGCCACATTGCCGGTTCTGATCGAGCGCGCAAGTCGCACGCTGCTGGAGGCCCGGTCCAGCGCCGAAGTGCTGGAAGCCCGCGACATGGCCCGCGTGGCCTATGACGCGGCGAAGTCTGCCGGCCGCATGGCGAAAGCCAAGAAAGCCCATGATGAGGTTGTGGCGGCGGTTCACCGGGCGCAGGCGGATGCGCTGCTGGTCGAAGCCCGCGCCAAGATGCGCCTCGCTGACGAGTACGATACGGCCCAAGAGCGCGGCGAAGTGCAGGGACACGGGGGCGACAAGAGCAAGCTTGAGGTCTCCAAGCTTGCTCCCTCGGCGGCCGAAATCGGGCTGCGCCACGATGAAATTCACGAGGCCCGCAAGCTGCGTGACGCCGAAAAGGCGAGTCCCGGCAAGGCGGAACGCGCGCTGAGGGAGATTGTCGCACGCGGCGAAGAGCCCACCAAGGCCAAGCTGCGTCAGGAGATGGTTGCGGCGCCGGCGAAAGCCCCCGCTGAACCGATCGATCCCGAGCGCCGCAAGCTGGCAAAGCTGACGCCGGACGCACTGATCGATGAAGTGCTGGGGCTTCGTGCCGATCTGGCGGACGCGAAGGCCGAAGCCGCCAAGTTGAAGACCGAGCGTAACGCCCTGAAGGCGCAGGTCAGCCAGCTCAGCGCCGCCGATAGCGCCTCCGTTATCCGCGAACTGCAGATCCAGGTGAAGAACGCCGAAAACGCAAAATGGCGGGAAGGCGAGAAGACCGCCGACGCTCTGCGCAAGGTTCACGCGCTCACGAAGAAGCTGAAGGCGATGGGCGCAACGGAGATTCCGCTCTGATGTCCATCCTCGCCCGCATCCGCGCCCATGGTGGCGACGTTATCCGCGACGGCTACCGCTTTAGCCTGCGCCAAGGGCGGCTGACGCAGGAGGGTGTGGCGTGGGTCAAGGCCAATCTGGACGCCGTGAAACGCGAGGCATGGCTGGACTTCGACCGCTGGCAGGAACGGGCGGCAATCATGGAATTCGACGGCGGCATGAGCCGCGAGGATGCCGAGCGCGCGGCCTATCAATGCCTGGAGGGTCAGCATGCTCACGCTGCATGACGCCAAAGAAATTGAACTGCGCGACTATCAGGCGGACGCCATCGAAACGCTGCGCCAGAAAATCCGCACCGACCAGAAGCGGCTGATCCTGTGTGCTGGGACAGGCGCCGGCAAGACCGTGATCGCCTCGCACCTGCTGCGCGCCGCCGACCGGAAGGGCAGTTATGCCCTGTTTCTGGTGGACCGGATCGCGCTGGTGAACCAGACGAGCGCAACGCTCGACTCCTATGGCATCCGGCATGGCGTCCTGCAGGGGATCAACAGCCGCTATGCGCCGCGCGAGAACGTGCAGGTCTGCTCAATCCAGACGCTCGCACGCCGCAGCCTGCCGCGTGAGCCGAGCCTGATCGTCTATGACGAGTGCCATGCGCAGTACAAATCCACGCTGGATTACATGGCGCAGTTCCCGAATGCCGTGAAGATCGGCCTCACCGCCACGCCGTTCACGAAGGGCATGGGGAAGCATTGGGACGGCATGGTCAATGTCATCCCGACCCGCAAGCTGATCGAGGGCGGGCACCTGATCGAGCCGAAGATGTATGTC
>JACCDQ011513875.1_pt1 | contig 27751 bp, 25 predicted proteins | sample 7446031 | NCBI WGS metagenome assembly JACCDQ01 (sample SAMN15323442, study PRJNA562643) | freshwater metagenome | isolation source: river surface water | place: USA:Blue River Watershed | collected 2017-08-17 | reverse complement strand
GCGAGAAGATAAGGGTCACGTTGACCGAAATGCCGGCGGCAATGACCGCGGTGATGGCTGCGAGACCCGGCTTGGTAGCAGGAATCTTGATCATGACGTTTTCGCGATTGACCTTGCCGAAGAGCTGCTTCGCCTGAGCGATGGTGCCCTCGGTGTCGTTGGCGAGACCTGGCTCGACCTCGATCGAAACGCGGCCGTCAAAACCGTTGGTCGAGGCGTACACACCAGCGAAGATGTCACAGGCCTCAGCCACATCCTGAGTGGTGATTTCGAAGATGGCTTCGGTAGCGGTCTTTCCCTCTGCGGCGAGCTGAGCGATCTGGTCGCCGTAACCTTCGCCCTTGCCGATTGCGCTGGCGAAGATGGTCGGGTTGGTGGTTACACCCGAAACTGATCGGTTGGTGATGATGTCACGAAGCGCGCCAGAACGGATGCGAGTGCGTGACAGGTCGTCGAGCCAGATGCTGACGCCGTTGGCGGCCAGCTGAGCTAGTGGGTTAGTCATTTGAATTCCTAATCTCTGAAAAGTTGTGGGGGAGTCGGTGGTCTGTTGACTAACCGAGGAGCTGCTTTGCTGCAGCGACGACGTTCTCAGCGGTCATGCCGAACTCGCGGAAAAGGGTCTTGTAGTCAGCCGACGCACCGAAGTGCTCGATCGAAACGTGAGCCTGGGCGTACTTCGACCAACCGAGCGATAGACCTGCCTCGACCGAAACGGTAGGGGTGCCGGCAGGAAGAACCGAGCCGCGGTATGCCGCATCCTGCTCTTCAAACCATTCGACACAAGGAGCCGAGACGACACGGGTTGCCACGCCAGCTGCTTCGAGAGTCTCGCGAGCTGCAACAGCCAGCTGAACCTCTGAACCGGTAGCCAACAGAACAACCTGCGGAGCCTTGCCGCCTGCTGCGTCGATTAGGGTGTAGGCGCCCTTGGCGGTGTTTTCGGCACCGGCAAAGACTGCGCCGGTCGAGTCAGCTTCGCCACGCTTGAACACAGGAATGTTCTGGCGAGTCAGGGCGATACCGGCAGGGCCTTCACGACGCTCGAGCATGGTCTTCCATGCGTATGCAGTCTCGTTTGCGTCACCTGGGCGAACGATGTCAAGACCCGGGATTGCACGCAGGGTCGAGAGTTGCTCGATTGGCTGGTGGGTCGGGCCATCTTCACCGAGTGCAACAGAGTCGTGGGTCCAAACGAAGATGCTCGGCACCTTCATCAGGGCTGCCAAACGAACGGCAGGACGCATGTAGTCGCTGAAGATGAGGAAGGTGCCGCCGAAGGCACGGGTGTTGCCGTGAAGGACGATACCGTTCAGGATCGAACCCATTGCGTGCTCGCGGATACCGAAGTGCAGTACGCGACCGAACTGGTCGCCGCTCCACTCGTGAGTCGACCACTCTGCTGGAACGAAGCTCTTTGCGCCGTTGATGGTGGTCAGGTTCGATTCGGCTAGGTCGGCCGAACCACCCCAGAGTTCAGGCATAACCCCAGCAATCGCGTTGATGACCTTGCCCGATGCGGCACGAGTCGAAACCTCGGTGCCACCGTCGAACTTAGGCAGTGAAGCCTCGAGGCCAGCCGGAGCCTTGCCCGACTGAACACGGTCGAAGAGTTCCTTCTTGTCTGGGTTTGCTGCGGCCCAGGCGTCGAAAGCCTGCTGCCATTCTGCGCGAACCGCATCCGCGTGGTTCTGGTAACCGCGAGTGTGCGCGATGACCTCTGGTGAAACCTGGAAGGTCTGCTCTGGGTCGAAACCGAGCACCGACTTGAGGCCGGCTAGTTCTTCTGCACCGAGGGCCGAACCGTGGATCTTGCCCGAGTTCTGCTTCTTTGGCGAAGGCCAACCGATAATGGTGCGCAGGGTGATGAGTGATGGCTTGTCGGTGACAGCCTTGGCACGCTCGATAGCTGCGTAAAGCTCGGCGACGTCTTCGACGTAGTTGCCGGTCTTCTTCCAGTCAACAGTCTGAACATGCCAGCCGTATGACTCGTAGCGGTCGCTTACCTTCTCTGTGAAAGCGATGTTGGTGTCGTCTTCGATCGAGATCTGGTTTGAGTCATAGATCACTACAAGGTTGCCGAGCTTCTGGTGACCGGCGAGCGACGCAGCCTCAGCGGTCACGCCTTCCTGCATGTCACCATCACCGGCAATTACGTATACAAAGTGGTCGAATGGCGACTTGCCGGCGGGAGTCTCTGGGTCGAATAGGCCGCGCTCAAAACGAGCCGCGTATGCGAAACCGGTAGCCGAAGCCAGACCCTGGCCGAGTGGGCCGGTCGTGATTTCGACGCCCTTGGTGTGGCCGTATTCAGGGTGACCAGGAGTTGCCGATCCCCAGGTGCGAAGAGCCTTAAGGTCATCTAGCTCGAGACCGTAACCGTGCAGGTAAAGCTGGTTGTAGATGGTCAGCGACGAGTGACCAACCGACAGGATGAAACGGTCGCGACCCGTCCAACGGTCGTCCTTAGGGTCGTGGCGCATCACCTTGTTGAAGAGCAGGTATGCGACTGGCGCGAGGCTGATTGCAGTTCCAGGGTGGCCGTTGCCAACCTTTTCAACTGCGTCTGCGGCGAGAACACGTGCGGTGTCTACTGCCTTTGAATCTAGATCGGTCCACTGGAATGCTGACAAAACAGCTCCTTACGTAACTTTGTTAAACGGATGTTGATGAGGTGGCGACTCTGCCTATTGGCCGGAAAAATCTGGTGAACACTATGCCGATGAGCGCCCTGCGCTCCTGTTCGCCACATTCCGTTACGAGGTCAATTCTATGCCCGCAGAGGCACAGTTTCGGGAATGAACTAGGCGCGGGTTCACTTAGACTTGACGAGATGTCATCCCCGAATTCAACAGCAAAACCGCTTTGGCAAGTCAAAACCAAGGCTTACATTGCGCTAACCAAGCCTCGTGTCATCGAGTTGCTGTTGATCACAACCGTGCCGACCATGATTCTGGCTCAGCGCGAAGTTCACGGCGGTGGAATTCCTGACCTCTGGCTAGTTCTTGCGACCCTTGTTGGTGGCGCTCTCAGTGCAGGCAGCGCGAACGCATTCAACTGCTACATCGACGCCGACATCGACAAGATCATGGGTCGCACCAAGGGTCGCCCGCTGGTCACTGGTGAACTGTCGAAGCGCGAGGCGTTCGTGTTCAGCTGGGCAACCGGCTTCGGTTCGTTCCTCTGGCTCTGGTATTTCTGTAACCCGCTATCTGCCTGGTTGTCGCTTTCGGCCATCGCGTTTTACGTCTTGATCTATACGATGCTGCTCAAGCGTCGCACCCCACAGAACATTGTTTGGGGTGGCGCGGCTGGCGCGATGCCGGTGCTCATCGGTTGGGCAGCCGTGGCCAACGATCTATCGCTCTCACCGTGGATTCTGTTCCTAGTGATCTTCCTTTGGACGCCGCCTCACTACTGGCCTCTTTCGATGCGCTACAAGGAGGACTACGCAGCCGCTGGCGTGCCAATGCTTCCGGTCGTTCGCAAGTCACCGGTCGTCGCGGTTCAAATCATTCTTTACGCGTGGGCGCTGGTTGCCTCAACGCTGCTGTTGATTCCTGTCGCCGACATGGGGTGGATCTACACCGGCGTCGCAACCCTTTCAGGCCTTTGGTTCCTGATCGAATCGTTCCGCCTTTACCGAGAAGGCCTACGCAACGAACCAACCAATCCGATGCGACTCTTCCACGGCTCGATCACATACCTGACACTGTTGTTCCTGGCGGTCGCTATCGACCCGCTGGTTCATCTCTAAAGCCCGGTTTAGAGGCGCAGGGCGTCTCTTGCCCTAGAGCGTGGGGTGTCTAGAGCGTTTTTAGCTCAGCCAGGCGCGCGAGGGATTCTTCACGTTCAACCGAGTGATCGACGATCGGTGCCGGGTAACCCTGAGCCAGGCCGTCAAGCAGCAACCAAGGCTCGTGCACAGCAGCGCCCTGAATGTGCGCCAATTCGGGCACAAAGCGACGAACGTAATCGCCATTCGGGTCAAACTTTAGCCCCTGCGAAATCGGATTGAAGATTCTGAAGTACGGGCTGGCGTCGGTGCCACAGCCGGCAGTCCACTGCCAACCGTGAGTGTTAGACGCGGGGTCAAAGTCGCTCAGGTGACGCTCAAACCACTCGGCGCCCTGCTGCCACTCGAGGTGCAGATCCTTGACCAGGAACGACGCAACAATCATGCGAACTCGGTTGTGCATCCAGCCGGTCTGCAGCAGCTGGCGCATACCCGCATCGACCATCGGAAAACCAGTCTTGCCCTGCTGCCACGCCTCGAGTCTGGCGGCTGCTAGATCACCGCTGTCGTAACGCATCTTGGCGAATTTTGGGTCGTAGTACTCGGTCAGACTTTGCGGGTTGTGCCAGAGCACGTCCGCGTAAAACTCGCGCCAAGCGATTTCTTTGCGAAAAACGGTATGCGGAGCAGAGTCACCGAGTTGCACCAACAGGGTACGGGGGTGAATCTCGCCGTGCGCGAGGGCATGTGACAGGTGACTCGTGCCCGAGATATCTGCGCGATTGCGCTGCTCGTCATATTCGTCGAGTGCGCGTTTCTTGAATCGTTCGAATGTACTCAGCGCGAATGCCTCGCTGGCGATGACCCTAATTGGTGAGGCTTTGGTTGGCCGTGGAAGGTCGCCAGCGCCTAGCGTTTCGAACTTTGCGCCCGGCTCGAGGGCGACTGGTCGATCTGTGGCTAGCTCGGCCCAGTTCTTGAAGAACGGCGTGTAGACGCGATAGGGGGAGCCGTCGTCTTTCGCTACGGTTCCTGGGCGAACGGCGTAATAACTGTCATCCAGGGCGAGAAAAACCCCGACCTGCTTCAGGGCAAGCCCAACCGCGTTTTGCTCGGCAACACCGTCTGGGTCAAAAGCGCGCGTTGCGTGAACCGTCTGCACGCCGGCTGCCGCGGCCTGAGCGGCGAATTGCTGCGCGAGCGCATCCCGACTGGCCACACTCGAAATCGAAAGATTTCCGTCAAGCGACTTCTGCAATGACCGCAGCGACTCGACCAGGGAGTGTTGGCGAATGCCCTCAAGCGCCTCAAAGACGCTGCTGTCGAGCAGATAGAACGGGTAGACCAGCGAATCGCCGTCTGTCTTGGCTCCGGTGATTGAGGCGTTTAGCGCGACGTTGTCTTGCAGTCGAAGGTCGCGGCGAAACCAGAAGATTCGCGCCATTAGCGGATTGAGTTCTGGGCGGTCTTGCGCGATTCGATCAGGTTTGCGGTAAACAGCGCAACGAGCACGCTTGCACCGAGCATGTGCAGACCGACCAGCAGGGGCGGCACACCGAGGCGAGCTTGAACGACGCCGAGAATCGCCTGGGCGACCTCAACCAGCAACAGGGCGAGCTGAATCTTGTTCAGGCGCGTCCAGCTCTTGACCTCTCGGCGCTGCATAAACACAGCGATTAGGGTCAGCGTGACCAAGAGATAGCCAGGGTATGAGTGCACGTGCTGCCAGATTTCGAGGTCGAGGCCGTTGCGCGGGGCATCTGCGTCACCGGCGTGCGGGCCAGCTCCGGTCACGATGATGCCGACGACAATGGTGATGTAGCCGACAACAGTGATTGGCCAGGCAAGCGCTTTCGATGCTGCCGAAACGGCACCGCCGCTCAAGCCATAGAAACGCCAGACCAGAGTGGTCGCGATGGCAATCAGGGCGGCGCTTAGAACAAAATGCAGCCCGACGACCCAAGGGTTGAGGTTGGTCCAGACCGAAATGCCGCCGATAACCGCCTGACCGAAGATGCCGAGTCCAAGGGATAGCGAAGGCCAGACCATGCCGCGACGCTCTAGCTTGCCCAAGCGCCAGACGGTCACAAAAGTCAGAAGCGCGATGAGCACGAGGACGAAGGTCAGAAGTCGGTTACCGAATTCGATGATGCCGTGGAAGCCCATCTCAGGCACGGTGATCAGCGAATCCTCGGTGCACTTCGGCCAGGTTGGGCAGCCCAGCCCCGAGCCCGTCAGACGCACAGCTCCGCCGGTGACCACAATCAAGATCTGCGAAACTACGGATGCCCAAACGTATGCCCGCAGTCGCGCGGCACCGAAGATGCCGTCAAGGGCCTTTGAGACGAAAGACTTTGTGGCCATTTGCTCGTTCTTCCTTGCTGGATGCCTAGTCGCAGCAGGCCTGAACGGCTAAACTGGACGAGGTTTGATCGGCTGACTGCAGGGCAATGCTCCAGTCGGTTTCGATAACAGTTTCGCATAACGCAACGGCTCAAACTCACCAGTTTCGTGGGAATGTTCTTGCGCTCGCGTGAGTTGAACCTAACGACTTAGACCGGCCGAGATAACACTCGGGCCCAACGCTAAAAGGAGGTTGGCTTGTCCGACACCATCATGGATCGCAATCCTGAACTCGAGGGCATCGGTGTCTACGAGTTTGGCTGGGCAGACTCAGACCAAGCTGGCGCATCGGCTCGTCGTGGAATCAACGACGAGGTAGTCCGCGACATCTCAGGCAAGAAAAGCGAACCTGACTGGATGCTCGAACGCCGCCTTCGCGGTTTCGACTTCTTCACCAAGAAGCCAATGCCGACCTGGGGTGCCGATCTTTCGGGCATCGACTTCGACAACATCAAGTACTTCGTTCGCTCGACCGAACGTCAGGCACAGAGCTGGGAAGACCTTCCTGAAGACATCCGCAACACCTATGAGCGTCTCGGCATTCCAGAGGCAGAGCGTTCACGTTTGGTTGCCGGTGTTGCCGCTCAGTATGAATCAGAGGTCGTTTACCACCAGATTCGTGAAGACCTAGAGGCGCAGGGTGTCATCTTCCTCGACACCGACACTGCCTTGAAGGAACACCCTGAAATCTTCCAGGAATACTTCGGCACCGTTATTCCAGCAGGTGACAACAAGTTCGCCGCGCTCAACACCGCAGTTTGGTCGGGTGGCTCGTTCGTATACGTTCCAAAGGGAGTGCACGTCGAGATTCCACTGCAGGCCTACTTCCGAATCAACACCGAAAACATGGGTCAGTTCGAGCGCACGCTCATCATCGCTGACGAGGACTCATACGTTCACTACATCGAGGGTTGCACCGCTCCGATTTATCAGAGCGACTCACTGCACTCAGCCGTCGTCGAGATCATCGTGAAGAAGGGCGCTCGCGTTCGCTACACCACGATTCAGAACTGGTCGAACAACGTCTACAACCTGGTCACCAAGCGTGCAATCTGCCACGAAGGCGCGACCATGGAGTGGATCGACGGCAACATCGGTTCAAAGGTGACCATGAAGTACCCAGCGGTCATCCTGGCTGGTGAGCACGCTCGTGGCGAGACTCTATCGGTCGCATTCGCTGGCGAGGGCCAGCACCAGGATGCAGGCGCGAAGATGATCCACCTTGCACCGCACACCTCATCGTCGATCGTTTCCAAGTCGATTGCACGTGGTGGTGGCCGTGCCTCATACCGCGGTGAAATTCGCGTTGCCGCTGGCGCACACCACTCGGCTAACACCGTTCGCTGTGACGCTCTTCTGGTTGATACCATTTCGCGTTCAGACACCTACCCAGCTGTCGATGTTCGCGAAGACGATGTCGCAATGGGTCACGAAGCGACCGTTTCGCGTGTTAGCGAAGAGCAGCTTTTCTACCTGCAGTCGCGCGGCCTACCAGAAGACGAAGCAATGGCAATGATCGTGCGTGGCTTTATCGAGCCAATCGCAAAGGAACTCCCAATGGAGTACGCCCTTGAGCTCAACAAGCTCATCGAACTTCAGATGGAAGGAGCGGTCGGCTAATGACCAGCGTTATCAACGAACACAGCCACGGCCTCGCTCCGGTCCAGATGCGCTCAGAGCGCAAGCGTTCGACCAACATCGACGACTTCGCACCGATTGCCAAGACCGAGGAGCAGTGGCGTTACCTCGACGTCGAGCGTCTACTCGGCCTGGATGCGGCTTTGCTGCCAGCGTTCACCGGCAAGTTGTCGTTCTCGGCACCTGCCGGCGCGACCCACAGCGTAGTCGGAATCGACCACAAGGCATTCGGTTCGGCGGGTACCCCTGAGGACCGCGTTGCCGCAGCAGCTTGGGGCGCTGGCGGTCAGGTTCAGCTGATCTCGGTTCCTGCAAACTTCAGCTCAAGCGAGCCGGTGCGCCTTGAAATCACGGGGGAGTCACTGACTCCTAGCGGCCTCCACATTGTTATCGAAGCTGGTGCGTTTTCCGAGGCCACCATTGTGGTCGATCACCGCGGTCAGGCTGCTCTAGCCGAGAACATCGAGATCATCGCGGGCGATGAATCGAAGCTCAAGATCGTCAGCGTTCAGGATTGGACTCGCGACTCGGCTCACGTCAGCGCGCAGTACATCAAGCTAGGCCGCAACGCCCAACTCGAGCACGTGGTTGTCACTCTTGGTGGCGACACCGTGCGCGTCACTCCAACCGTTGCCTACTCGGCCCCTGGCGGCGACGTCAACCTGCTCGGCGCATACTTTGCCACTGCGGGTCAGCACTTCGAGCACCGTCCGTTCGTCGATCACTCACAGCCGAACTGCAAGTCAAACGTCACTTACAAGGGCGCACTGCAGGGCGAGAAGGCTCACACCGTTTGGGTTGGCGACGTACTGATTCGCAAGGCCGCGGAAGGCACCGACACCTACGAACTCAACCGCAACCTCCTGCTCACCGACGGCGCACGTGCAGACAGCGTGCCAAACCTAGAGATCGAAACAGGCGAGATTGAGGGCGCGGGACACGCGAGCGCATCCGGTCGTTTCGATGATGAACAGTTGTTTTATCTGCAGGCTCGTGGAATCCCAGAGCTTGATGCTCGTCGCCTGGTTGTGCGTGGTTTCTTGAACGAAGTCATTCAGCACATCTCTGTCGAAGACATCGAAGAGCGCCTGAGCGCAACCATTGAAAACGAATTGGCAAGGAGCATCAACTAATGACTGCTATCAACACCACCCTCAAGGTTGATGACCTCAAGCCAGGCAAGGCACTGCGTTTGGTCATCAGCGGTCACCCGATTGCACTGATCAAGGCCAAGAACGGCACCCTGTATGCGCTCGACGACAAGTGCTCGCACGGCGAAATTTCGCTCAGCGAGGGTTTTGTCGACAACACGACCATCGAGTGCTGGGCACACGGCGCCAAGTTCTCGCTCGAGACCGGCGAGGCCCTGACTCTGCCGGCATTTGAGCCCGTCAGCCGCTACGAGGTCATCGTAGAAAACGACGAGATTTACATCGAGTACGACGCCGAATAAGCGGCCAAGAGTTTAGAAAAGAAAGCACAAACATGTCGATTCTTCAGATCAAGAACCTGCACGTCACCGTCGAAACCGACCAGGGCACCAAAGAGATCCTTCGTGGTGTAGACCTGACCATTCGCTCGGGCGAAACTCACGCAATCATGGGCCCAAACGGCTCGGGCAAGTCAACCCTGGCCTACACAATCGCTGGTCACCCTAAGTACACCGTCACCGGTGGAGAGATTCTTCTAGATGGCGAAGACGTTCTCGAAATGAGCGTGGATGAGCGTGCTCGTGCCGGCCTCTTCCTGGCTATGCAGTATCCGGTCGAAATTCCGGGTGTTTCGGTCAGCAACTTCTTGCGCACCGCAAAGACCGCGATCGACGGCGAGGCACCTGCACTTCGCCAGTGGATCAAGGACATCAAGGTCGCCATGGAGAACCTGCGCATGGACTCGTCGTTCACCGAACGTAACGTCAACGAGGGCTTCTCGGGTGGCGAGAAGAAGCGTCACGAGATTCTTCAGCTCGAACTGCTCAAGCCAAAGTTCGCCGTACTTGACGAGACCGACTCGGGTCTCGACGTTGACGCGCTAAAGGTCGTATCGGAGGGCGTGAACCGCGCGAAGGCTGCGGACGGCTTCGGCACCCTGCTGATCACTCACTACACCCGCATCCTCAACTACATCAAGCCTGACTTCGTTCACGTCTTCGTGGCCGGCCGCATCGCCGAAGAGGGCGGCCCTGAGCTGGCTGAGCGCCTCGAGGCCGAGGGCTACGACCGTTACGTCAACGCATAATTCATGGCTGAGGATTACGAACTCGACCCGGCGAAATACGACGAGGTCTTAGAAGCACTCAAGGACGTCATCGACCCTGAGCTCGGCGTCAACATTGTTGACCTAGGTCTTATCTATGGCTTGCTCAAGAGCGAAGATGGCGCTCTGCTGATCAACATGACCTTGACTTCGGCCGGCTGCCCGCTGACCGATGTGCTCGAAGAACAGACCGCACAGGCGCTGGATGGCGTTGTAGATGCCTTCCGTATCAACTGGGTCTGGATGCCACCGTGGGGACCAGAGCGCATCACCGAAGACGGCAAAGAGCAGATGCGCGCGATCGGTTTCTCGATCTAAACCTGCGCAAGGTTTGCAAAAGAAAACCCCTCCCGACCGGGAGGGGTTTTCTGTTTGAAGTCTTAGTTCTTGCGGAGCAATGCCCAAGCGCCTGGAAGCGCAAGACCTGCTGCGACTGCCTTGACGGCGTCCCAGATAAAGAATGGAACCATCCAGCCAGTTGCGGTAGCAAGGTCAACCTGGCTGACCGAAGCAAGCACCGGAATACCGACTAGATAGATAACGATCGAACCGATAGCGTATGCAGTTGCCATCTTGAGGATGTTTGAGCTCCACTTGAGCTCGGCGAGCTTGCCAACTACGAAGCCAGCGATGATGAAGCCGAAGATGAAGCCGCCGGTTGCACCGAAGAGCACCGAAGCGCCGTGTGACTGCTCAGCGAACACTGGCAGGCCGAGAAGACCGACAAGCGCGTAGAGAGCCATCGATGCAGCACCGCGGATTGAGCCGAGCGAAGCGCCGACAAGCAGGACGGCGAAGGTCTGAAGAGTGAATGGGACACCGATTGGGGTCGGGATCGACACCTGAGCTGCAAGAGCGGTCAATGCGGTGCCGGCTGCAACAAGTGCCACATCCGAAGCGATGCTGCGTGGAACCATGCGGTCGATGATGGTCGGGCGGGTGGTTAGAAGCACTGACATGGCTTACCTCTCAGTTATTGGCTTTGCAACGATTGTAGACTAAGCGTTTTGAAGCCGCGGGATTTGCCGCTGGATTGACCCCGACTAGAGGCCCTGCAATTGATTAGCGTTCGCGATTTAGAGATTCAAATTGGCGCGCGCACGCTTATGTCTGAGGTCACCTTCAGGGTCGACAAGGGCGACAAGGTTGGTCTGGTCGGCCGCAACGGTGCAGGCAAGACGACCCTCACCAAGATTCTGGCCGGTGATGGTCAACCGACGGCCGGCAAGGTAGAAAAGTCGGGGGAGATTGGCTATCTGCCGCAGGACCCGCGAAGCGGTGACCCAGAAGAATTGGCACGCACTCGCATCCTGAATGCTCGCGGTCTCGGAGACCTGCTCGAGCAGATGCAACAGGCGAGCGAAGACATGGGCAGCATCGATGAGCTCGTCTATGAAAACGCGATGAAGAAGTATGCGTCCGCCGAAGCCAGGTTCAACGCACTCGGTGGTTATGCAGCCGAGGCCGAGGCAGCCGCAATCGCCAGCAACCTAGGGCTCAAGGAACAGGTACTTAGCCAACCGCTGAAGACCCTGTCGGGTGGTCAGCGACGCCGTATCGAACTCGCACGCATCCTGTTTAGTGATGCGCAGACCATGATTCTCGACGAACCGACTAACCACCTCGATGCCGACTCGGTGGTCTGGCTGCGTGAATTCCTCAAGGGTTATCAGGGCGGCCTGATTGTTATCAGTCACGACGTCGACCTAATTGGCGAAACCGTCAACCGCGTGTTCTATCTGGATGCGATGCGCGGTGTTATCGATGTCTACAACATGGGTTGGAAGGCGTACCTCAAGCAGCGTGAGGCAGACGAAGAACGCCGTAAGCGCGAACGCACCAATGCCGAGAAGAAGGCTGCGACCCTGCAGCTGCAGGCTGCGAAGTTCGGCGCTAAGGCAACCAAGGCCGTTGCGGCACAGCAGATGATTCGCCGTGCCGAGAAGCTCCTCGGTGGTCTTGAAGAAGTGCGCGAGACCGATCGCGTTGCAAAGATAAAGTTCCCGGACCCAGCACCCTGTGGCAAGACTCCGCTGATGGCCAGCAATCTGAGCAAGAGCTACGGCTCGCTAGAAATCTTCACCGCGGTGGACCTGGCAATCGACAAGGGTTCAAAGGTTGTCATCATCGGTTTGAATGGTGCCGGAAAGACCACTCTGTTGAGAATCCTCGCCGGCATCGACAAGCCAGACACCGGTCAGCTCGAACCGGGCCACGGCCTCAAGATTGGCTACTTCGCGCAGGAGCACGAGACGCTCGACGTTTCGAAGACCGTCCTCGAGAACATGACCCGCTCTGCGCCTCAACTCAATGAAACCGATGCACGTAAGGTCCTCGGTTCGTTCTTGTTTTCGGGTGACGACGTCAACAAGCCAGCTGGAGTGCTCTCGGGCGGCGAGAAGACGCGTCTTGCTCTGGCATCGCTCGTTGTTTCGTCGGCCAATGTTTTGCTGCTAGACGAGCCGACCAACAACCTCGACCCAGCTAGCCGTGAAGAGATCCTGCGCGCACTGTCGACCTTCACCGGTGCTGTGGTTCTCGTTTCGCACGATGTTGGTGCCGTAGAGGCCCTCAACCCAGAGCGCGTGCTGATCTTGCCTGACGGCGTCGAGGATCACTGGAACGAAGGCTACGCCGAACTCATCTCGCTGAGCTAAAAGCCCGCACCAAGAGACAGCTCTCTAGAGCAGCTCATCCTCGGCTTGATTGTCTCGCTGCGCTCGACTGACACGCTTCGGCTTTGGAACGTAGTTCGGATCGTTAACGCTTCGATAGAAATCTAGTTCGCGACGAATCGACCACACCAGAGTCGCGAACGCCATCGCCGCAAAGATGATCCACTGAATCGCATAGCTGAGGTGGTTTCCCTCAGATAGTTCGGGCATGGTCTCAAGCTTCGGAGCAACCTTGCTGCTCGGCTTCTCTGACGCCAAGCGCAAATAGAAACTAGAAGCCAGTGGCTCTTTCGCGCCAATCTGCTTAGCCGCCTCGGTTGGCTCAATCGCCGCAAGTTCACTAGCGGGTGCCGACTTGCCGTTGCTTGATTCGGCAGCGCGAATGCGAGCAATCAATTGAATCTCTTCGGTCGGCAACACAGGCACGACATCAGGGTGGTCGTGATTCTGCCCGGTCGGCAGCCAACCGCGGTCAACCAAATAGAGTTTCAGATCGCGGGTCTGAAAAACGGCAACCTGCAAAAAGCCGGGAACACCCGAGTACGGCTTGTTGCGCACCAGCAAATCACTGCCCTGCACGTAGTGACCGGTCAGAGCGACCGGATGCCACTCACGTTGCGGGTCAAACTTGTCACCCTTGAGCACCTGCTCGATAGGCACAGCCGGCTGAAAATAGTTCGAACTAACAATGTCGTTGCGGGCAACCACCTCGGCACGACGAGCGAACTGCCAGCGCGAGAGGAACGAGCATGCAATCGCAAAGACAGCGACGAGCAGAAGCCAGGCGAGCCAGCGCTTCCAAGACTGCTTGAAGTACGTCACTGAGTCACCTCAGGCGTTTCGGTTAGCGGGCGCATGCCAAGCAGGAATCCGCGATTGTTGAGGTATGCGCTTAAAAACTCAAGATGCTCGCCGCACGCCGCCCAGGTTTTTACGCGGTCAGGGGAGTGCACGGTCGGATTTAGCCACTCGAGCAGGGTCGAAGCCTGTGCAACGCAACCGGCGCGCGAGCACTTTTGGAGCGAACTAGTCAACGCCACCAGCTCGAGGTTCGGTGGAAACAATCTTGACCGTTGACGCGTCGATTTTGAGCGGTTCGGCCACCACGGTCGCCTTCGGTGTGACGGTTGCGACGGCGGCTCCGCCATCTTGACGAACATCGTTGGCGATGATCACGGCGATGTACGGCAAGAAGATAGCGGCGGCGAAGCACAGCCACATGAGCCACCCCTGAACGAACATTCCGACTACCAAGCAGATGACGCGAACGGTCATCGCAACGGTGTATTTGATCATGCGTTTCTTGCGCTCATCTTCGGCGTTCTCGCCGAGTCCGGTGACGCTTTGAACCGCTTCATCCTGCTGCAAGAATTTGGAGCTGATGCGTGGCATTTTTATTACTCCTTCTCGGCAAAACTGTTGCTAGAGCCTCACGCGCGTTGGCGGGGTGGCTCTGCGATTTGGTGACCTTTCAAGACTAAACTTCTCGAGATAAATGCGCGAATTCAGGCGCAAAGAAAGGCGTATGAGTTGAGCACAGCACGTACCGTTTTGGTGACCGGCGGCAATCGCGGAATCGGTCGCGCAATCGCCGAAGAATTTATTCGCCAGGGTCACCGCGTTGCTGTGACCGTTCGCTCGGGCGAGGGCCCTGTAGGTTCTCTCAGCGTCAAAGCCGACGTAACCGACACAGCGAGCCTCGACGCAGCATTCGCCGAGGTTGCCGAAAAGCTCGGTCCAATCGAGGTCTTGGTTGCTAACGCGGGCATCACCCGTGACACCCTCTTGATGCGCATGACCGACGAGGACTTCGAAGAAGTAGTCAATACCAACCTCAACGGTGTCTTCCGTGTGGTCAAGCGCGCCAGCACGGGCATGATCAAGGCCAAGTTCGGGCGCGTCATCCTGATTGGTTCGGTCGTCGGTCTTCTTGGTTCGGCCGGTCAGGTGAACTACTCGAGTACCAAGTCGGCACTCGTCGGCATGGCTCGTTCAATCACCCGCGAGCTCGGCGCTCGTGGCATCACCGCAAACGTCGTTGCCCCGGGCTTTATCGATACCGACATGACCGCAGCCCTGCCTGAGGCTCAGCAGGACGAGTACAAGAAGAAGATTCCAGCCGGTCGATTCGCTCAGCCAAAAGAAGTTGCACGAGTCGTGGCATGGCTCGCTTCAGACGATGCCGCATACATTTCGGGTGCCGTGATTCCGGTCGACGGCGGCCTGGGCATGGGCCACTAACAACTTCGAGACAGACAGGAAATCGAAATGACCAATCCACTTTCAGCTGGCAGCCTCAAGGGCAAGTCAGCCCTAGTCACCGGCTCATCGCGAGGCATCGGTGCTGACACCGTTGGCTACTTCGCCGAGGCCGGCGCCAACGTTGTCATCAACTACCGCAACAAAGAAGCCCGCGCGCTCAAAATCGTCGAGGGCATCAAGACCAACGGCGGCGATGCAATTGCAGTGGGTGCAGACCTAACCGATCCAGCATCGGTCAAGGCCATGTTCGAGGCAGCACACGCTGCATTCGGCAAGCTCGACATTCTGGTCATGAACGCCTCGGGTGGTATGGAAGCCGGTCTCGGCGAAGACTATGCGATGCGCCTGAACCGCGACTCGCAGGTCAACCTACTTGAGACCGCCCTGCCTTACCTCGCCGACGGCGCTCGAGTTGTGTTTGTCACCAGCCACCAGGCGCACTTCATTCGCACCACACCAACCATGCCTGAGTATGTGCCGGTCGCACTTTCGAAGCGCGCAGGTGAAGACGAACTCCGCAAGCTGATTCCGACTCTCGCCGAGCGCGGAATTGGCTTCGTAGTGGTTTCGGGCGACATGATCGAAGGCACCATTACTGCGACTTTGCTCGAGCGCGCCAATCCAGGAGCCATCGAATCGCGCCGCGAGGGTGCCGGCAAGCTCTACAACGTTGCCGAATTCGCAGCTGAGGTAGCACTAGCCGCCGTTGAGCCGGTTCCGGCAGACAACACCCGCTTGGTGGGCGACACCTCGGACTTCATCGCCGAGTAGGAATTTCGTTAAAAGAGAGGCCCGGTCACTGCGACCGGGCCTCTCTTTATGTCTGGGCTCTAGATTCCGAGCACATCCGCAAGTTCTAGCAGGTCTTGTTTTTCGATGACGATGTCTGCAGACGCCTTGACGATTGGCTTGGCGTTGAACGCGACCGAGAGGCCAGCCCAGGACATCATCTCTAGATCATTAGCGCCATCGCCAACCGCAACGGTCTGTGACTGTTTGAAGCTGATTCGTTCGGCCCATTCCAGAAGCGACTGCGCCTTGACGCTCTTGTCGACAATCTGACCAACGACCTTGCCGGTCAACTTGCCATCGACAACCTCAAGATCGTTGGCGCGAGCGAAGTCGAGTCCGAGTTCATCGGCTAGGGGAGTGAGCACCTGAGTGAAGCCACCCGAGACTGCGCCAACGCGTCCACCGGCTTCATGAATGCGATGAATCAGTTCCTTAGCACCCTTGGTGATCGTGATGCGCTGAAATACATCCTTGAACACGGATTCAGGCAAACCCTCAAGGGTGGCAACTCGCTGAATCAGGCTCTCGCTGAAATCGAGTTCTCCGGCCATGGCTCGTTCGGTAACCGCTGCTACCTCTTCGCGTCGACCGGCGACCTCAGCCAATAGCTCAATGACCTCGTTCTCAATCAGGGTTGAATCAACATCGAAAACGACGAAAAATTTACTCACGGGGTGACTAGTACTCCCTTACCCACCACGGTAATTCCGGTTTCTGTAACGGTGAATCCGCGCGCTAGATCGCGTTCGCGGTCAACACCGATGGATGCGCCGTCGGTGACTACGACGCTCTTGTCGAGGATAGCGCGTCTGATCGTGCAGTCACGCCCAACCTGAACTCCATCGAGCAGAACCGAGTCTGTGACTAGGGCACGTGAGTGAATTCGAATGTTTGGAGCTAGCACCGAACGTTCCACGATTCCACCAGATACCACCGTTCCAAGCGAAACGATTGAGTCCGAGGTGCGACCCTGGTTGCCCTCAGCGTCGTGGATGAACTTCACCGGAGGCAGGTTAATCTGCTGCGTGAAAATCGGCCATTCGCTGTTGTACAGGTTGAAGATCGGCATCGTCGAAATCAGGTCCATGTGGGCCTCGTAGTAGCTCTCGATGGTTCCCACGTCGCGCCAGTATGAGTGATCGCGTTCAGTCGAGCCTGGAATCTCGTTGAATGTGAAGTCATAAACAGAGGCATCGTCGCGCGAGACCATGTAAGGCACGATGTCGCCACCCATGTCGTGGCTCGATTCCTCGCGGTCACCGTCCTGGGTGATCGCGTCAATCAAAGCCTGAGCGGTGAATACGTAGTTGCCCATCGAGACGAGGGCCTCGCCAGGGGCATCCGCCAGTGGCTTAGGGTCGCTCGGCTTCTCACGGAAGGCTGCGATCTTGGTCGGGTCGTTGTCATCTACTTCGATAACACCGAACTGGGTAGCGAGGCTGAGCGGCTGGCGGATTGCGGCAACCGTGACGCCGCGACCAGAGGCAATGTGCGCCTCGATCATCTGCTCGAAGTCCATGCGGTAAACGTGGTCGGCACCGACGATAACGACGATGTCAGGGCGTTCATCACCGAGTAGGTTCATCGACTGCAGAATTGCATCCGCTGAGCCAGAGAACCAACGCTTGCCCAACCGCTGTTGAGCCGGAACCGAAGCGACGTATGAACCGAGCAGCGGCGACATGCGCCAGGTCTGCGAGATGTGGCGGTCGAGCGAGTGCGATTTGTACTGGGTCAGAACGACGATTCGGCGAAGGCCTGAGTTGATCAGGTTTGACAGTGCGAAGTCAATCAGGCGGTAGCTGCCACCGAATGGAACAGCTGGTTTGGCACGGTCAGCGGTTAGCGGCATAAGGCGCTTGCCTTCGCCACCAGCTAGGACCATTCCGAAGATTCGTTTTGCGCTCATGTGGTGAATGTTATCGCTCGGTTATTACAGCGCTATTAACATGACACCATGAGAATCGATTTGATCACCAAGGAATATCCACCGTTTATTTACGGTGGTGCGGGCGTACACGTCGCTGAATTGGTGAAGGTTCTCCGCAAGCACATCGACGTTCAGGTGCGCTGCTTCGGTGAAGAACGTAACGAAAGCGATACCTTCGCATACACGCACAATTCGAACTTTGATGGAGTCAACGGCGCGCTCCAGACCATGTCGGTCGACCTCAACATGGTCGGCGACATCGCCGGTGCTGACCTGGTGCACAGCCACACCTGGTACGCGAATTTCGCCGGACAGGTCGCCGGAACGCTGCACGGCATCCCACATCTGATCACCGCACACTCGCTCGAACCGCTGCGCCCGTGGAAGGAAGAGCAGCTCGGCGGGGGATACCGTCTCTCATCTTGGGTTGAACGTACCGCTTATGAAGGTGCCACCGGAATCATCGCGGTTAGCGATGGCATGCGCAATGACATTCTTCGCGCTTACCCTCAGCTCGACCCCAACAAGGTCTCGGTAGTCCACAACGGCATCGACCTCGACGCATTCAAGGCCGCTGACAACCCGGACTTGGTTCGTGCCAACGGAGTAGACCCTGAAAAGCGTTCGGTCGTATTCGTCGGACGCATCACCCAACAGAAGGGCCTGCCTTATCTCTTGAAGGCGGCTCGCGAACTGCCAGCCGATGTGCAGCTGGTGCTTTGCGCCGGTGCGCCAGACACTCCAGAGATTCTTCAGGTTGTCACAGATCTGGTCGCCGAGCTGCGCAAAGTGCGTGACAACGTAATCTGGGTCGAAAAGCACCTGAGCCGCCAGGAACTCATCGCAATGCTTTCGGCTGCGACTGTATTTGCCTGCCCGAGCATCTATGAGCCGCTCGGCATCGTGAACCTCGAAGCAATGGCGTGTGGCACTCCGGTGGTTGCAACCGCGACCGGCGGCATTCCTGAGGTGGTGGCTCACGAAGAGACCGGCCTGCTGGTTCCTATCGAGCAGCTGCTTGACGGATCGGGCAAGCCACTCGACGAAGCCAAGTTTGTTGCCGACTTCGCAGCCGCCTTGAACAAGATGCTCGAACACCCGAAGTTGGGCGAATTTGGTGCCGCCGGACGCCGCCGCGTAGAACAACTGTTCAGCTGGGACAGCATTGCCGAACAAACTATTCGCGTCTATCGCAAGGCTCTGGGACTTATCTAATACTCTGGTGGCATGTCTCGCGTCATAGACCTAAACAATGTCACCGTCGTCCGTGAAGGACGCGCCATCCTCAACAATGTCGACTGGCAAGTTGAGTCTGACCAGCGCTGGGTGATCATCGGTGCCAATGGCGCAGGAAAGACCACTTTGCTTCGCGTTGCCGCGGCTCAGATTCACCCATCGAGCGGCCAGGCCACGATTCTGAACGAACGCCTCGGTGAGATTAATGTCTTCGACCTCCGCACTCGTATCGGTTTTGCGTCAAGCGCTCTCGCTTCTCACATTCCAAACAGCGAGTCTGTTCTTGACGCTGTTATGACTGCCGCCTACGCCGTTACCGGTCGCTGGAACGAACGCTACGAAGACATCGATGAGCGTCGCGCCCGTCGCGTACTCAACGAGTGGAAACTCGGCGACTATGCGGACCGCGCCTTCGGCACCCTGAGTGACGGTGAGCGCAAGCGCACCCAGATCGCTCGTGCCGTGATGCCAGACCCAGAGTTGCTGCTCTTGGATGAGCCGGTGGCCAGCCTCGACCTCGCCGCTCGCGAGCAGACCATCAGCATGATCGGCTCATACGCTCAATCGCCTTATGCACCTGCAATCGTTATGGTTACTCACCACCTAGAAGAGATTCCTGCAGGTTTCACACACGCGCTGATTCTTCAGGACGGTCAGGTGTTTGCAGCTGGAGAGATCGGCAGCACTCTGACCAGCGACAAGATCAGCGAGGCCTTTGGCTTCGACCTGATTGTCACTCACGAGGGCGGCCGTTACCGCGCTCGTGCGGCGCACTAGCCACTCGGACTTCTGCGCGACAGTCAAGTACTAACGACTGGATGAGATTTAGCCGGATGTGCTTGGCTTGAAGCCATCGATTCTGGTATGCTTTTCCCTTAGTGCTCGGTCGCTGTCGAGCAAACAATTTTCAAACATCTAGGAAGTTTCGCTATGAAGGCAGAGATTCACCCAAAGTACGAGCCGATCGTGTTCCGCGACCTGGCATCGGGTGTCGCATTCTTGACTCGCTCAACCATCACCAGCAGCAAGACCATCGAGTGGGAAGACGGTAACACCTACCCAGTCTTCGACGTTGAAATCTCGTCGGCTTCGCACCCGTTCTACACCGGAAAGCAGCGCATCATGGACGCAGCTGGTCGTGTCGAGCGCTTCAACGCACGTTACAAGGGCTTCGGCGCTTAAGTTTTTCAGCAAAAAACCCGATCGGATTTCCGGTCGGGTTTTTTCTTTGCCTGAAAGTTCTAGACGTCGCGGATAGGCCAGCCAAGTTCGGCCTTGGCCTCTGGCTTGCCGTTGCGGCGTAGGTAGTCTGCGAAGCTCTCTGACTGCTCATCAGCCCAAATCTTTTGAAGCGAGTGGAGTTCTTCGATGGTTGCCGGAAGCGCAGCTGCATGCTTTGAGGCAATCGCCTGCATGACTCGGCCGGCCGCAACAGCATCCGCAGTTGCATTGTGCGCGTCGGTCAAAGCGACTCCGTAGACCTCGGCCGCGTTTTCGAGCCGACGCTTGCCCTTGCGATAGCGATCTACTGCCTTGTCGATGACCAACGGGTCAAGAACAGGGGATGGGTCGGCGATCGGCTCAAGACCGTGACGCAGAGCCTCATACTTCAAAATGGTGAAGTCGTATGGGGCGTTGTATGCCACAACTGGAATGCCTGCAGCCAGAAATCCACGAATGGCTTCTACGATTTCGGCGACAACGGCTGCGGCTGGTCGGCCATGTTCGCGCGCGTATTCGGTGGTCACACCGTGAACATCCGAAGCAACCTGTGGAATCTCGATGCCCGGGTCAGCGAGCCACTCGACGGCATCGCCAACTGGTTGTCCGCTAGCGTCAAGCTCGAGCACACAGGCAGTGACGATTCGAGCCTCTCGGAGGTTCAAACCGGTCGTCTCGGTGTCAAACACGGCGATGCGGTTTGCCCAGGCTGGTCGGTCATTGAATTCGAAAGTCATTGGATCCACGCCTTGAGCCTAGGTGTTGCCTACGACACTAAGCCGACGCCACGCGCCACTTCGAGGGCGGGGCCAGATTGGTTCAAGGTGAAGATGTGTAGGCCAGGAGCGCCTGCTTCGAGCAATTGCTGGCCGAGCTTGATGGTGTATGCCATGCCGATTGCTCGAGCCTCTGCGTCATCTGCTGCGCCGTCGAGTTCAGCCAGCAACTCGCTCGGAATGGCAGCACCGGACAGTTCTGCCATGCGCACCACGTTGCGTGCGTTCGCAATTGGCATCAGTCCAGGGAAGATCGGCATCGAAACGCCAGCCGCACGGTTAGCCTCAACCAGCCCAAGGTATGCCTCCAGTGTGAAAAACAGCTGGGTCATAGCAAAGCTTGCCCCGGCTTCCTGCTTTAGCTTGAGCACCTTTGCGTCGTGGGCGAGGTCGGGGGATTCCGGGTGAACCTCTGGGTGAGCTCCCACACCAACCTCGACGCCGAATTCGCTAGCTGCAAGCTCGACCAGCTCGAGGGCTGTCTTAAGTTCTCCCTTAGCCAACGCATCCGGATCGTTCTTAGGTGAGTCGCCGCGAATCGCGAGGATGCTCGAAACGCCCGCTTCGCGATAACGCGCGATGATTTCACGCGTTGATTCCTTGGTCGCGCCTACAGCGGTCAGGTGACCGATGGTTAGCACTCGAGGGGCCATGCGTTCGACGATTGCGAATGACTTGTCACGGTTGCTGCCGCCTGCACCATAAGTGACCGACACAAAGTCAGGTGCGGCTGCCAGAAGGCGGTCAAAGGTTGCCCAGAGCTTTTCGGTGCCTTCGTCATCCTTAGGCGGAAAGAACTCGAAAGAAAGAGTTGGTTCACCGCTCACTGCGCGCGCTGCCAAAACCTCGGCGACACTCACGGCTGGAGTGTTTGCGGCAGGGGAGCGAAGGAGGTTCTGATCAGCCATCACACAAGTATATCGGCCTACAGCCCTTGGTAGACTTGGAGTTCTATGTTTAGCAGCCGCTCCCAGCAACTCCTCGATGCAGTCCGTTCACGAGTCGTGGTCGCCGATGGCGCGATGGGAACCATGATCCAGGAGTCGAATCCGACTCTCGTCGACTATGAAAACCTCGAAGGCTGCAACGAGATTCTCAACGTCACCCGCCCAGACATCATCGAGCGAATTCACCGCACCTATCTCGAAGCCGGTGCGGAAGCAATTGAGACCAATACCTTCGGAACCAACTTTCCAAATCTTGCCGACTACGGCATCGAAGACCGCATCGAAGAACTTGCCCACGCTGGCGCTCAATTGGCACGCAAGGCCGCGGATGAGTTCGCAACGGCTGAAGCCCCACGTTGGGTGCTCGGTTCGCTCGGCCCAGGCACCAAGTTGCCGAGCCTCGGTCATGAGAAGTTCGCGGTGTTGCGCGACGCATACCAGCAGGCAACGAAGGGCTTGATTCTCGGCGGTGCTGACGCGATTCTCATCGAAACCGCTCAGGACCTACTTCAGGCAAAGTCGGCTGTGATTGGCGCTAAGCGCGCGATGACTGAACTCGGGCAGAGTGCTCCGATCCTGGTTTCTGTGACCATCGAAACCACCGGCACCATGCTGCTTGGCAGTGAAATCGGTGCTGCCCTGACTGCCCTTAGCGCTCTTGGCATCGACGGCATCGGCCTCAACTGCGCCACCGGCCCAACCGAGATGAGCGAGCACGTTCGCTACCTCTCGAAGTTCAGCAACTTGCCGCTCGTGGTCATGCCAAACGCTGGCCTTCCGGTTCTCGGTCCAAACGGCGCAACCTACCCGCTAACCCCCAACGAGCTAGCGACCGCGCATCTTCAGTTCGTTAGCGAATACGGCGTTGGTCTGGTCGGCGGTTGCTGTGGAACCACGCCAGCGCACATCGCGGCGCTAGCTCAGGCAGTGAAGGGCAAGGCGCCTCAGCACCCGGCGGTCACTATTGAGCCCGGTCTAGCGAGCCTCTACCAACACCAGCCGTTCGATCAGACCATGACCTACCTTTCGATTGGTGAACGCACCAACGCAAACGGTTCGAAGGCATTCCGCGAGGCAATGCTCGCCGAGAACTGGGAAGAGTGCCTCGAAATCGCCAAGTCGCAGACTCGTGAAGGTGCACACCTGCTCGACGTTTGTGTCGACTATGTCGGTCGTGACGGAGCACGCGATGCGCGTGAGCTAGTCAGCCGCCTAGCCACCTCGACGACACTCCCACTAGTGCTCGACTCGACCGAACCTGCTGTTATCGAGGCCGGTCTCGAATGCATGGGTGGCCGTGCAATGGTCAACTCGGTCAACTATGAAGACGGTGACGGACCAAACTCACGCTTCGCTCGCATGATGCCAATCGTCAAGGAGCACGGTGCTGCAGTCGTAGCTCTCACCATCGACGAAGAGGGACAGGCGCGCACCGCAGAGACCAAGTTCGCGATCGCATCCCGCTTGATTGAAGACCTAACCGGAAACTGGGGCATGAACCTGGTCGACATCACCGTTGATGCGCTGACGTTCCCGATTGCCACCGGTCAAGACGAAACCCGTCGCGACGGCATCGAGACCATTGAGGCGATTCGCCGAATTAACGAGGCATTTCCGGGTGTTCAATCGACGCTCGGTGTTTCAAACATCTCGTTCGGCCTAAGCCCGGCTGCTCGACACGTCTTGAACAGCGTCTTCTTGCACGAGTGCGTGAAGGTCGGCCTGACCTCCGCAATCGTCCACGCGGCGCGAATCATGCCGCTCAGCCAGATTCCTGAGCACCAGCTACAGGCCGCGCTTGACCTGATCTATGACAAGCGCGAGTATGACGCCGACGGCAATGTCACTTTTGACCCGCTGACCAAGTTCCTAGACGTATTCAGCGGCGTGGATGCGGCCAGCGCCCGCCAGTCTCGCGCAGAAGAACTAGCCGCTCTGCCTTTGGCCGAGCGTCTGCAGCGTCGAATCATCGACGGTGAGAAGAAGGGTCTCGAGGGTGACCTCGATCAGGCTCTCGACGAGGGCATGAAGGGCATGGAGATCATCAACGATCACCTGCTCGCCGGCATGCAGGTTGTTGGCGACCTCTTCGGTCGCGGTGAAATGCAGCTGCCGTTCGTACTTCAGTCAGCCGAGGTCATGAAGACCGCTGTCGCATACCTTGAGCCACACCTTGAGAAGTCGGCCGATTCTGGCAAGGGCAAGATCTTGCTGGCAACCGTTCGTGGCGACGTGCACGACATCGGCAAGAACCTGGTCGACATCATCTTGAGCAACAACGGCTTCGACACCGTAAACATCGGCATCAAGCAACCGATCAACGAGATTCTGCGCGCAGCCGAAGAGCACAACGTTGACGTCATCGGAATGTCGGGTCTACTCGTCAAGTCGACCCAGATCATGAAGGAAAACCTCGAAGAAATGAATCTTCGCGGGGTTGCCAAGCGTTGGCCGGTGATCCTCGGTGGCGCGGCCCTGACTCGCGCGTTCGTCGAGCAAGACCTTGCCGAAATCTTCGAGGGCGAAGTCCGCTATGCGCGCGATGCCTTCGAGGGGCTAAAACTGATGGATGCGCTCGTGCGCATCAAGCGTGGCGACACCAGCGTCGAGCTTCCACCGCTCAAGAAGCGCCTGGTCGACCCGAGTAGCAAGCTGATTCGCACCGAGCCTGAGCAGATGCCTGCACGCAGCGATGTAGCGACCGACAACCGAATTCCTAGCCCGCCGTTCTTCGGAACTCGCGTTATCAAGGGCATTCCGCTCCGCGACTACTCGGCATATCTCGATGAGCGAGCAACGTTTATGGGGCAGTGGGGCCTCAAGCCTGGCCGCGGCAACGACGGTGCCAGCTATGAACAGTTGGTCGAGACCGAAGGTCGCCCAAGACTTCGTGCTTGGCTCGAGCGCATCCAGACCGATTCCTTGCTAGAGGCTGCCGTGGTTTACGGGTACTTCCCGGCGGTTTCAGACGGCGATGACCTCGTGATTCTGCACCACGGACCGGATGGTTTCAATGGCGTTCCGGCATTCGATGGCGGCAGTGGTGGTGAACCAGGCACCGAGCGTATGCGTTTCACCTTCCCACGTCAGTCGCGTGACCGACACCTCTGCCTGAGTGACTTTGTCGCCGACAAAAACTCGGGTCGCGTCGATGTCGTACCGTTCCAGCTGGTGACCATGGGCAATCGTGTTTCAGAGGCTGCGAACGAGCTCTATGCCAAGAACGAATACCGCGAATACCTAGAACTGCATGGCCTATCGGTGCAGTTGACCGAAGCGCTGGCCGAATTCTGGCACGCACGCGTTCGTGAAGAACTTGGCTTCGATGCAGAAGACCCGACCGACGTGGACGGCCTGTTCAAGCTGGAATACCGCGGCGCGCGTTATTCGTTCGGCTACCCGGCTTGCCCGGCGCTAGAAGACCGAGTGAAGCTTGTGGAGCTTCTGAAGCCAGAGGCCGTTGGTGTCACACTCAGCGAAGAACTGCAGCTTCACCCAGAGCAATCAACTGACGCCATGGTGCTTCACCACCCAGAAGCCAAGTACTTCTCGGTCTAGTCTCGAATCACGATGAGCAAGACGCCCCAGCAACTCGCAGCCCTTGCGGCCGCGCGAGGAATTCGACACCAGATAGAGGTGCTCGACACTGCAACGCGTTACTGGGTCTATCCCGCCGAGACCGCCGCCGGGGCAGCAGCGCCAACGCTCGTCATGATTCACGGCTTCCGTGGCAACCACCGAGGACTCGAAGCGATCGCAGGAGCGCTCGACGACTTCAACGTGATCATTCCCGACCTGCCTGGCTTCGGCGAGAGCACTCCGTTCGGGGGCGAGCATTCCGTGGCCGCATACGCGACCTGGTTGGATACCTTCATAAACAAACTTGGGCTCGCGAACAAGACGCATCTGCTCGGCCACAGTTTCGGCAGCATCGTGGTTTCGCACGCGGTAGCCAAGGGGCTCCCTGTTCTGACTCTGTCACTCGAAAACCCGGTCAGCGCGCCTGCTCTCAAAGGGCCAAAGGTCGTGGCAACCAAGGTTGCAAATGGCTTCTATTCATCAACCGAGCGCATGGAACTTGCAAGAGCCGAACGAGCGCTCAAGAGTTGGCCGATGGTGCGCGGCATGAGCATCATCATGGCCAAGACTCGCGACCGCAAACTGCGCGCATGGATTCACAAACAGCACGACGAGAATTTCAATGACTTCGCAAGCCGTCGCACCGTTCTCGAGGCGTACCGCGCTTCAACCAGCGAGTGCGTCGGTGATTGGGTCGAAACCTTCACGATTCCAACCTTGGCAATCATCGGCAGCAAGGATGACATCACGTCACCACGACAGCAGCGAAATGTGTTTGCACGCCTCCGGGTTCCGAATCGACTTGTCGAGCACGCTGGTGTTGGCCACCTAACCCACTACGAGATTCCCGCCGAGGTCGCCGAAGACATTCGGTTGTTCATTGGAGGGCTGAAAACAGACGAAAAGGACTCTGAGCGAGGTGCTGACCTTGGCTCTTGATCGCATTTTCTTCGACGCCCGGTTCATCCGCTGGGACCACCACGATGGCATCAGTCGGTTCTCGGCCGGGCTAATCGACGCTTTGAGCCGTCGCATCAAAGTCACAGCGATTATCTTCGACCGTCGCCAGTTGCTGAGGCTCCCAAAGGGATGCGATTACCTTCTGCTGAACGACCCAACAAAGCCGGCCGAACTCTTCATCGCGAACAAACTCAATGAGGCAGGGGCCAAGTTTGTTTTCTCGCCGATGCAGACGATGGGTTCTTTCGGCCGCAAATACAAACTCGTGCTGACTCTGCACGACCTGATCTATTACAACCACAAGACGCCGCCGCGCGATTTCAACTGGGTCATTCGCGCAGTCTGGCGCCTGTTCCACCAGTTCTACTGGCCTCAACGTTTGATTTTGAACCGTGCAGATCGAGTTGCAACCGTCTCGAAAACCTCGCAAGACCTGATCAAGAAGTTCAAGCTCACGACCAAACCCGTTGAAGTCGTCTACAACGCCGCAGGTTCGTTCGTGCGCGATTATGAACACAAAGCGCCGAAAGCCCGCCCACGCGGCTCTCAGAAGCTTATTTACATGGGTTCATTCATGGATTACAAGAACGTTGAGGTTCTGGTTCGTGGAATGTCGTTATTGCCGGGGTATGAGCTTCACCTGCTCAGCAAGATTAGCCCTGAACGTCAAACGGAATTGCAGTCACTAGTACAACCAAGTGGCGGCTTCGTGTTCTTCCACAACGGCGTGTCAGAAGCCGAGTATCACGACCTGCTCGACGATGCGGTGGCGCTTGTCACTGGCTCGAAGGATGAGGGTTTCGGCATTCCGCTCGTCGAATCGATGGCGCGTGGAGTGCCGGTAGTTGTCAGCGACATCCCGATTTTTGAAGAAATCGGTGGCGACGCCGCAATCTTCTTCAATCAAAACTCGCCTGATTCTTTTGCTGCTGCGGTGACCAAGCTTGAAGCGAACCCGGAGTGGCTCCGCCGTTCAGAACTCAGCCGCAAGCAGGCAGCGAAGTTCAATTGGGAATCTAGCGCCGGCGAACTCTTGCGCATCGCCCGCGAACTGTCCGACTAAGTCAATGGGCTGAGCCGCCGCGTCTGACTAGCTCGAACGCCTAGCTAAGCCAATGGCCTCGGGTCGTATTCGACTACCGACCATCCAGCCGAAGTCTCATGCTCGAAGCGGTTCAGGCAGGCATTTGAGATACGCTCGCCCTGCGGTGGAAGCGTTCCGAGGCTAACCTGACCCAAAACTTCGCGAATCAAAGCTCCATGCGATACCGCCAGCACCCGCATTCCCGCATACCGTTCAGCAATTACGCCGAGCAGCAAATCGGTACGAGCTGCCAACT
>JACCDQ011105298.1_pt1 | contig 27766 bp, 28 predicted proteins | sample 7446031 | NCBI WGS metagenome assembly JACCDQ01 (sample SAMN15323442, study PRJNA562643) | freshwater metagenome | isolation source: river surface water | place: USA:Blue River Watershed | collected 2017-08-17 | reverse complement strand
CGCATGGCCGCGCTCATGGGCCTGCCGGTCAAGTTCGTGTTCAGCCACGACAGCATCGGCATCGGCCGCAACGGCCCCACGCACCAGCCGGTCGAAATCCTGGCCTCGCTGCGGGCCATGCCCAATATGTGGGTGATGCGCCCGGCCGACGCGGTCGAAGCCGCCGAATGCTGGGCGCTGGCCCTGGAAAACCAGGACGGTCCGGTCAGCCTGATCTTCGCGCGCCAGGCGCTGCCCCTGGTGCGCACCGCGCACACGCCCGACAACCTCACGCGCCGTGGCGCCTATGTGCTGCACGAAGCCGGCTGCGGGCCGCGTCAGGTCACGCTGCTGGCCACCGGCTCCGAAGTGCTGCTGGCGGTGCGGGCGCGTGAACAGCTGGAAGCGGCGGGCATCGGCACCGCCGTGGTGTCCATGCCCTGCTGGGAACTGTTCAACCAGCAGGACGCGGCGTATCGCCGCAGCGTGCTGGGCACGGGTGTGCGCATCGGCATCGAAGCGGCTGTGCGCCAGGGCTGGGACGCCTACCTGGGCATCGACGGCGGCTTTGTCGGCATGCGTGGCTTTGGCGCCAGCGGCCCGGCCGACGAACTCTACAAGCTCTTCAACATCACGCCCGAAGCCGTGGTTGCCGAAGCACAACGCCAACTGGCCGCCTGAAAAGACAGGTATCCCATGAACATCGTTTTCCTCGACCGCGACACCATTTCACCCGACACCACGCTGCGCACACCCTCGTTTGCGCACACCTGGGTGCAACACGGGCGCACCACGGCCGAGCAAGCGGCGGCCCGCATCCGGGACGCCCACATCGTCATCGTCAACAAGGTCCGGCTCAGTGCCGAAACGCTGGCGCAGGCCCCTCAGCTCAAGCTGATCGCGGTGGCCGCCACCGGCACCGACAACATCGACCTGGCCGCCTGCCAGCAGCACGGCATCGTGGTGAGCAATGTGCGCCACTACGCCAGGCACACCGTGCCCGAGCACACCTTCGCGCTGATCTTCGCGCTGCGCCGAAGCATCTGTGCCTACCGCGATGCGGTCAAAGCCGGGCGCTGGCAGGAGGCCGCGCAGTTCTGCTTTTTTGACCACCCGATCCGCGACCTGGCGGGCTCGACGCTGGGCGTGATCGGCGACGGCGTGCTGGGCCAGGCGGTGGCCACGATTGGCCGCGCTTTGGGCATGCGCGTGCTGTTCTCGGCACACAAGGGCCGCACAGGCCAAGGCAGCCTGTACACCCCGTTTGAAGCAGTGTTGAAGCAGGCCGATGTGCTCACGCTGCACTGCCCGCTCAACGCCAGCACGCGAAACATGATCGGCGCTGCCGAGTTCGCGCAGATGGCGCGCAAGCCCCTGCTCATCAACACCGGTCGCGGCGGTCTGGTCGATGAAGCGGCGGTGGGCCCGGCACTGGCAGCCGGCCACATTTCAGGCGCGGCCTTTGACGTGACCAGCGTGGAGCCGCCACCACACGACCACCCCTTCATGGCCCTGCTCGATCGCCCCGACTTCATCCTCACGCCGCATGTGGCCTGGGCCAGCGCCGAAGCCATCCAGGCCCTGGCCGACCAGCTGATCGACAACATCGAGGCCTTTGTGCGCGGCACGCCGGTCAACGCGGTGGCGCCCAAGGCCTGAGAGCGGACGCTCAGCACCCGTCCGGGTGCTGGAACACACATCGCCCCTCGAACCAGGTTTCCAGCACCTGGGTTCTGGCAACTTCCTCGGATGAGCATTCCGTCAACGGTTTTTGCAAGCGAATGAAGTCAGCTGACAAACCTGGGCGCAAAGCGCCGGTCACATCCGCCAGGCCCATGGCGCGTGCCGCGTTGGTCGTGAACAGAGGCAAGGCCTGCATGAGGGTGATGGCCTGCTCTTCGCCCACATAGCCAGGAAAAAGACCAAAAGGATTACGGCGGGTCATCATGCCTGCCAGCCCCACCCAAGGATTGGCATCGGCCGCGGCTGCGGGCCAGTCCGAACCATAGGTCAGTTCGGCACCAGCATCCATCAGCGAGCGGATCTGGTGGCAGCGGTTGCGGCGCAATGGGCCCAGCACCCTGTCCTGTCCTGCCGTCACGGGGTTGGGAAACCACAGGCGCGGCGACATGTCCGCGACCATGCCCAGCTTCGCAAAGCGCGGATGGTCGGCCACATTCACAAACGCAGTGTGACCAATTTCATGGCGCAAACCGCTGTTGCCGTTGACGCGCCTTGCGGCCTCGACCGCGTCCAGTCCAACGCGCGCGGCCCTGTCACCGACAGCGTGCATCTTGACGACAAAGCCGTGTTTGTCCAGGCGGGTCACCAGCTGCGCGAGCGCTTGCGGGGCAATGGCCAGCAAGGCATCCGGATCGTGCGCCGCCCCCTGACACCCAGGCTGGGGCAGATACGGCTCCAGAAATGCAGCCGTCAAGGTGGGCGCCACGCCATCGAGGAACATCTTGATGAAGTTAGTGTGCACATGCGCACTGGCATAGCGTTCACGCCAGTCCAGCAAGGTCTCCAGCGGTGTGTGTTGCTCTGCATTCAAGGAATTGAGCGACAGGTGCGCAGCCACATGCAGGTTCAATGTGCCTGCCCGGTCCGCCTGCTGGTAAGCCGACAACTCGGCATCGGTCGCCATGGCTTCCTTGAAGCCCGTTAAACCGAAGGCGTGGAAATAGCGGCTCATGTGTGCCACGGCCAGCAAGCACTGCTCAGGTGTAGGAGCGATGTGTTGCCGCACCAGGTTTTGCGCTGTCTCGTACAGGATGCCATCGGGCTCGCCACTGACCGGGGCTCGGCCGATTCGCCCCCCTTCCGGGTCGGGCGTGTCGCGCGTGATGCCACAGGTCTGCAGCGCCGGCGTGTTAAGCCATGCGGTGTGGTAGGTCACATCACGCAAAGCCACTGGGTGGTGCGGGCAGACACGGTCAAGGACGCGACAAGGTGTTTCGGTTTCGTCCTGCAACCAGGCCACATGCCAGGGCCCACCCGAAATCCATTGCCCGTCGGGCAAGGCACTGGCGCGCTGGGTCAGCGCGTCCAGCAAATCGGGCATGGACGCCGACAGGCCGACATACACCTCAAACAGGTCTCGCATGGCACCCCACACGCCATGGGCGTGGGTGTCGATCAGACCCGGCATCAAGGCCTGCCCCTTCAGGTCGATTTTTTGGGTGCCAGGCCCCGCCCATGCAAGCACTTCCCGGTCTGTGCCTACGCACAGGATGCGCCCTTGTGCGACCGCCATGGCCTGTACCCGAGGGTAAGCCGGGTCCATGGTCAGGATGTCGCCGTTGAACCACACCCCATCGGCCATCGTGTGTTCGCTCATGTCATGCTGCCTTTTAACAACCCCATCGCTGCCAGGCACGACGGATCCACGGCCACAGCACCATCAAGACCATCAACACCCCAATGGTCAGAGACATGGGGCGTGTCACAAACACCGACAACGATCCCTCGGAGCGGCCCAGCACCTGACGCAAGGCAGCTTCCAGCGTATCGCCCATGACCATGCCCAAAATGAGCGGGATGGTCGGGATGTTGGCGCGGGCGCACACCAGCCCGAACACGCCAAAGGCGGCCGCGATCAGCACGTAGTACATGGCGTTCGCTGCCGAATACGCACCCACAAAACACAGGGTCAATATGGCCAGACCCAGAAGGCGTGGGTTGACGTAGGCCAGCCGTGCCAAGGGGCGCACACTCAACACCAGAATGGCAAGGATCAGGAAATTGAGCACCAGCAAGGCCGCCAGCACACCGTTGATGATTTCAGGCCGGTCCATGAACAGCGAGGGCCCCGGCACAATGCCGTGCACCACAAACACACCCATGATGATGGCAGTGATCGCATCGCCCGGAATGCCCAAGGTCAGGACCGTGATCATGGCCCCACCCGAATTGGAATTGTTCGCACACTCGGCGGCGACGATGCCTTCCGGATTGCCCTGACCAAAGGGGGTCTTGTCGCGGGCACCGCGTTGCGCCCAGAAGTACGCAAGGGATGTGGACAGGGCCGCCCCCACAGCTGGCAGCACGCCAATAGCCGCCCCCAGGAACAAGCCCTTGCCCATGCTGCGCGGGTAACGGAAGGGCTCCAAAAAGCCTTTCAACGACACCCCTGCCCGCTGGATCAGTGAAGGGTCAAACGCCGGCACCGGTGAACTGACCATCACCAGCGCCTGGGCCATGCCAAACAGCCCGACGGCCACCGGCACCAGCGGAATGCCACTGAGCATACCGTCCAGTCCAAAGGTGTAGCGCTGCTCGTTGGAGTTGGGGTCAATGCCCACCGTGGCCAGGAAAAACCCCAAGCCCATCATCATCATGGCCGAAGCAAACTGACGGCGGTAGGCCTTGCCGACACACACGGCGGCCAGCAAGATGGCCATGGTGTTTTCCGCTGCACCGAAATGGGCCGCAAATTGGGCCATCGGCCTGGCCGCCACGCCCAGCAGCAAGGCACTGACAAGACCGCCCACAAAAGCCGACATGAAGGCCAGCGACAAGGCGCGTTGCGCCTGTCCGGCCCGCGCCATGGGGTAACCGTCAAACATCGTCATGATGGACGAGGCTTCACCTGGCGTGCGGATCAGGATGGAGGTGACGGCACCGCCGTAAAACGCGCCACAGTACACCCCCAGCAACAACGAGATGCCCGCCAGGGGAGGCATGCCGTAGGTGAAGGGCAGCAATACCGCAATCGTTACACCCGGCCCCACACCTGGCAGCACCCCCACGACCACGCCCAGCGCCGAACCCACCAGCAATGCCAACGCAGTTTGCCAGCCCATGAGCGCCTGAAACCCTTGAAAAAGGCTGTCGAAAAACTCCATGCCTGCTCCCTCTTTGGGCTCAGATAAGCCAACCGTGTCCGAAGGACACGTGCAGCAAACGCACAAACACCAGCCACATGCCCAGCGACAGACAGCCGGACAACAGCAGGGTCACCGGCCACCCCAGTCCCAGCATCCAGCCGCTGGCCAGCAAGAAGAGCAAGGTGCTGCTCAGATAACCCATCCAGGGCACCAAAAACATGTACAAGGCAAACAGGCCGACCATGGCCAAGGCTTGCGGCATGCGGGCTTCGCTGGAATCGAGCTCTTCCGAATCACCCAGCTCCACGCCCTGGCGACGCATCCACCATTCGGCCAAACCACCGAACACCGCCAAAGTCAGGGCCATGCGCGGGAACATGGCGGGCGACTCATACCAGACGGTCTGCGCAGAGAAGGGTTTAATCAGACTGGGGGTGGCCATCAGCAGGCTGGCTGCCATTGCCGCCAGCAGCAACAGCAGCCAACGGTCCCAGCGCATCCCGTTCTTCAGCACGCCCTGGGTCATTTCCTGGCCATGCCGAGTTCGGTCATCAACTCCCCGATCCACTTTGCATCGTCGGCCACACGCTGGTTCATCTGCTCGGCCGTCATAGGCAGCGCTGGTATGCCAGCTTTCTTGAATTGGTCCTGAACCGGTTTGTCGTTGAGCGCTTCCATCATCACCGCCGACAGGCGCTGGATGATGTCTTTGGGCACCCCCACCGGAGCAGCCATGCCACCCCAGCTGTAAAGGTCTCCGTAGCCATCTTCACCCAAGGTGCTCACCCTGGGATACAGCGGGTTGCGCTTGGGCCCCCACGACGACACCACCTTGACCTGACCGGCCTTGACATAGGACAGGACCTGCTCGGCGCCGGCGGTTGAAATGTCGGCATCCCCTGCGACCAGCTCCTTGGCGCTCGGGTTGGGGAAGGACACCACCTTGTACGGCCAGCCATCCCTGCGGGCCACACGCGCCGTGATCAGGGCAGGCACCGCCGCTGGCGCATAGCTGGCGATGATCACCGGCTTGCCCTGCTTTTTGGCCCAGTCGCCAAACTCCTTGAGGTTGTTGGCCGGGTTGTCGCCACGGGTGGCCAGCACAAAGTCGTTGATCAACATGCCCCCGACCGACTGGTAGTCACCCATCTTGTAGGGCGTGTTGCCGGCCACGATCTGGGAAATGCCCGGGCCGGGTGTCCAGGTGCCGATGGTGTAACCGTCCGGTTTGGCCTTGACCATTTCTGCAAACCCGACCACCCCGCCGCCGCCGGGCTTGTTGATGACCTGCACCGGCACCCCCAGGCGTTTGCTCATGCCTTCGGCCAGCAAGCGGGTCACCACATCCATGTCATTGCCCGGTGGGTAGGGGTAGATGATCTCGATGGGTTTGCTGGGCCATTTGTCCTGCGCCATTGCGGGCAAGACCACGACACTGGCCAAAGCGGCCAGGGCCAGTAAACGGGTGCGTTGTGTCATGTCTGTCTCCTCTTGGGGTGTTGAATCAGTTCTTCTCTGCGGCCTGGAAAGCCGAATGCAAAATGCCCAGCGCCTCGTCCACATGCGCGCGTGTGAACACCAGTGGTGGCGAAAGGATGAGTCGGTTGCCCTGCACCCTGATGATCGCGCCTTGCGCACGGGCTGTGCCCACCAAAGTCTGAATGTAAGGGCTGGGCGGCAACAGCATCTCACGGCTGTCCTTGTCCTTGACAAGTTCGACCGCTGCCATCATGCCCATGCCTCGCACCTCACCAACGCGTGTATAGGCATTCAGGGATTGCAAGGCTTCCTGCATGTAAGCCCCCACCTCGGCAGCACGTTTCGGCAGATCTTCGGATTCCACAATGTCCAGGTTGGCGTTGGCAGCAGCACAGGCCAGGGCGTGGCCAGAATAGGTATAGCCATGCATGAGGGCAGCAGGCACATCCGGTTGGTCCCACGCACTGGCCACTCTCTCATTGACCAAGGTGGCGCCCAGCGGCACATAGCCCGAATTGATGCCTTTGGCCATGGCCATGATGTCGGGTGCCACCCCCCAGGCACGGGCACCGCACATCGACCCGATGCGCCCAAAGCCCGTCACGATTTCGTCGCTGATCAGCAAGATGCCATGCAGATCGAGCAAAGCCCGCAAGCCCGGCCAGTAACTTTCGTGCGGCACGATCACACCACCCGCACCTTGAACCGGTTCGGCCACAAAGGCGGCAATTTTGTCGGCACCCACCTGTTCGATCACCTGCGCCAACTGCTGCAGACACAGCTGTGCCAACCGGGCCGGATCGCTCTCGTTCCAGGGGTTGCGGTAGGTGTAGGGGCTTTCAGCCAGGTGGCAGCCCGGCAACAGAGGCTCATAGGCCTGACGGAACATGGGGTTGCCATTGATCGATGCGCCACCAAAATGCACCCCGTGATAGCCCCAGCGCAGAGAAATGAATTGCGTACGTCCAGGCTGTCTATTGAGCTTCCAGTACTGCCGGGCCAGCTTGAGCGCGGTCTCAACCGCATCCGAACCACCGGAGGAAAAAAACACCTTGCGCATTTTTTCAGGCGCAAACAGGCGCATCAGCCGGGCCGACAATTCGATCGCTGGCGGGTTGGACGTGTTCTGGAAGGTGGAGTAGTAAGCCAGCTTGTCGAGCTGGGTTTTCATGGCCTCGATCACTTCGCGGCGGTTGTGGCCCACGTTCACATTCCACAGCGATGCCACCGTGTCGAGGTAGGACTTGCCGTCCATGTCTTGCACATACACACCATCGGCACGCTCCACGATCAATGGCGGATAGGCTTGCACCACCTTGGGGTCGATCATCGGGTGGTACATGTGTTGCGCATTGGCGCGTCGGATATCAATCGTGTTTTGCATGCCCGGCAGGATAGAGGGGCGATGTGTAATGGAAAAAATCCATTATCCTCAGGTCTTTCCCGGATACGACAAAACGCATGCCTTTGACGCCGCCGTCCGCGCCTACCCCTGACTTCAATGCACCACAGTCCATCCTGGACCTGCTGAATCTGGAGATGTACGAGGTGATCGGCATCAGTGGCTCACTGGTCACACGCATCTGCGAGAGTGACTATGGCATCACACGCGAAGAATGGCAATTCATGGCCATGCTGGCCGACATGGGGCCGCTCTCGCCTTCCGAGATTGCCCTGCGCACCACAGTGGACCGCTCCCAGGTCTCCAAAACCCTGGCGGGTCTGGTGAAGAAACATCTGGTTGATCGTCAGCGTGTTGCAGGCGATGCACGTCGCGTCCAGATGCACATCAGCCTCAAGGGGCAAGCGCTCTACCAGCAAATCTTTCCACGCGTGGTGCAGGTGCACCACGCCTTGCTGCAGGATTTCAACCCCGAAGAACGCCAGAGACTGGCACGCGATCTGGAACGCATCAAGCACAACGCGCAGGCCGCCGAGCAATCCCTGGGCCCCGAAAGCACCGCGCCCCGCAGCCTGGGCGGCAGTCGCTTGCGCTGGCCGACATGACGTCCGCTGTCAGCACGCCGTCACGACACTGCGTGTGACCAGAAACGCTTCCAGGCTCTGCCTGCCGTTCTCACGACCAAAACCGCTGTCAAGCACACCACCAAAAGGCGTTTCCGGCTGCATGAGCGTGATGCAGTTGATGCCCACCGCCCCTGCTTGCAAGCCTTCACTGAGCCGTCTGGCTGTGCCCAGATTCTGGGTAAAAACAAAAGCGGCCAGGCCCACATTCAGACCATTGGCCATTGCCAACGCCTGATCCAGCGAGTCAAACGGCACCACCGGCACCAGAGGACCAAATGGTTCTTCGTTCAGGATGCGCGCCTGCGCTGGCACATCGGCCAGCACCGTGGGCAGATAGAAGTAACCCGATCCATGCTGGGCCGCGTCCCCGCTCTGACCGCCACACACCACCCTCGCCCCCTGCGCCCGTGCGTCGTCCACCAGCGACTGCACTGCACGCCAGCGTCTTTCATTGGCCAAAGGGCCCATGGCGCTGTTCGCCTGATCACCCGGGCCAACCACGGTCTCTTGGGCCACGGCAGCAAACGCGTCCACAAAGGCTTCGTAATGCCGCCGATGCACATAAAAGCGCGAAGGGTTGGCACAGATCTGCCCGGCGTTGCGGAACTTGATCTGAGCCAGTACCGCTACGGCCGCTTGCGGGTCGGCATCCTCGCAGACGATCACCGGGGCATGACCGCCCAGCTCCAGGGTGATGGGTTTGAGGGCCCGACCCGCCTGCTCGGCCAGCAGCCGACCCACGTGTGTAGACCCCGTGAAGCTGATTTTCCGGATGATGGGCGAGGCAATGAGTTGACGCGAAACGGCAGCCGGCGAACCCACCAGCATCTGCAGGGCCGCATCAGGAACACCCGCCACATGGAAACACCGCACCAGCTCGGCCACGGCCATGGGCGTCTCATCGGCGGGTTTGAGGATCACGCTGCACCCTGCCGCCAGTGCGGCGGAAACCTTCATGGCCGACAACATGACCGGGAAGTTCCAGGGCGTCAGGGCCGCCACAGGACCGATGGGCTCCTTGAGGGTGGCAAAGCGCGTGTTGGGAAAGCGGGAAGGCAGGTTCTCACCCGCCACCCGTCGCCCTTCTTCGGCATTCCATTCGATCATCTGTGCAGCCTGTTCGATTTCGCGCCGCGCCTCCATCAGCAGCTTGCCTTGCTCCCGTGTCAGCAACTGCGCTATCGCCTGCGCCTGCTCTCGCAAGCCCGCTGCAGCACGCTTCAGGATGTCACTCCGTTCCAGTGCCGTGCGGGCGCGCCAGTCGGCAAAGCCCTGCTCTGTGGCCTGCAGGGCCTGGTCCACATCGCGCTCGTCAGCAGCCTTGTAGCATGCAAAGGACGTGGCTGTCGCAGGGTTGGTCAGCACCACGGTCTGGCCCGCGTGGCCATGTCGCCATTCGCCGGCCACGTAATTCAGGGGGGTCAGTTCCACGTTCATGCCTCAGGCTTTCAGGTCTTGTCGGATCAGGTCGGCAGCACGCTCGGCCACCATGATGATGGGCGCATTGGTGTTGCCCGAAACAATGCGCGGCATGATGGAACCATCCACCACGCGCAGCCCGTCCATCCCATGCACGCGCAAACGCGCATCCACCACGGCCATGGGGTCGGACTGGAGACCCATGGCACAGGTCCCCACCGGATGGAAGATACTGCCCGCACGCTGCCGGACCCAATTCAGGATCTCGGCATCCGTCTGCCGACCGACTCCAGGCTCATGTTCTGCCTCTATGTAGTGCCTCAAGGCCGGGGCATTGGCAATGTCGCGCATCTTGCGCACCATGGCCACCGCCAGTTGCTGGTCGGCCGCATGGCTGAGGTATCCCGCCTGGATGCCGGGTGCAGCCAAAGGATCGGTGCTGTTGATCGCGATGCGTCCCCGGCTGTGTGGCCGCAACATGCAAGCCGACAGGGTAATGCCTGAAAACGGATGCGGTGGCTGGTGTGGCCGGTCAAAACTCACCAGACCAAAATGGATTTGCACGTTCGGCCATTGCGGATCGCCACCGGGGTCGAGCGACAGAAATGCACCGGCCCGGTACACCCCATTGCGCAAGGCGCCCTGCCGAGTCAGCTGGTACTTGAGGAACTCGGCGGCACTGCGCCATGGGCTGTTTGCAATGTCATTGAGGGTGGTCACACCCTGGCACCGGTACGACGGCCTCACCTGCAAGTGGTCTTGCAAGTTCTCGCCTACCCCGGGCAAGTGATGCACCACTGGTACACCATGCTGGCTCAAGAGGGCGGCAGGGCCCATACCTGAAAGCTGCAGCAATTGCGGCGACTGGATCGCGCCGGCACAAAGCACCACCTCCTGGCGTGCATGTACGGTCCGCACCTGGCCATCTTGCAGGACCTGAACTCCCGTGACGCGGGTTCCTTGCGTCAACAGCTTCAAGGCCCGCGCAGAAGAAACCACCTGCAGATTGGCACGTTTTCGGGCGGGCTCCAGGTAAGCTTTGCCAGTGCTCATCCGCACCCCATTGCGGGTGTTCATGCGGAAATACCCAGCACCACTGTTGTCGCCCTGGTTGAAGTCATGGGTGCGGGCGATGCCGCAATGGCCGGCGGCTTCAACGAAGGCATCCGACAAAGGGTCGGCGGGAATATCCGAAATCCACAATGGTCCGTTCTGGCTGTCCGCGTCGCCTTTGGGCTGTTCGGCGTGCATGGATCGTTTGAAATACGGCAAGACTTCTTCCCAGCTCCAGCCCGCATTGCCCAAGGCACCCCATTGGTCGTAGTCTTTGCCATGTCCACGCAGATAGAGCATGCCGTTGATCAGGCTGGAGCCGCCCAACCCCCGGCCTCGCGGCCAGGGCAAGCGGCGGTCTGCCATTTCCGGTTCGGGGTCGGTCTGAAATCCCCAGTCGAATTCAGGATGGCCCACAGTCTTAAAGTAGCCAATCGGTATGTCCAGCCAGGGATAGGACGAGGGTTTGCCCGCTTCAATCAGCAGCACCTGCAGATGAGGGTCTTCGCTCAGTCGTGCGGCCAGCGTGGCACCGGCCGAACCGGCACCGACAACCACCACATCGGCTTGCAGTTTTTTGTCAACAGCCATGACGCTCAATCCGCCTTGATTTGTGCGGCCCGACCGATGCGCAACCATTTCTCCGATTCAGATTCGATCGTCTGCCCGAAGGCCGCCGGCGTCATGGCCTCGATTTCCAGTGCCAAAGGCGTGAGTCGCTCGCGGACTTCGGGGCTGGCCAGAGCCTTGTTGAGTTCGGCATGCAGGCGATCCACCACAGATTTGGGCGTCCCGGCCTTGACCGTCATGCCATCAAATGAGCGCAGAACAAAGTCCGGGAAGCCTTGCTCAGCCATGGTCGGAACATCCTTGAGTGCCGGCAGACGTTGGGCGCCAGTGACCGCCATCGGTCGAAGTTTGCCGCCGTGAATTTGCGGAATCGCCGCAGAGGCCGTCAGAAACATGTAGTTCGTGCGATCGGCGATCAGGTCCCCAATCGCCATGCTGAACTGGTTGTAGGGCACATGCGCCGTGGCGGTCGCGGTTTGTTGTTTGAACAACTCACCGGCCAGGTGGGCAGGTGTGCCATTACCGCCGGATGCAAAGCTCAGGCTGTCCGGCTTGGTCTTGGCCGCCTGGACGATGTCTTTGGCCGACTTGAGTGCACTGCCCACAGGGACCACCAGCACGTTGTAGCTCCAGACCATCATGCCCACAGGCTGCAGGCTTTTGCCAAAGTCAATCGACTGCCCCGTAAACAACAGGGGGGCCACCAGGGAAGCGGACGACAGCATGTACAGGTTGTAGCCATCGGCGGGCTGTCGCAGGACCTCGGTCATGCCGATGGTGCCCGCAGCGCCAGGCTTGTTTTCCACCACCACAGGCTGACCCAAGCCGGCAGACATGCGCTCGGCCACCACACGACTGGTCACATCCGCAGGCGTACCCGGCGGCCATGGCACCACCATGCGAATGGGTTTGGCTGGAAAATTCTGTGCCATCACGCACAGAGGCAAGGCACACAGCCAGGCCAGAATGTTTCGTTTCAGTGCCATGTGCTTGTCTCCTTTGGGTGGCATCGAATAAGGCAGCGCTGATTATCAAAACCAGGAGCCCAGCGCACAAATGCAAAATGCGCCATCACTCATACCAAAAATCGCATAAATGAAGCCACCCCAACTTCAACGCATCCTGACACTCAAGCAATTGCGCTTGATCAGCGTGCTGGGACAGGAATTGAACCTGAGCCGATGCGCCGAAATCCTTCACACCACCCAACCGGCTGTCTCACGCATGCTGGCGCAGACCGAAAGTCTGCTCAAACGGCAACTCTTCGAGCGCACCACCAAACGCATCGTGCCCACATCTGCCGGACTGAGCCTGATGCAGCATGCCAATCGCATCCTTGCCGAGCTGGATCAGGCGGAGCTGGACTTGCAGGGTTCAAGCCAGCGCACCCTCTCCGAGTTGCGCATCGGCATGCTCACGGTTTTTTCACAAAGCGTTCTGGCCAAAGCGATCTCACGGTTTCGCAGCCTCATGCCGGGGGTGCTGTTGCGCATCCAGGCGATGCCTTTGCCCGCATTGCGTGAACAGCTGTTCGATGGACAAATCGATTTGATGTTGTCGCATGCCGAATTGCGTGTGGACCTGAATCTGGTCAAGGTGCTACCGCTGTACGAAGAACACAGCGCCATCGTTTGCGGCCCCCAGCATCGACTGGCGCGCCAACGTAAAACCAGTTGGGAAGAACTGGCTCGACATGCCTGGGTCCTGCCGCCGCCGTCGACACCGGTTCGCCCCAAACTGGATCGGGTACTATCTGTGTACAGGGCGCGTGACAGCACCGAGCCCGATATCGAAACCGACTCCCCATTGCTGGCCATTCAGCTGTTGCAGAACACCACCATGCTATGGGCTGTGGCTCACCAACAAGCCTGCACCTTTGCGCTGCAACAGCAAGTGGCCATCGTGAATACCCCGCAAGAACTGTTACGCGGGCCCATGTGCTGCATGCAGTTGTACGAAAGCATCGGCAAGTACGAAGCCAAAGTGTTCACCGAATGCCTGCAGGACACTGCCGCATCCCTGCACTGACCCATGAACAAGTTCTCCATGCGGACGACCGCTTCCCCCGAATCGCGCGAACGCCTGGCCCTCATGCTGCTGTGGGCAGCCCCGGCCATGTGGACCGTCAACTACCTGGTGGCACGCATGGCGCCGGGTGTGGTGCAACCGCATGTGCTGGCGCTGGGTCGCTGGGCGCTGGCCGGTGTCATCCTGATCGCCATTGCACGGCAAGAGCTGGCGCAGCAGTGGCGCCACATCGTCACCCACGCCTGGCAGTACCTGACGCTGGGCGCCTTGGGCATGCTGATCTGCGGCGCCTGGGTGTACCTGGGCGGCCAGACCACGTCGGCCATGAACATCGCGCTCATCTACGCCGCCTCACCGGTACTGATCGCTTTGGGCGCCGTGCTCTGGCTGGGCGAGCGGTTTTCGTGGCGGCAGGCACTGGGGGTGGTCTTTGCGCTGGCAGGCGTTTTCCATGTGGTGGTCAAGGGGCAGTGGCTGCGCCTGTCGCAAGTGCAATGGGTAGCGGGCGACGCCTGGATCGTCGCCGCCATGGTGGCTTGGGCAGGCTATGCCTTGCTGCAAAAGAGGTGGGCCAGTCCACTCGGCTCCACGGCCCGGTTGGCCGCCATCGTCAGCGGGGGCGTGCTCATGCTGGTGCCGTTTGCATTGTGGGAATGGGCCCAGCCCGACCACCCCGACTGGACCTGGGCCGCCACCGGTCTGGTGGTGGCCGCGGGCCTGATTCCGGGCGTGTGCGCTTATTGGGCCTACGGCTTTGCGCAAAAAGTGCTGGGCGCCAGCCGCGTGGCGGCCAGCCTCTACCTCGGGCCGTTGTACGGCGGCGTCACCGCCTGGATCGTGCTGGGCGAGCCGATGGGCTGGCACCACCTGGGCGGTGCGGCGCTGATCTTGCCGGGCATCTGGTTGGCTTCGCGCAGCCAGGCCAAGGCCCAGTAAAAAGGCCACCCGAAGGTGGCCTGAATGTTGGCGCTGACTGCGCTCAGATGTAGTACAGGCGGTCGCGCAGGATACGGGCGGCGCGGCGCTGGGCCAAATCCACCATGTCTTTGGCAGGTGCTGCGCCGCTGCGGGTCAGCGCGGACTGCAGGTCGGCCATCATGCGCGGGTCGGTCTGGGCCATGCTCCACAGGCGCTCGTCGGCGCGGCGCTTGGCCATGTTGGCGGACCAGGCGTCCAGCGCGCCCATGGCGTTGCGGGCGGCGTAGCGGCTCACGCCGCGCAGCAGGGCGATGGCGGCCACGGCAATGCCCCACAGCACCAGCCAAGCCGCGACTTCGTGGCGCTCGGCCCAGCTGTCCAGCAGCTGGTCGGCCAGCACCACCAGGGCGGCCACAGCCGCAGCCAGCAGCAGGGTGGCCAAAGCGCGCGAAGAAGTGCCTTCGGCAGCCAACAGTGTTTGTGTTTCGTGTGTTTGCGCAGTCATTTTTTCTCTTCCCTTCGATTCAAATCAGTTTTGTCAGACGCGCTGAGAAAACCGTGCAGCGAATATTAGGGTTTTTACTGGTGCGATTCAACTTTATATTGATGATATTCATCATTCACAATAGTGATATATGGTGACCCACAGCCCTTCCCCCTTCCGCACGCTGGACCTGAACCTGCTTCGGGTTTTTGACGAGGTCATGGCCGAACGCAGCCTGACACGGGCCGCACACAACCTGTCGTTGACCCAGCCTGCTGTCAGCAACGCCCTGCGCCGCCTGCGCGAGGCCCTGGGTGACGAGCTGGTGAGGCGCTCGGGCCAGGGTATGGCGCCCACGCCGCGTGCGCTGGCGCTGTGGCCCAGCGTGCGCCAGGCCCTGCGCCAGCTGCAAGGCGCCATCGTGCCCAGCCAGTTTGTGCCCGCCGAAGCGGGCCACACCTTCGTGCTGGCCATGGCCGACGCCACCGCCGCCGAGCTCATGGGCGGGCTGGCGATCCGGCTGCAGGAATCGGCCCCGGGCGTGTCGGTACGCGTGGTGCCACTGACCACACGCGACCCGCGCCGCCTGCTGACCGATGGCACAGCCGACCTGGCGCTGGGCTACTTTCCGGCGGTGCTCACCGACCTGACCGCACTGGCCCAGACCGACGAACCCGTCAACTTTGCGCACCAGCGCCTGTACGCCGGTGAATATGTCTGCGTGATGCGCAAAGGCCACCCACTGGCCGATGCCCCCCTCACGCTCGACACCTATTGCGCGGCGCGCCACCTGCTGGTGAGCTTCTCGGGCAGGCCCTACGGCTATGTGGACGAGGCGCTGTCGTCGATGGGGCGCCAGCGCCGCATCGTGCTCACCGTCAACCAGTTCTTCACCGCAGGGCGTGTGGTGGTCAACTCCGACTTGCTCACCGTGCTGCCCTGGCACTTTGTGCCCACCACCGGCATGGCCGACCAACTGGTGGTGCGCCAGTTGCCGTTGGAGGTACCGCCGGTGCATGTGGAGGCCCTGTGGCACGAGCGCCAGCACGACAACCCAGCACACCACTGGTTACGCCTGCAATTGCTGGAGGTTGCGCAGGCGGCCTTCGCCGGCGAACACAGAAACGGCCTGGACACATGAAACTGCAACTGCTGTCGGACCTGCACCTGGAAAGCAACCCCGGTTTTGCACCCGAGCCCGCACCGGACGCCGACCTGCTGGTGCTGGCCGGCGACATCGGTTCTTACCAAAGCGGCTCTGCGCTGACTGCGCTGGACGACCACGATTTCGGGCTGGGGCGGTTTTCGCCGCTGCGCGGCTGGCCGGTGCCGGTGCTGTTTGTGCCCGGCAACCACGAATACGATGGGCTGGACTTTGACGAGGCGCACCTGCGCCTGCGCGAGACCTGCACGCGCCTGGGCATCACCTGGCTGGAACGCGAGTGCCTGGTGTTGTCGGGCGTGCGCTTTGTCGGCACCACACTGTGGAGCGACTTTGACGCACTCGGCCCTCTGGCTGGACAAGCCCTGCCCGAAACGCCAGCTGCCCACACCCTGCCTGGCGGCTACACCGCGCAGCTCAAGGCCCGCGACAAGGCCTTTCGCGCGGCCAACTGGTACCTGCGCAAAACCGGCACCACACGCGGTGGCGAGCCCTGGCTGGCCGCCCAGGTGCGCGAACAGGCACGGGTCTGCCAGCAATGGCTGGCCAATGCGCTGGCCCAGCCGCACGACGGCACCACCGTGGTCGTGACGCACTTTGCCCCCAGCCTGCGCAGCGCCGACCCGCGTTACGGCCAGGTGCCGGGCACCGCCGGGTTTTGCAACGCGCTGGACGCGCTGTTGCCATGCGCTCAGCTGTGGCTGCATGGGCACCTGCACTGCCCCAGCGACTATGTGCACGAGGGCTGCCGCGTGCTGGCCAACCCACTGGGCTACGCCAGCAAGGGGGAACAGGCACGCTTTGCGCCACAGCTTGTGGTCGATCTTGACCACACCGCCGCCAGGTCTTGATCTGCTGCAAGTGGCAGCACAGCTGCTGTGTCTACAATCAAAAACAGATCAAACCTCTTTTGGAGACCCCCCTATGAAGATCTTGCTCGCAGTCGACGGCAGCGCCTACACCAAAAAAATGCTGGCTTACCTGGCCACACACGAGCAATGGCTGAACTCCGGCAACAGCTTCACGCTGCTGACCGTGCAGGCCCAGCTGCCCGCCCACGCCCGCCGCGTGGTGGGCAAGGAAGCCACCGACACCTGGTACCGTGAAGAATCCGAGAAAGTTCTCGGTCCGGCCACCGCTTTCCTGAGCCGCCACGGCGTCAACCCCAAATCGGTGTCCAAGGTCGGCCATGCGGGTGAGCACATTTGCAAGGTCGCCGAATCTGGCAAGTTCGACATGGTGATCATGGGCTCGCACGGCCACGGCCTGTTCGGCAACCTGGTCATGGGCTCGGTCGCCACGCAAGTCCTCTCGCACAGCAAAGTGCCCGTGCTGATGGTGCGCTGATCTTTTGCAGGAGCCAGCCCTGCTGGCCATCAGGCGCGTTGCACGCCGGACTGACCGGTCAAAACCTCGTAGCGCGCCTGCTCGCGCATCACGCTGTCGGGCTGCACCGGAAAAGCCGTGGTCCGGAAAGTGGCCGTCACACCCTGCGGCCGCACGTCCAGCAAGGTGTAACCCCGCTCGTCCGAGCGCGCATGGCGGATGTCGGGGTTGTTCTCGCGGATGGTGGCCAGCAAGGCATCGCCCATACCGCGCGAGCTGACCGAGGTGGTGACGATCTCGCTGGCCACCACCGGCGACTGTTCGTCGTTGGGCCGCACCCGCAAATTGGCCGCCACGTTCATGTGCACGTCGCCCCCCAACACCACGGCATTGCTCAGCCGCATCTCTGCGATGCCCGCGAGCAAGCGCTCGCGCGCCATCGGGTAGCCGTCCCAGGCGTCATTGAACGTGCTGCGCCCCAGCGGGGTGGCGATGCCGGTCGAACTCATCTGGGTGGCCTGCGCGATCAGGCGCCAACGCCCCGGGCTGTCGCGCTGGCTGTCGACCAAACCTTGCATCAACCACGCCTCTTGCGCGCTGCCCAGCATGCTGCGGCGCACGTCTTGCAGGGCGTCGCAACCCACCACCACCCGCGCGCCGCCCCGGTTGGGGTCGGGGCAGGCCTGGTGGTCACGGTACTGGCGGCAGTCCAGCGTCCAGAGGTCGGCCAACTGGCCCCAGGCCATGCGGTCATGAATGCGCATCTGGTGCGGCGCCAACGGGTCGGGGCCGATGCGCACCGGCATGTGCTCAAAGTAGGCCTGGTAGGCCGCCGCGCGCCGCTGGAGGAACAGGGCCGGATCGCTGAAGCGGTTGTCCTGGTCGTTGGCATAGTCGTTGACCACCTCGTGGTCGTCCCAGGTCATCACCCAGGGGTGCGCCGCGTGGCAGGCGCGCAGGTCAGCGTCGCCCTTGTACTGCGCATGGCGTTGGCGGTATTCTTCCAGCGTCTTGGGCACGCCACCCCGGTGCGGTCGGATGCGGTACTTGGGGTTGCTGCTTTCGTAGATGTAGTCACCCAGGAACAGCACAAAGTCCAGCTCACGCTGCGCCATTTCGCGGTGCGCCACGTAGTGGCCCTGCTCAAAGTGCTGGCACGAGGCCTGGGCGATGCGCAGCAGCGGCACACGCGCGTCTGGCGCCGGGCTGGTGCGTGTGCGGCCCACCACGCTTTGCGCTGAACCACAAACAAAGCGGTACCAGTAATGGCGCCCAGGCTGCAGGCCAGTGGCCAGCACATGCACGCTGTGGCCACGACGGGCATCGGTCTCTACCCGCCACTGGCGCAGCGGCTGGCGCAGGGCCTCGTCGGCAAACAATTCGCACAGCACCGTCTGCGCACTGGCCTGCTGCGCCGCATCGGCATCGCTCATCAGCAGGCGCGTCCACAGCACCACACTGTCGGGGTGCGGCTGGCCGCTGGCCACACCCAGCGCAAAGGGGTCGGTCTGCCAGGTGGGACCCGCCTGACGCTGGCCAGCGGCCAGTGCCGGCTGCACACCCGCCCAGGCAGACAAAGCCCAGGCCAGGGCCAGGCGGTTCATGTCTCGTCGAAGCATTTTGGTGTTCTCCCTCAGTGCAGCCACAACTCGGCGCGTTCGTGCAAAAAGTCCAGCACCAGCGCATCAAAAGCATCGGGCGACTCCAGATGCACCCAATGGCCGATGCCGGGCATCTGCACCCAGCGGCTGCCCTGGATTTTGCCGGCCATGCGCTCGATGGTGCTGCCTGGCGCCAGCGGATCTTGTTGGCCTGCGATCAACAGCGTGGGCACATGGATGTGCGCCAGCGCGGCATCGCGGTCAAACGTGGCCTGCGCCTGCAAGGCCAGGCGGTACGTCACCGGCGAGAGCTGCGCCATGCAATAGCGTGCCAGCTGCACACCCGCAGGCAATGCCAGCGGGCCGGTCTGCCCAGGCAACACCACCTCGGTCAGTTGCTGCATGTCGTTGGCCACGCCATCCAGCAGGACGGATTGCCGCTGCGCTTCGTTGGCCCAGCCTGAATCCGGCCCGCTGGTGCTGGCGCTCAGCACCAGGCGGTTCACCAGGTCGGGGCGGCGCATCACCACCTCTTGGGCCACCATGCCGCCCAAGCCATGGCCCACAAGCACCAAGGAGCGCTGGGCTGGCGGTGCATCGGGTGGCAACAGGGCCTCGATCAAATGGATGCAACTGTTGGCCAGACCGCGCACGCCATAAGGCTCCACCGGAGCCGACAGGCCGTAGCCCGGCATGTCCCAAGCCACAGCACGAAAACCCTGCGTGGCGTAATGCTCGACCTGGGGCGCAAAACTGCGGTAACCGCCAGCCGCACCGTGCAGCATGAGCACCACAGGGCCCGCGCCCAGCGAAGTGAAATGAGGCAACAACATGTGGACGATGTTAGCCCAGCGCCCAGACGACAGGCCTGCACAGGGCTTGGCGGCACAATGCCTGCCATGTCCACACCCAACCCACACAAAGACCACCTCGACGGCCTGGCCATCGGCATCCTGATCGCCTGCTGCATGTTCTGGGGCTTGCAGCAGATTCTGGTCAAAGCCGTCATGGCCGAAGTGCCGCCGCTCATGCAAGCCAGCGTGCGCTGCATCGGCGCCTGCGTGTTGCTGATGCTGTGGTGCCGGGTGCGCGGCATCCGCCTGCTGGAGCGCGACGGCAGCCTGTGGGCGGGCCTGCTGGCGGGCGGCCTGTTTGCCGCCGAATTCGCCTGCATCTACCTCGGCCTGCTGCACACCACCGCCTCGCGCCTGACGGTGTTCCTCTACACCTCGCCATTTTGGGTGGCAGCACTGGTGCCCCTCTTCGTCAAATCAGAGCGGCTGCGCCCGCTGCAATGGCTGGGCCTGGCCTGCGCCTTTGTGGCCGTGGCCTTTGCCATGCGCGAAGGCCTGGGCGGCGGCAGTGCCACGGGCGACCTGCTGGGCCTGGCCGCAGGCGCGCTGTGGGGGCTGACCACGGTATCGATCCGCGCCACCCGCCTGACCACACGCGTCTCGCCCGAGAAGCTGCTCTTCTACCAAATCGCCACCACCGCGATTGTGGTGCCCTGGATCTCGCTGGCCCTGGGCGAAACCTGGAGCCTGAGCGGCTGGAGCACGCTGGCCTGGGGCTCGGTGCTGGCGCAAACCGTGATCGGTGCCTTCGCCAGCTACCTGGCCTGGATGTGGATGCTGGGCCGCTACCCGGCCACCAAGATCTCGGTGTTCGTCTTTCTCACACCTTTGTTTGCGCTGCTGTTTGGCACCGTGCTGCTGCACGAAGCGGTGAGCACCACGCTGCTGGCCGCGCTGGGGCTGGTGGTGGTGGGAATTGTGCTGGTCAATCGGCGGGGAGCTTGAGGGCGACACACTGAACTATCTATTTTTATCTTGCAAAGGATAAAGTATCCAAATTCAGATAGGCGAAGGTAATCGCATGATCGCGTACCACCGCACAGCACTGGCACAACAGCTGGTACAGGCTTTGCAAGCACACCTGGGTTTGGTGGCCCGCACAGCCCAAAAGGCCCGGATCAAGGGCGTGAAGATCGCAGGCACACTGGACATTGATACCAGCAAAACCGGTGAGGTTGCGATGACGGCACTGAAGTCGGCACGAGACCAGCTGAACCGGCCTGGCCAAGTGAGCCTGATGCTGGTGATGTCGGGCTCAGACCGCGACAAGCTGCTGCGTTTGGTGGTCAGCGCAAGCACCTTTCTACGGGTCTCAGATCCAGGCGCTGCCGCCGCTGGACACGGATTTCATCGCCCATGTGGCTGAGCTTGTGGAGGCCCAACGGCCCAATCTTGTGCCAGTCGACAGGGCCACTTTGCAGGCGGCGTTTGCAGCCTTTGACCATCGGCCACAATTTTTCATGGCGGCCATGGGGACGGTACTCAGTCCCTTGTCAGGCCACAGTGGCCGCTTCGAGCCTGCGCTGCAGCAGGCACAAAAAGGATTGGAGTCTCAGGCAGCGGACACCTGCTTAGGTCTGGAAATCGGCACGCGGGGAATATGCGGTGGAGGACACCGCCATACACCGCTGGTTTCAGGTGCGACTGGATGAGAGCAGGTAGCCACCGACCCCAATGCAAGGCATCCTGCCGCTGGACGACAAATAAGCCCACAGTTGGATGGACTCGACCTTGCGCAAGACCTTATGCTGGACAACTGCATCGCGTTTCAGCGCCTGGTCTTGGCCGATTCGGGGGACATGCTGGTGTTCAACCCCACCCACCTGAGCACCATTGGCAGACCCCCGTCAAGCCGGGCGGTGAATCAGCACGTTCGACACGTTGTGGATCTGTTCATGGCGGGGATGGTTGCGCGGTGAGGGGGCCTCACCCCCGCCGCAACGTCCCCATCCCCTGCGCCACCACCGCGCCCTGCGCGTCCAGCACCTGGCCTTCGCAAAAGCACATGGTCTTGCCGCCACCGATCACTTGCGCGCTGGCGTGCAGCGGGCCGCTCGCGCTCTGCATGAAGTTGATGTTCAGGTCCAGCGTCTGCACTTCGCGCGTGTCCTCCATGCTGCGTTGGCACACCGCATCAACCATGCTTTGCTCCAGCAGGCGGACGATCTCATGTGTGGGCGTGCGGCTCATGCGCTCTCCTGGGTCGCCACGGCATGGGGCCTGGGCAGGTAGCGGAAAGAGCCGTGCGCCTTGGCCACCAGCCGCCCTTCGGCGTCGCTGATGCGGGCGCGGCACCACACCACGGTGTCGTCGCTGCGCACCACTTCACCGTCGGCCACCAGGCGCCCGCGGCCGGGTTCGACAAAGCAGGTGTCCAGGTTGAGCGTGACCACGGTTTTCACAAAGTCCACCGCCGACACCGCCGCGCTGGCCATGACCACGTCCAGCATCGTCACCACAATGCCGCCGTGCACGCCACCGATCACATTGCCGTGTTCGGGCTTGGGGTCGAGCGAGAGGCGGGCCTTGCCGCCCTCTGAAAAATCGCGTTGCATGCCCAGTGCCTGCATGAAGGGCACTTTGGAAAAGATCTGGCGCGGATCGTCCGTCACGATGGCTTGCATGGTCTGGGCTCCAGCGCTCATTCGGGCTTGAAGCCGATCTCGGCCAACATGCGGGCATCGCGGTCATACGCCATGCGTGCATACGCGGCGTATTCTTCGCCCGTCATCAACTTGGCCTGCATGTCGAAGCTCTCCAGCTGCTTCTGGTAGGCTGGGTCGGCTGCAGCCTTGCGGAAAGCCGCGCCCAGGCGCTGCGCAATCGCAGGTGGCAGGTTTTTGGGTGCGACCAGGCCCATGGGGGAGTCAATGCTGAGGTCAAAACCCTGACTTTTGACGGTGGGCACGCCCGGGTGCGTCTTGAGCGGTTCGTCGGTGAAGGTGGCCAGCAGGCGCACCTTGCCGCCACGCACCTGCGCGCCAAAGCCGGGATCGCCATACACATCGAGGTGGCGACCGATCAGCGCGGTGAAGGCTTCACCTCCGCCCTTGAACGGCACCATGTTGAACGACGTGCCTGCCATGCGTGCCATGCGCTCGGCCACGATGCGGTTGATGCTGATCGCACCCACCGTGCCGTAGCTCAGGGCGCCGGGCTTCTTCTTGGCCTCGGCCATCAGCTCGCCCAGGTTTTGCCAGGGCGCGTCGGTGGCCACGCAAATGCCGGTGATCAGGTTGAACAGGCCAATGACATAGGTGAAGTCGGTGCGTGCATCTAAGTTGACCTTTTGCACCAGCGGCGCACGGATGACCGAGTTGTGCATCACCGCGACGGTGTAGCCGTCGGACTCGGGCATGCTGGCCAGCGCCGCCGTGCCCATGATGCCGCCCGCGCCGGGCTTGTGCATCAGCAGCACCGGTTGGCCCAACTCACGCGATGCGGCTTCGGCCAATGAACGGAAGATCGGGTCCATCGACCCTCCAGGCGGAAAGGGCAACACCAGCTGGATGGGCTTGGTGGGGAAGGCGTCTTTGGTTTGTGCTGGGGCTGGGCCAGCCACCACTGAAGCAGACAGTGCCAACAGCACTTTTCTGCGGTCGATCGGGGTACCCTGCGAATGCATGCGGTTTGCCATGGTCATCTCCTTGTGTGCTTGGCAGGGTACGCGCAGGCCGGCCTGGCAACCAATGGCGGAAAAGAACAAAACCGCTGGCAAAACCTGTCAGTCCTGCTGTGCCGCAGCAGCAAAGATTTACCCCAGAGAAGCGAGAAACCCTTCTGCGCTGACCACGGCCTCGTCATAGTCCATTTGAAAATCCAGCCGATCAATGGCCTCGAATTGCCCTTGCAGTACAGCACGACGCTGCTTGATTTGGCGCACGAACTCGTCTCGGTGACGAACCAGGTAGGGCGCAGCACTGGCCAGTGTCAGAGGCTCGCGTTCAATCACCAACGCCAAATCAAAAAGATCTCGTGCAGTTGCGCGGTCACCGCGGTGGTAGAGCTTCTTTGCAACGATCTCTGCCGAGGTCTCAACTTTCACGGACCTGCCCAGAAGGTCCCACTCTTCGTAAGATTGGCTGGTGAGATTGGGTGATGCAACAAAATCAATTTCGCCTTCGGGTCGAAGCAGCTTGATGTAACCCGGACCCTCTACACAGTCCTGAGTCACCGATTCAGCCACATCACTCAGACGTGGAGAAACGAAACCCAGATATTGCGGATCTGGCACAAAGATGTCGATGTCTTTGCTCATGCGGTGGCCATGCCGCAGCATGAGCACTGTCCCACCACCGAAAGTCCACATCGGCTTGGCAATACCGCCATGTGCAGAGATTTCATCAATCAGCGTGAAGGCGTGCAGCAGCAAGGATTGCCAAACGCCACCGGGCAAGGCCCATGGTGCCGGTCCACCAGTGCCACTCATACCCACACCGATCTGGGAGAGTGCAGGTCGTGTGCCCACTGAACCATGTGTTTCCACAAGGTTTTGGCTGGACATTGGGACGCTGCCGCGACTTCCTCCACGGTCGCCACAATCAGCGCCAACGGCGCCTCATCCAGCAGCGTGGCCACATGGGGGGTGATGTCTGGGGGCAAATGCCCATCCACCAGGGCACCAGCCAGAGCGCTTGGCCTCAAGCTGTGCTTGTAACTGATGCTTGCGGTCTGACTGGCCAATTGCAATGCGTTGCGTGGACGCTTTTGAGAGGTGGCCCCCAATTGCAAACCGAGCAGATCCATCAGCACCATGAGTTTGGCAGCGCCCAGGTCTTTGATGGTGCCTGCCTCCAGCGCGTGAACCGTGGCGCGCGAAAGCCCGCTGAGCTTGGCCAGCCTGTCCTGAGACAAGCCAATGGCCTGCCTGCGCTGTTGTATGAGGTGACCAATGTCCGCCAGATTCATGGCTTGAATTGCACCACACCCTTCAATAAGTGTCAAATATGTTTGACATTTTCAGGCCGCAACACCCACAGCACAGACGTGCCAACCCATTCACGCCAGCAAATTGCCCACGCGCGCCCAGTTGGCCACTTGCCACAACGCCTCCACTGCGCGGCGCATGTCGGCCTCGGTGGCGCCCTTGCTGTAGGTGGCCAGACGAATCGCCTTGTCGGTGATCTCCTGGCGTGAGAGCGTGTTGCCCGGGTCGCCCTTGGGCTCGTCCACGCGGCCGTGCAGCACGCGGCCATCCTGGGTGGTCACCGTCACCTTGCCGATCCAGCGCTTGGGGTAGGCGCCGTCCACCTCGGGGTCCAGCGCCATCTCGACCTTGTCGCGCAGCACCTGCGTCACATCGCTCAAGAAGTGGTCGTCAAACTCGGCCAGGCCTGCATGGCCAAACTGCGCCACCAGGCCCAGCACCGTGCCCATCGAGAACTTGCTCTGGTGCACCGTGGTCGGGCGCACCACCGGGCCCAACACGTCAATGGCACCCTGGTGCACATGCGTGACCACGCGGGCGATGTCGGCGGGCTTCAGCTTGTTTGTCTGCATGACGTGCAAGAGCGCGTCGGCGGCCGGGTGCGTGTGGCGGCAGCTGGCGTGGTACTTGAAAGAGGTCTCGGCAATGGTCCAGCGCGTGCCCAGGCCATCCATCAGGCGGGCCGGATCGGCATCGCTGGACATGCCTGCGGCCATGCCCTGCGGGCCTTCCAGAATCTCGGCCGCACCGGTAAATCCGTCTTGGGCCAGATAGGCCGACATGAGGCCCGCCGCCGCCGCGTGCGCGGTGTGCAGTTGCTTGCTGTCGGCGGCGGTGCGCAAAAACTCCCACAAGCCTGCCGACTGCGTGCCTGCCGAGCCCAATGCATGTTGCATCTGCTGCGCGTTCAGACCCAGCAAGTGGCCCACCGCAGCGGCAGCGGCCAAAGTGCCCGCTGTGCCCGTGGTGTGGAAGATGCGGTAGTGCGAGCGGCCCAGAAATTCACCCACGCGGATGCCCACCTCGTAGCCCACGACCGAGGCCGCGAGCAGCTGCTTGCCGCTGGCGCCCATGGCCTGCGCCACTGCCACCGCAGCCGGGAACACGATGGTGGCGGGATGGAACACCGAGCCGTTGTGAACATCGTCTTGCTCGGCCACATGCGACGCTGCGGCGTTCGCCATGGCCGCCAGGTAGGGGCTGGTGCGTGTGCGGCGGATGATGACTTCGCTGGGGCCGGTGGCCGGTCCCATGGCCTGTGCAAAGCGCTCGATGGTTTCGACCGGGCGCGAACCGTGACCGGCCACGGCCGAGCCGAACCAGTCCACCAGCAGGTCTTCCGTCTTGCGCACCACCGGTGCGGGAATGTCCTCGAAACGCAGGGCGGCTGCAAATGCAGCGAGTTGGGTGGTGGCAGAGGTCATGGTCAATCCTTGTGTGTTCAACTGATTCAAACAGCGGTTGGCAGCTGCGCGACCAGCTCGCGCTTGAGCACCTTGCCGCTGTGGGTCATGGGCATCTCGGCCACGCATTGCAGCACCGAGGGTTGTTTGTACGGCGCCAATTGCGCATGCAGATGGGCACGCAAGGCGTCCAGATCCAGGGTCGCGCCCAGCTTGGGTTCGACAAAGGCGAGTATCTCCTCGTTGCCGTCGCCCACAGGGCGCCCGGCCACCGCGGCCTTCTGCACGCCGGGCCAGGCCAGCAGCACCGCCTCGATCTCGCCCGGGTACACATTGAAGCCGGAGCGGATGATCATTTCCTTGAGGCGTCCCACCACGGTGAGCGCGCCGTCTTCGGCCTGGCGGCCCAGGTCACCGCTGGCATACCAGCCACCGGGTTTCATGACCTGTGCGGTGATCTCGGGGTCACGAAAATAGCCCGGCATCAGACCCACACCGCGCATCCAGATTTCGCCCGTCTCGCCACGTGGCACATCGCGGCCTTCGGCGTCCACGATGCGCAGCTCGGCACCGTCGACCAGGTAGCCCGCGCTGCTGTCCTCGCGCCACACATCCTTGGCGCACAAGGTCAGCGCGCCCGCGTATTCAGACAAGCCGTAGCCATGGTGCAGGGGTTTGCCAAAGCGCTGCTGCACGGCGCGCTTGACGCTCATGTCCAGCGGCGCAGCGCCGGTGTACACGTAGCGCAAGTGCGGCGCCGCGGGGTGTTCGATGCCCTGCGCATCGAGCCAGCCCAGCAGGCGCGTGAACATGGCCGGGGGGCCTTGCAGTTGCGTCATGCCATGGTGGGCCAGCGCGTCAAATACATCGGCCGGGTCAAAGTGGCTGCGCATGAGCAAACCCGCACGCGCATGCAAGGACGCCATGAGGATGGTGCCCAGGCCAAAGATGTGCGTCATGGGCAGGTAGGCGTACGAGCGGTCCTCTGGCCCCAGCTGACGCGACTCGGCCGAGATGCGGCCAAACTGCAGCAGCCCCGCGTGGCTCACCAGCACGCCCTTGGGCTGCCCGGTGGTGCCCGAGGTGAAAATGACCGCCGCCACCTGTTCGGCCAGTGGACCGGTCTGGACCGTGGCCTGCTGGCGCACGGCGCTGCGCTGCAGGCCGGGCAACACGCTGGCGCGCGTGGGCTGCAACTGGGCGTGCTGGCGCGCCGCCTCCGACACACCGGTGGTGAAGTACACCACGCGGGCATCGGCCTTGTCGGTAAAGGCCGCCACCTCGGCCGCCGTCATGCGGGCGTTCACGCCACAAGCCCAGGCGCTCACGCGGCTGCAGGCCAGCACCAGCGCCACATGCTCGGGGCAGTTCTCTGCGGCCACCAGCACGCGGTCACCCGGGCGCACACCGTCGGCACGCAATTCGGCTTCGAGCTGGTCCACGCAAGCCGACAGCTCGCGCAGCGTCATCTCGCCGTCGGGCAAAAACAAAAAGGGCTGATCGGGGGCTTGCGCCACGCGCTCGTCAAAGCACTGGTGGATGCGTGTATGGGGGTGGGTGTGCGCCATGGTTATTCGAATTTCATGCCGCGCGTCACCTCGGCCCACAGCGCGTGCTCGCGGCGCATGCGCTCGCTCAGTTCTGCAGGCGTGCCGGTCCACAGCACATAGCCCTGGTCGATCCAGCGCTTTTTCAGCTCAGGGTCT